>Ga0075021_10000253_pt1 | contig 29788 bp, 28 predicted proteins | sample ColStrG_CSR_2012_FD_72749 | JGI IMG/M metagenome (GOLD analysis project Ga0075021, IMG submission 72749) | Freshwater sediment microbial communities in response to fracking from Pennsylvania, USA - Cold Stream Run_MetaG_CSR_2012 | ecosystem: Environmental > Aquatic > Freshwater > Creek >...
TCCAGCGTGCGGACGAACTGGCTCGCCTCCAGCAGCGAGCCGTGTGTGCCGGCATCGAACCAGGCAAAGCCCCGCCCCAGCCGCTCGACCGTCAGCTTGCCGCGTTTCAAATACACTTCGTTCACGTCGGTGATTTCGTACTCGCCGCGTGCCGACGGCGCCAGGCTCTTGGCGATGTCCACCACGCCCTCGTCGTAGAAATACAGCCCGATCACCGCCCAGTTCGACTTGGGCGCGGCCGGCTTCTCCTCGATCGAGGTGGCGCGGCCATCGGCATCGAACGCCACCACGCCATAGCGCTGCGGGTCCTCCACCCGGTAGCCGAACACGGTCGCGCCGTCTTTCACCTCCGCCGCGCGCCGGAGCACCTCGGAGAGGCCGTGGCCGTAGAACAGATTGTCGCCGAGGATCAGGCAGGACTTCTCGCCGCCGACGAACTTCTCGCCGATGACGAAGGCTTGCGCCAGCCCGTTGGGCGTCGCCTGCTCGGCATAGCTCAGCCGCAGGCCGAACTGCTTGCCCGAGCCCAGTAGCGCCTCGAAATTCGGCAGATCGCGCGGTGTCGAGATGATGAGAATGTCCTGGATGCCCGCCAGCATCAGCGCCGACAGCGGATAATAGATCATCGGCTTGTCGTAGATCGGCAGCAGCTGCTTGGAGGTAGTGAGGGTGAGCGGATGCAGCCGCGTGCCCGAGCCGCCGGCCAGGATGATGCCCTTCATGCGTGGTCTCCCAAAAAGCCCACAACCTCATCCTGAGGAGGCCCGCGCCGCGGGCCGTCTCGAAGGATGGGCGTGGGACGGATTTGCGGCGCGGACAGCGTATACCAATGCCTCCTTCGAGACGCGCCCCCTTCGACAAGCTCGGGAGGGCGCTCCTCAGGATGAGGTCGGTGGGTGAGGGCTTGCATGTTAGGTCTTCCCCACCAGCCCCAACCGCTCGCCGCTGTACACGCGCTCGCGCAGCGGCTGCCACCACCACTCGTTGGCCAGATACCACGCGACGGTCTTGTCGATGCCGGTGTCGAAGCTCTCCGCCGCCTTCCAGCCAAGCTCGGTTTCCAGCTTGGTGGCATCGATCGCGTAGCGCGCGTCGTGGCCGGGGCGGTCGGCGACATAGGTGATCAGCTTTTCGTGCGGCGCGCCGGCGGGCGACAGGCGGTCGAGGATGGCGCAAATCCTCCGCACCACATCGATATTGGTGCGCTCGTTCCGGCCGCCCACGTTGTACGTTTCGCCGGCGCGGCCACGCTCCAGGATCGCCAGCAAGGCGCGGGCGTGATCCTCGACATAGAGCCAGTCGCGAACGTTGACGCCCTTGCCGTAGATGGTCAGCGGCTTGCCGGCCATTGCGTTGAGGATGGTGAGCGGAATGAGCTTTTCGGGGAAGTGATAGGGGCCGTAATTGTTGGAGCAATTTGAGATCAGCACCGGCAGGCCGTAGGTGTGGTGCCAGGCCGATGCCAAATGATCGGACGCCGCCTTGCTGGCCGAATAGGGCGAACGCGGATCGTAAGGCGTGGTCTCGTGGAAGAGGCCCGTGGCGCCCAGCGAACCGTAAACCTCGTCGGTGGAGACGGCGAGAAACCGGAACCGTTCCTTCCGCGCGCCGGGCAGGCCCTGCCAATAGCCGCGCGCCGCTTCGAGCAGGCTGTGCGTGCCGATGATATTGGTCTCAATGAAGGCGGACGAATTCGAGATCGAGCGGTCGACATGGCTTTCGGCGGCCAGATGCATCACCCCGTCGGGCTGGAACTCGGCGAACAGCGCCGCCATCCGCTCGCGCTCGCAAATGTCGGCATGGACAAAGCGGTGGCGCTCGCTGGCTTCCACATCGCGCAGCGAGGTCAGCGTTCCGGCATAGGTGAGCTTGTCGATGTTGAGCACCTGGTGGCTGGTCGCCCCGATCAGATGGCGGACGAGGGCCGAGCCGATGAAGCCTGCTCCGCCGGTGACGATGATGCGCATGGCAGGTCCTCTCAAGCGGCGTAGGTGAAGCAGGCGGAAAGTTCAGCGAGCTTGGGATGTGTGCGGTCCTTGCCCGACAGGGTCGCCTTGGCCGCCGCGACCGGCCAGGCAATGGCAAGCGCGGGGTCGTCGAAGGCAAGGCCCCGGTCGTGGGCGGCGCTGTAATAGGCGCTGACCTTGTAGTGGATGAGAGTGTGCGGTTCGAGCGTGCAGAAGCCGTGCGCAAAGCCGGTGGGGATGTAGAGCTGGGTGCCGGTGGCCGCGTCGAGTTTCAGGGCGACGTGGCGGCCAAACGTTGGCGAGCCTGCGCGGATGTCGACGGCAACATCGAGGATGGCGCCGGCCAGCACCCGGATCAGCTTGGCCTGGGCGGCCGGCGGCGCCTGGAAATGCAGACCGCGGAGGGTTCCCGCCTCCGCCGACAGGGATTGGTTGTCCTGCACGAAGTCGACGCCGGGACAGTGGGTGGCAAACAGATCGCGGCGGAACACCTCGGAGAAGTAGCCGCGCGCATCGCCGATCCGTTTGGGCGTGAAAGCAACGACCTCGGGAATGGCCTGGGGTTCTATGTGCAACGCTGCCCGCTCCGCTGGTTGGCGATGAAACCCGAGGGGTTCTTGGACGGCGCCCCCCGGCTGTTAATGACAAGATTCGCGCGTTTGCACACTCACAACCAGAAATTGTGCTCCAAACTGCTCAAAATTGTTTCCTGGTGTGATTCAAATACACGGGAACACGACGCAATATGAGCGAGATCAGACATTGGCGAGACTGCCGGCGCGCATGGTGCTCAAGCTGAAGAGGACCAGTGCGGCGATCACGGTCGCACCCCCGATCAATCCCGCCTGGCTCGGGCGCTCGCCGAGCGCGAGCCACACCCAGACCGGCCCGATCACCGGCTCCAGCACCCCGAACATCGCCGTTTGCGCCGCCGGGATCAGGCGCGCGCCGGACGAAAACAGGGCCAGCCCCAGCCCCAACTGCCCGGCGCCGAAAAGGCCGATCAACCCGGCCTGCCGGGGGGCGATTGGCGCGAAGCTGACCAGGGGCGAAACGATCAGTGCGGCGATCAGCATGGCAAGACTCACTCCCGGCAACATGCTCACCTCCCGGTGCCGGCGGAACAGCACGATGGCCACAGCCTGCGCCAGCGCGATGCACATGGCCACGAGGTCGCCGGCGATCGAGCCGTGGGCGTAACTGTCCGACACCATGATGCCGGCGCCCAGCACCGAACCGGTGAGAGCGATCCAGCCCAGAAATCCCAGGTTCTCACCGAGTGTCAGCCACCCAAGCAAGGCCGCCAGCAACGGCGCACAGCTCATCAGTATCAGCACATCGGCCACGGTGGTCAGTTTCAGCGCCACCACCAGCGAGATTGATGCGACCACGTAGCACAACGCTATGGCGAGGGTGGGGAGCCGCACCATGAGAAGCGCCCGGAGATAGTCCATACCGTCCCGGAGGAGACCAAACGCGGCAAGGAACCCGAACGCGGCAAGCGAGCGCCAGAACACAATGGTCCAGCTGTCCACGCCCTGTAAAAGCCGCACGATCAGCCCGCCGCTGCTCCACAGCAGGGCGGCGGCGACGATCAATGAAACTCCTGTGAGTCCAGTGGTTTGAGCGCCGATGGGCTTGACATCGGTCGTCATGGGCCTGGCGCTCAAGCGGCGTTGGAGGTCGAGGGCTCGGTCAACACCGAGTACATGGCCGTGCGCGATCTGCTGCCGCGCAGGCGCTCCAGCGTCGGCGCATCGCGCATCAGTCGCGACACCCGGGCCAGTGCCTTCAGATGATCGGCTCCCGCGTGCTCGGGCGCCAGCAACAGAAACACCAGGTCGACGGGTTTGTCGTCGACCGCGCCAAAATCGATCGGCTGCTCCAGTTTGCCAAACAGCCCGAACATGGAAGTCAGCTGAGGCACCCGCGCATGTGGAATCGCGATGCCCCGGCCGATGCCTGTCGACGACAGCATCTCTCGCTGCCATAGGGCGTCGTTAAGGATGGTTGCATTGAGTTTCAAACACTCGGCGGCGTGCGTGGCCAGTTCGGCCAGCAGCGCCTTTTTGTTGCGCGCGCGGACGTTCGCCACAACAGCATCGGGCTTGATGAGATCGCCTAGATCCATGAGTATTGGCATTCCCTGTTGGGCCGGAAGTTGGCTGCCCTCTATAGCCCCATAGTGACAAACTGGTGTCGCCGCCAGCGGACTCGGAGCGCTGACATTATCGCTGACTGGCGTCTATCGACGCCGTCCGCCCATTCACCGTCTACAGGAACACGCCGGGTTGTGGCATTCATGGCCAGCCGTCACATTTGGGCCGGGGTATTGACCGCGGCGCCACCCCACCCGTGCGCCGCGAATACGGGCGGACGCTAGTCCAGGCCCAGGTGCCTGTCAAACTAGTGTCCACCCAATTCAGCTTGGTCCCAGCGCGAGCAGTATCAACGAAATGGTGAGCGCGGCGATGGCAGTGCTGGCCGCGACGGCCCCAGACACCGGACCGAGCGCGCGTTCATAGCGGCTGGCGAACAGAAAGGCGTTCGCCCCCGTCGGACAGGCCGCCAGCAGCGTGACAGTGTCGGTGCCGATGGGGGCAAGACCCAGAGGGCCCGTCGCCAGAAGCCAAGCGATCAACGGCATCAGCAGCAGTTTCAAGCCGACGATGGTGCCAAGGACATTGGAATCAGAGCGGATTTCAAAGCGGGTCAGGCCAAAGCCCAGCGCGAATAATGCGCCGGGAACGGCCGCCTGGCCGAGCAGGCCGAGAAACGCATCCAGCGGCGGCAATAGCCCGATCCCGATTTGACGCCACAAACTCCCCGCGATCACAGAGAACACAATTGGGTTGGTCAACAGATCGAGGGTAACCGCGCGCAACTTCTGCAAGCTGGCGGCCCCGTTGTTCCCGCGGCCGATCCATTCCTGTTGCACCGTCGCCGCTATCCACAAGACCGGCGAGTGCAGGGCCACGATCACCGCGATGGCCGCGGTCGCGCCCTTGCCAAAAAAGGCGGTGCCAAGCGGCAGGCCCAGCATGACGGTGTTGCCGAAGCAGGCAGCCATGGAAATCGCCGGAGCTTCATCGACCGGGCGGCCAAGCAGCCGCGTGGTGGCGAGCGAGGCCAGGATCCATGTGAGGAGATTGGCCCCGAAATAACCGGCGATAAGACCAGCTGGAGCGACTCCTGTGGCTTCGACTGTGACCATCGTGCGAAAGAGCAGAGCCGGCATCGCGACGTTGAACACGAAATCGGAGAGCCCCTTGCCGGTTCCTTCGGGCAATAGGCGCCGGCGCGCGGTCAGGAAGCCGAGCAGAATGACGGCAAAGACGGGGGAGACAACGGAGAGGACAGTGATCATGGATCGGGGTTACTAGCAGTTCCACGGCGGTCCCACATGGCAAAGCTGGAGCCAGCGATTTCCACGGAGAATTCCATCGACAGCGCCTCCGGTTTCAGTTAGAAACCGGCCACTCCCCCGCCAATCGGGCCGCGTGAGCCGTCGACTTCCGGCCGCTCCGCGTGATCGATTTGAGCGGCGTCCCTTATGAATGTTCAAGATCGGACGTCACAAATATTTCAGTGCCGTGAAAGGCTTGCGCCATGAATATCATCCAGAAGCTCGAGCAAGAGCAACTCCACGAGCTCGTTGCCAAGCGTCCCGTTCCCCAGTTCGAGCCCGGCGATACCGTCAAGGTCAATGTGCGGATCGTCGAGGGCGAGAATTCGCGCATACAGGCCTATGAGGGCCTCTGCATCGCGCGCTCCGGCCACGGGCTGAACGAGAGCTTCACTGTCCGCAAGATCTCCTATGGCGAGGGCGTCGAGCGGGTGTTCCCGCTGTATTCGCCGATGGTAGACAGCATCCAGGTCGTGCGCCGAGGCGAAGTGCGCCGTGCCAAGCTCTACTATCTGCGTGGCTTGCGCGGCAAGGCGGCCCGCATCTTCGAGCGCACCGACGTGCGCGGCAAGAAGCTGGCGTCAATCGACAACTGGAAGGGCTTCAAGAAGCCCAAAGGCGAGGCGGACGATCTCACCAAGATCAAGAGCATCAGCGAGGAACTCAAGTCGCGCCTCAACAAACTCGGCGTGACCAAGTTCGAGCAGATCGCCGAACTGTCCGACGACGATATCGGCAAGATCGATGAGTCGCTTGGATTGGACGGGCGGATGGAGAAGGAAGACTGGATCGGCCAGGCCCGCACGTTTGCCGCCGAGGTTGCCGTTGCCGAGGCGCCCATCGAAGAGCCCACCAACAGCTAGACGTTGCGGGCAGGCAGCCAAAACGCCGACAGCCCTTGGCTGCACGCCCCTTCGCGCGACCCCATGCTTAGGCCCAGTAAGGCCTTGGCCCTTGGTTCGCACCGAGAGCCCTACCAAAGTTAATATTCTGATTCTTTTATTCCCGTAGTCTTTCCCGATCACCTGCCAATAACAGGTCGTTATGCTCGGCGGTCTTCGGCTAGAACGCCAATGTCACGGCCCCTTAGGAGGTCATCCGGCTCCCGCGATCCCTTAGTCTCTGCGGCCTTCCCGCGCGAGGTCGATTAACCGTTCCTGGCGGACCGCAGGCCGAACACGATTAGGACGGCGATCACATTGCCACCTGAACCGCCAATCTCTACGGTGCGGCCGTCATGACGCCCGCTGCTACTGTTCCCTCGATTGATCCGGCCCGCGATGCTGCTATGTTGGCGCGGCTCGGGGACCGCAATATCGTGCTTGTCGGCATGATGGGGGCGGGCAAATCGTCGATCGGCAAGCGGCTGGCGGAGCGGTTGGACCTCAATTTTGTCGACGCCGACACCGAAATCGAGACAGCGGCGGGAAAAACCATCCCCGAAATCTTTGCCGAGCATGGCGAACCCTATTTTCGCGAGGGTGAGCGACGAGTGATCGCGCGTATCCTGGATAGCCACGGCCAAGTCCTGGCGACCGGCGGCGGGGCTATCATGAACGTCGAGACTAGAACCCGCGTCGCAGCCCGCGCCGTATCGGTGTGGCTGAAAGCGGATGCCGAAACCCTGATGCACCGGGTCCGCAAACGCTCTAACCGGCCGCTGCTGCGCACCGCTGATCCAGAAGCAACATTGCGAGGTTTGATGGAGCAGCGGCATCCGATCTATGCGCTGGCGGATGTGACGGTGTTGAGCCGCGAGGTACCGCACGAGGTTATCGTGTCCGAGATCATCGAAGCGCTCCTCGCCCTGCCTGCGCGCGGCGCGGAGGCGGCCCGATCATGAGTGAACGGCGCAAGATCACCGTGGGGTTGAGTGCGCGGGCCTATGACATCCTGATCGGGCCTGGGCTTGTGGCCGAAGCCGGAGCGCTGATCACAGCTCGCTTTCCGGACGCGCGCGTGGTTGTCGTGACGGACGCCAACGTTGCGCGGCGGCATGGATCGGCACTCGCAGATAGTCTCGGTGCGGCAGGATTGATGCGGGGCGATCCTATCGTGGTGGTGCCCGGTGAGGCGAGCAAGGGCTTCGCCACGCTCGAAGTCGTGTGCCGCGGCCTGTTGCGGACCGGCCTCGAGCGCCGCGACATCGTGCTGGCGTTTGGCGGCGGCGTGATCGGGGACCTGGCGGCCTTCGCGGCGTCCGTCGTCAGGCGCGGTGTGCGGATGGTGCAAATGCCGACCACGCTTCTGGCCCAGGTGGACTCCTCTGTTGGCGGCAAGACTGGCATCAACACTCCCGAGGGCAAGAACCTGATCGGCACGTTTCACCAGCCGAGCCTTGTGCTGGCCGATACGGCGACGCTGGAAACGTTGCCAGCCCGGCAGATGCGCGCCGGCTATGCCGAAGTTGCCAAATACGGCCTGCTGGGTGACGCTGAATTCTTCGACTGGCTTGAATCGAAAGTCGGTGGGATTCTGGACGGAACAAATCCAGCCGCCAGGATCGATGCGATTGAGGCCTGCTGCCGGATGAAGGCGGGCATTGTCGAGCGAGACGAGACGGAAGCGGGCGAGCGGATGCTTCTCAATCTTGGCCACACCTTCGGCCATGCGTTGGAGGCGGCAACCGGCTTTTCCGAACGCCTGTTGCACGGCGAGGGCGTGGCCATCGGCATGGCGCTGGCATTCGGTTATTCGGAGAGGATCGGGACTTGCCCGGCGGGCACCGCCGGTCGGGTGGCACGGCACCTTGCGACCGCCGGTTTGCCGGCACGAATCGGCAACATCATCGGCGCGGACGAGAGGCCGGTGGACAAACTTGTTGATCTCATGCGCCAGGACAAGAAGGTCGCGGCCGGCAGGCCGACATTGATACTAGCCCGCGACGTCGGCGAGGCGTTCGTGTCGCGCGATCAAACCTGGGACGACATTGCCGCCTTTTTGAAGAGCCAGGGCGGTTGATGGCGCATCGAACGCGACCCAGCTTCAAATGGCCACTGTCCAACGGTTAGGCACTATGTCCCCCATCCTTGAATTGCTGATCGCCGGCCTCTCGATCCTGATGCTGCTCAGCGGCGCCGCCTTTTTCTCGGCAGCCGAGACGGCGCTGACGGCCGCTTCGCGGGCACGGATGCATTCGCTTGAGCAGGACGGCAATCTTCGCGCCAGTCTCGTCAACCGCTTGATGGGCAACCGTGACCGATTGATTGGCGCATTGCTGCTGGGTAATACGATCGTGATCACCTTGTCCTCGGCGCTGGCGACGGAATTCCTGGTCAGCGAATTCGGCACGACGGGAGTGATCTATGCCACCGTCGGCATGAGCGTGCTGCTCGTGCTGTTCGGTGAGGTATTGCCCAAGACGTATGCCATCGGCAATGCCGACCGTGTGTCGCTCCTGCTCGCCCGACCCGTGCGCGACGTGGTCAGCCTGCTTTCACCCGTCAATCTCACGGTGGTTTGGCTTGTCCGCCGCATCCTGACTGGCCTTGGGGTCGCGGTGACGGAGCCGGCCAGCGAGGAAGCAGCCCATGAGGAACTGCGAGGCGCCATCGATCTTCATCATAAGGAAGGTACGGTGGTGAAGGGCGATCGCGACATGATCGGCGGCATTCTGGACCTCGGCGATCTCACGGTATCCGACATCATGGTTCATCGCACCGAAATGGAAACAGTGTGCGCGGACGATCCGGCGGAGACCTTGATCGCCGAGGCGCTCAAGACCGAATACACGCGCATTCCGGCCTGGAGCAACGATGTCGATAACATCGTCGGTTTCCTGCATGTCAAGGATCTGCTGCGCGAGCTAGCGGCCCAGAACTGGGACCGCGCCAAGGTTGATCCCAAGAAACTGCTGATCAAGCCCTGGTTCGTGCCCGATGCCACAAGCCTCAAGGACCAACTCGCCGCGTTCCAGCGCAGCAAGGCTCACATCGCCATGGTGGTCGATGAGTACGGCGAGGTTATGGGTCTGGTGACACTGGAAGACATCATCGAGGAAATCGTCGGCCAGATCGCGGACGAGCATGACGACAGCGCCGACAGCGGCATTCGCCCGCAGCCCGATGGGCGGGTGGTCGTCGAAGGCACGGTGGCGGTCCGTGACCTCAACCGCAGCCTGGATTGGCATTTGCCGGACGAAGAGGCCACGACGCTCGCCGGTCTGGTGATCCACGAGGCACAAACGATCCCCGAGCCGGGACAGGCCTTCACCTTTTATGGCTACCGCTTCGAGGTGGTGAAAAAAGTCAAGAACCGCATCACATTGCTTCGCGTGACACCGCTGGCGCCGAAGTTGCCGCAGCGTGAAACGCCCACGCCTCCCATATCCACTGGCAGCTGATTGTCACGACCGCTTGCGCGACAAGGTCCAAACACCCGCGATTACCAGAGCCATGCCCGCGACGTGCCAGACCGTCAGTGGTTCGCCGAGCAACACGACTGCAAGTAGCGTCGTGATGATGGGGCCCGCCCCGCCGGTGACACTTGTTGGCCCAGGTCCCACGCGGGCGATGGCCTCCGAGATCAGGAATGACGGAATGACCGTCGCGCCAATTGCCATCGCTACCGCAAGACCGAATGCCGGCGCGGGCACAAGCAATGCGCGCAAGGGGTGGGTCACGGCAAACTGACCGATCAGCACCGCGGAGCCCGAAAGCATCGAGACGCAGGTATAGAGTGGTGCTCCCATTCGCCGGATAGGCCACGCGCTCCAGGCCATATAGAACGCATACGCAAGCGCACAGGCGAGGACCAAAAGCGTGCCTGTCACCACTTGTGGTCCGAACGAATGCAGGTCCTTGAGGAAGATGAGGGCGAGCCCGCCATAGGTCAGCGCCAGCGAGATGAGCAACGCCCGACTAGGCCGCTCGCGGTAGGTCGCCCAGGCAATGAGCGCCACGAATGTCGGGTAGGTGAACAGGATCAGCCGTTCAAATTCGGCGGTGATCATTTTCAGGCCAAGGAAATCGAGATAAGTGGCGAAGTAGTAGCCGAGGATCCCAATCGCGAGCGTGAAGCTGACGGCGCGGGCCGAGAGATCAGTGGCCAGTCCGGCGCGCTGCCGCTCGCGAAAGGCGTAGAGCGCAAATCCGACATAAAATGGCAGTGCCAGCCCCATTCGCAACGCAAGTTGGGTTTCTGCATCGACGCCATAGCCATAGAGGAGCTTGACGAACAGTGGCTTCCAAGAAAACAGGAAGGCGCCCGCCAGTGCCAGGGCGATGCCCGAAGTGTGCCGCGACGCGGAGCCAGGCACGGCACCTTGAGAGGTGATCGAAGTGTCAGTCATGTGGCAGCGCTAACACGGGCTTTCGCCGCAGCCTATTCCACAGGCGGGTGGCTGTCATGAGGCCGGTTTGCTTTTGGCGCCATGTTGCGCCGCAACCGGGACGTTGCGGCGGACGCGATTTCACCTTACGGCTTTGAGCGAGGATGCGCCCTATCATAAACCTCGAGCAACCCGGCGCGGTCTACCTCGGTATAAACTTGGGTCGTCGATAGGCTTGCGTGGCCGAGCAACTCCTGGATTTGCCTGAGGTCCGCGCCCGATCCGAGCAGGTGCGTCGCGAACGAGTGCCGCAGCGCGTGTGGCGTGGCCGTGTCGGGCAGGCCGAGCCCTTCGCGAAGCTTCTCCATGAGGAGCTGGATGATACGTGGGCTGAGCGGCCCGCCCTTGGCTCCGAGGAAGAGGTGCCCGCCAGCTTCAAGCGGATATGGGCAAAGCTGCATGTAGCGCGCCACCGCTTCGCGTGTCACCGCCAGCACAGGCACCAAGCGCTCTTTCGCACCCTTGCCGGTCACCCTCAGCATATCGCGGTCACCGATTGGCGCATCCTTGACAGCAAGCCCCAGCGCCTCGGAGATGCGCAGGCCGGCGCCGTAAAGCAGGGTCAGCACGGCAACGTCGCGCGCGGCAATCCAATCGAACTCGGCGAAGGGTTGATCCGCGACGACAGCAAGTGCCTTTTCCACAGTCAGCGGCTTCGGCACCGAGTGCGGAATTTTGGGCGAGGCCACAGAAAGGAATGCGCGGCCCTCGACCTTACCCTCTCGCTCCAGGTAGCGATGGAATGCGCGCAGGGCCGACAACTGGCGGGCGAGCGACCGCGATGCCGTTCCGCCCTTGCGTCGCGCTGCCATGAAGGCGCGGATGGTGCGAACCTCGATGTGACGCAGGTCACCGAGACAAGGTTGGTGGCCGAGATGAGCGGCCAAGAAGGCAGTGAATTGGGCGAGATCGCGGGCGTAGGCTTCAAGCGTAAGGGTCGCCAAACCGCGCTCGTGCTGCAAATGAGCGAGCCATTGGCTGGTCGAATCGGCCAAGTCACCGGCGAGCGGAAGCTCGGGAATGGCGGCGGTGGTGGGCATTTGTCCGGGCCGTTGGAAGGTTTTCGCGTGGGCGACAAAGACACGATACCGCGATTCGCCTCAGTCGGGCCGGAGTTGTCGGGCGGCCACGGGATACACGCCGCGGCGGCCGAGCACGGCAACTGCGGGCTCGCAATCGAACAATCCAGCGATCGATGGATCGAGCACGTTCAACCCGCCGGCATAGGCACCAAAAGCAGGCAGGATCAACCGCGCCGATCCGAACGCGAAGCACGGCCGCCGTTGGCTGTGGCCGTCGCGGCTCACGCGAGCGCAGGGGTGAAGATGGCCAGCGACCTCGCTAGTTGCCGCGGATGGCTCATGGCGGAATACAAGATGGCGGTGCCGCCAGTCGTGTGCCCGATCGCCACCGAGCGCAGGAGGCAAAACGGGATCGTGGTTGCCCGCGACCCACACCCAGTCGCGGCCCTTTTGTAGCGTGGCAAGGCTCGCACGGTCGTCGTCACACAAACGCTCGCCGCCCTCGCCGTCGTGAAAACTGTCGCCAAGCGCAATGACGGTCTTGGGCATCAGCCGTTCCATCGCCAGCCGCAGTCGACGCAAGGTCGAGCGTGTATCATAGGGTGGCAAGAGCGCGCCGCGGCGGGCAAGGGAGGAGCCCTTCTCAAGATGCAGATCCGAAACGATCAACGTGCGAACGCTTGAGACGAAAAGCACGCCGGTTCGGTCGGCGGCCAGTTCCACGCCGCCTAGCTCGATCCGCCAGGTATCAAACGCTCCGGACTCTGCCTTGGCCAAGGTCTTCGCTCTACCCACCCCGCATGGCCTCCGCGATCAAATCCTCGGCGCTTTCGCGCAGCAGGCTCTCGGACGCCTCGCCCGGCACCGACTCCTTGCCGATGTCCAGCATCACAGGCACCGCCAGCGGGGACACCCGCGCAAGCACCTTATGCAGAATGTTTCCCTGGGCCCGTTTGAGAAATAACCCAAGTCGGCCGATGTCCAACAGCCCCGATGCCGCATCGGCCCAGGCGGCTTCGAGCAGGATGTGGTCCGGTTCATGCTCGCGCAGCACATTATAAATGAGGTCGGAGGAGACCGTCACCTGCCGGCCGCTCTTCTCCTTGCCGGGAAACCTTCGCTCTATCAGTCCGGCGATGACGGCGCAGAACCGAAAGGTGCGCCGCATCAGGCTTGAGGAGGCGAGCCAGGCATCGAGATCGTCGCCAAGCATGTCCTCGTCGAATAGCGCGGCGAGATCGAGCCGGCCATCGGTGATCATGGCGCTCATGTCCTCCAGCCCCCACACTGCCAGGGAGTACTCGCTGGCCACGAACCCGAGCGGTCTTGCGCCAGCGCGGTCGAGTCGCCGCGTCAGCAGCATCCCAAGCGTCTGATGGGCCAGCCGGCCCTCGAATGGATATGTCACCATGAAGAACCGCGCGCCGCGCGGGAACGTTTCGACCAGCACTTGATCGGAGCGCGGAACCGCCGAGCGCTTCCTTTGGATGCGCAGCCAATCGCTCACCGGAGCCGGCAAAGTCTTCCAGCCTTTCGGGTCAGCGAGAATGTCGCGCACGCGCGCAGCCAGATAGGTGGACAGCGGAAACTTCCCGCCGGCGTAGGCTGGCACCTTGGCGTCAACACCCTCGGCACGGCTGGCATAAGCCTCCGATTCCCGGAGCGCTTCGAAACGCAGGACATGACCGGCGAAGACAAACGTATCGCCAGGTGCCAGCATCTCGATGAAGCTCTCTTCGATCTCGCCGAGATATTTGCCCCCGATCATTGGGGCGGGCTCGCCAGGTTTGCCACCGCGCAGCAGGAACCTCCGGTTCCCGCCAATCAATCGCACCTTCAACATCGGCATCTCGATGATGGTGCCGACGTTCAGCCGGTATTGCTGCGCGAACATTGGATGCGCCAACCGCATCCGCCCATCGGGCATCGACTTCAGCCGGGCATAGCGGTCATAGACCCTGAGCGCATAGCCGCCCGTCGCCACGAAATCGACCACACGATCAAATTGCGCGCGGGTCAGCGCCGCATAGGGTGAGGCGCCGCGCACCTCGCGAAAGAGCAAGTCCGGCCAGAATGGCCCGGCGCAGGCTGTCCCCATCACATGCTGTGCCAGAACATCAAGCCCACCCGGCCGGATCGGCGGCGTGTCCTGGGCGCCCTCGGCGGCGGCATCGAGGGCAGCACGGCACTCCAATACCTCGAAGCGATTGGCGGGAACCAGGATCGCTTGCGACGGCTCGTCGAGACGGTGGTTTGAGCGCCCGATCCGCTGGGCGAGCCGGCTCGCGCCTTTTGGTGCGCCGACATGAATCACAAGATCGACATCACCCCAGTCGATGCCAAGATCGAGCGTGGAAGTCGCCACCACCGCCCGGAGCGATCCTGCAGCCATCGCCGCCTCGACCTTGCGCCGTTGGCCGACGTCGAGCGAGCCGTGATGGAGGGCGATAGGAAGGGAATTTTCGTTCATCCGCCAGAGAGATTGAAAGATCAACTCAGCCTGCGAACGGGTGTTGACGAAGATGAGCGTCAGCCGGTGCTTGTCGATCTCGCCATAGATGCCCTCATAGGCGTGCCGGGCCGAGTGCCCCGCCCACGGAATGTCCTCCTCCGCGCCCATGATGCGGATGATTGGCGCTGCCCCGCCTCGAAGAACGATTTTGTCCGCCAACCGCGTATAGCCCTCGTCGGGCCGCTGCGGGACAATATACGCTTGGAGTTCAGACGGCCGCGCCACTGTTGCCGACAGTCCCGTGACGATGGCTCCCGGCGCGTGCGCCAGCAGCCGTTGCAGGCCGAGCGCCAGTAAATCGCCGCGCTTGGAGATGACCAGCGCGTGCAATTCGTCGAGGATGATTGCCCGCAACCCGCCAAACAACTGGGCGGCGTCTCCGTGCGAGATCAGCAAGGCAATTTGCTCGGGAGTGGTCAGCAGTATGTCAGGGGGCAGACTTCGTTGGCGCTGGCGACGGGCTTGTGGGGTGTCACCCGTGCGGGTTTCGATGCGCACAGGCAGGCCCATCTCGGAGACGGGGTTGAGCAGATTGCGCTGCACATCAACCGCCAATGCCTTCAGGGGCGAGATGTAAAGGGTGTGCAGCCCTGGCCGATCGGCGGGCTGCTCGGTCAGTTCGACAAGGCTGGGCAGGAAACCGGCGAGCGTCTTGCCGGCTCCCGTCGGTGCGATCAGGAGGCTCGACTGCCGCGCCGCCGCCGCACCCAATAGCGCAAGCTGATGGGGCCGGGGCTGCCAGCGGCGCGCCGCAAACCAGGCTGCGAACGACGCTGGCAGAGCGGCTGACGGGTTGTTGGCCGGTTTTGCGGTGATTGTACGCTGCATGGAACAACCTGAACGCGAGCAGGTGCTCGCGGTTCAAGCCATAGCAAATGGCACGAGAACGCGGCGAGGCTAATGGAGGTAGGTATTGCGCGGCTGCACGGTCGCGGTCTTGGGTCTTGCCAGCACAGGATCGGTGAATGCCGTCCACCACAAGGGCAGGGGAGCGACCTTCGGTTTGGGCGGTTCTTGGGGGACCATTTCAAACATCGTCATCCACGACGTTCGCTGACCGGTTGCGACCGGCGGCTCGAGCAACGCCGACCAGAATGCAATCGAGGCCTGGGAAGCGGCCATCGCAAAGCGCATGGGGTCGGCCACGCCTGATTGTGGCATGGACTGAACCCAAGGATTGAAGAATGCCTGCGACGGACTCTCTTGGGGCCGATTTACCCGTTCGGCCGCCGCGAGCACCTTTGCGCCGGAATTGGCGATCATGGTTGTGGCGGTGAACGTGCTCATGGCCAACTCTGACCAGGCCATGGCCAGGTCAAATTGCGCTTTGGCTGCAGAAAACATGCGTTTGTGTCCTCGCGGTCGCCAGAATAGCCGATAGCTTGAGGCGGAGAGTTATCCACAGGCAATATCACCGATTCGCGCTAAAATTCCGCAAATAATCGCTCTGGGTAACTGTGCCAAAACGACAACAGGTGGCCGATGTGATGCCAGAACAGCTTGAACCCAAGCCGTCAAGCCTGACGCGCGAGGCGTTTATCGCCCGCTTTGGCGGCGTGTACGAGCATTCGCCGTGGGTGGCGGAGGCACTATTTGCGCAAGGGACGTCTGCAATCGGCGATACACTCGAGCAGCTTGCGGCAGCCATGAGCCTGGTGGTCGAGACTGCCGGGCATGAGTGGCAGTTGGCGCTGCTGCGGGCACATCCGGCGCTCGCTGGCAAGCTCGGGGTGGGGGATCGGCTTACCCCAGACTCGCGCTCAGAGCAGGCGTCCGCCTGCCTCGATCAATGCAGTCCCGAGGAATTTGCCCGCTTTTCGGAACTCAACTCGCTGTACGGCTCCAAGTTTGGCTTTCCGTTCATCATCGCAGTGCGAGGTCTGCAACGCGCCGATATTCTCGCCGCCTTTGAGCAGCGCATTGCCAATGGTTCCGATGAGGAATTCCGGGCCGCCCTCGATCAGGTCCACAAGATCGCCCGTTTGCGGCTGTCGGCGCTCACGCGGTCCGAAAAATAAAATTGGGCGGACCGGTTTAGGTCCGCCCGAAGTCTGTTCTGATGCCGTTTGGCGTCGATCTCAGTAGACGTCGTAGCGCAGGCCGACTCGGATCTCGTGCGAGGAGATGTTGCCGGTCGAGATACCGGTGCCGGGGGTCGTGGCAGCGGCGGTCGTGTCGAATAGGTCGCCGGTGTGGACCGATCCCACATTCAAATACCGGTATCCGACATCGAGATTGAAGCCGTGGTCGAGCTGGCGGGTCACGCCGGCCATGAGCGCCCAGGCGAAGTTGCTCTGGCTTGCGTCGTCAAAGGTCTCAACGCAAAGGCAATTCGTCGAATCCGTAGCCATGCCGCCGTGGACATGGTTGGACGCCCAGCCGAGGCCGACGCCCAGATAGGGGTTGAAACCGGAGCGGCTGGAGAAGTCATAATAGAGGTTGGCCAGCACGACATTGCTGCTGACACTGAACTCCTCGTCTGCTGCTCCCAAAATGGTGGTGTCGACCGGGCCAAGGGTGCTGCCGCTGACCTTGACGTCGTTGTGGTGCTCGGCGGTGACGTCCATGCGCCAGTTGGGCGACAGATACCAGCCAATGCCGCCACCGTAATTGAAGCCGTTGCCTACCGATGCTGGATCGAGCGACGCGCCAAGCTGGTCGATCGAGGAAGCGTGGTTCCAGTCATAGCCGATGTCGCCGCGCAGATAGACGCGGGCGGGGCCAGCGGCGAAATTGTCATCGTTCAGACCACCAAGATCAGCAGCGAGAACGGGGACCGTGCTGCCGGCCAGAAGCGCCAGACCGAGCAGGGACGTGCGAAGTGAGATCATCTTAACATTCCTCTCCAAGTTGCCGGATCGTGCGAACCGGGTTGAGCAGACCGCACGGCTGGCGTGCTTGCTTGAGAGGAGAATGGAGCGTTAGGCTTAAAAAACGTTTAAGGGGTGTGTCGATTCGAGCATCCGATTGAATCGGCGTTTGAAATTGTCAACCGGAAGTTCAGCGGATAAGCGGGCATCGCGTCGCCCGGCTCAGCTGCCGGCCTTGATTGCGCGCTCGACGGCGGGGCGTAATTCCTTCTCAACCGCCTCTTCGGTCAATGGACCAACATATTTATAGGCGATCTTGCCGGCGCCATCGACCACATAGGTCTCCGGAACGCCGTAGACGCCCCAATCGATCGAGACGCGGCCGTTGCCGTCGGCGCCGATCTTCTGGAACGGATTACCGAGGGTTTGCAGGAACTTGGACGCATCGGCGGCCGAGTCCTTCTGGTCGATGCCATAGAGCGGCACCTTGAGTCGCGCCGCGACGGTGTCGAGGAGCGGCTGCTCCTGCCGGCACGGCACGCACCAGGACGCCCAGACATTGACGATGGAGACCTTGCCGTTGCCGAGGTCGCCGGTCGAAAGGCCCGGGACCACCGTGCCATTGGCCTTCAGCCCTTCAATGCCGGGCAACTTGAATTGGGGGGCGGGCTTGCCGATCAGCGCCGAGGGCAAATGCGAGGGATCGCCGTTGTAGAGCGCATACAGAAAGCCGAGCGCGAGAACACCAAACAGCGCCACCGGTACGATGGCGACGACGTTCATGCGGCGTGGTGTCGTTGCGGCGGGAGTTTCGAGAGCATCGGTCAATGGGATTGCCTTCAGGACGGAGTGGTACTGGATCGGCGGCGAATGCCCCGAGCCTCGATCTCGGCCAGCAGATTGCGCTGACGCCGGGCATCAAGGAGGGTCAGAAGCGATATGGACGTGACAATGATGGCTGCCGCGGCATAGGCCGCATAGACGTAGACGATTTCGGTAGCAGCATTGGTCATGACGTTTGTCCCGCGGGGATGGCTGGCGGTATCGCGGCTTGGTCGGCTCGCCGCGACAGCATGGAGGCCACGCGCCGTCGCAGAATCTCGGAGCGCATGGCCGTCAGGTGCAACGCAAAGAACAGCAGCGTAAAGGCACCCATCATCAAGAATAATGGCCAGAGGAACACCGACGCGATGGTTGGCCCGTCGGCGCGGAACACGCTCGCCCCCTGGTGCAGTGTATTCCACCAAACGACCGAATAATGAATGATCGGAATGTTGACCGAGCCGACGATGGCCAGGATGGCCGCCGCTCGCCCCGCCTTGGATTGGTCTTCGATCGCCTGCCAGAGCGCCATGAGCCCAAGATAGAGGAAGAACAGGATCAGGAACGAGGTCAGCCGCGCGTCCCAGGCCCAATAGGTGCCCCAAGTAGGCTTGCCCCAGATCGAGCCGGTGACCAGGGCCTGCAGAGTGAACGCGGCGCCGATGGGTGCCGCCGCCTTGGCTGACACGTCAGCGAGTGGATGTCGGAAGATCAGCGAACCCAGGCTGGAGAGGAAAATCATGCCATATCCCATCATCGCCAGCCAGGCGGCTGGAACGTGGACATACATGATGCGCACCGTTTGACCCTGCTGGTAATCGGTCGGCGAGGCCAGGAAGCCCATATAAAGCCCGAGGACGGCAAGAATGCCGGCGAGCGCCCAAAGCCACGGCAGCACCATCCCCGATACATTCATGAAGCGTGTCGGGTTGGCATATAGGCTGAGCCATGTCAGCACGCGCATTGCCAGTCGCAAGATTGGAGACATGCCGAGTTCTCTAAGTGATCGCGCCAATAGCCGCAATGCTAACGCATCGTGGCTCGCAAAAAGTCCATGCTTGTGGCCATATGGTGGCCGCTCCAGAACCTATAGATGCAACCTGAGCGCGGCAGCGGTCGCCAGCGGAGCCAACACAATGGCCGCCACGCTGAACGCCGCGAGGATCGCCAACGGCGCCCAGAACCCGCCGGGACCCGCCAAAATCGCGGAAATCGTGCCGACTCCGAACACCAACACCGGGATGAACAACGGCAGCACCAGTAGCGATAGCAGCAGGCCGCCGCGCCTGAGGCCTAGCGTCAGGCCCGCGCCAATCGAGCCAATGAAACTGATGGCGGGCGTGCCCACCAGCATGGTGCCGACAAGCGGTGGATAAGCAGAAATCTCCATGTTCAGCATTAGTCCAAGCAGTGGCGCCATGAGCGCCAGCGGTAGCGCGGTCGTCAGCCAGTGGGCGATCGCTTTGGCGGCGGCGACCAGCTCCAGCGGCAGCGGGCCGAGGCTTAGGGCTTCAAGAGTTCCGTCTTCATGGTCGGCATGGAAAATGCGGTCGGCCGACAGGAGGGCCGACAACAGTAATGCCACCCACAGGATTCCCGGAGCGATCCGCGACAGGAGGTTGAGATCGGGGCCAAGTCCCAGTGGCAAGATGGCGACGACGATCAAGTAGAACCCGAGAGCTGTGCCAATGGCTCCGCCCTCGCGCAAGGCAAGGCGCACATCGCGCGTGAGCAGCTCCAGAAACGGCGCCATCATGTTGGCACCGCGCCGAGTTTCAGCTCCCGCATGGCCGCGATCCCAAGCGGAATATGAGTCGCCGCAATGGCCATGCCGCCGCCGGCCACATGCCCCGCGACCACTGTCGCCAGGATTTCGGTCGAGGCGGCATCGAGCGATACTGTCGGCTCGTCCAGCAGCCAAAGCGGGCGCTTTGCAACCAGCAGCCGTGCCAATCCCAACCGGCGCTTCTGGCCGGCTGAAAGGTAGCCCGCCGGCAAGTCCTCGATGTCGGCAAGGCCGAGTCGGCTGAGTGCCGGGTCGACGTCACCGTCGCCATCCCCGAGATAACGCGCCCAAAACCGCAAATTTTCGCCTACCGTCATGCTCGCCTTGACGCCGTTCTTGTGGCCGATCAGGTGACAGTGGGGGCCGACATCATCGGCCTCCTCGGCGCCATTGAGACGCACGATCCCACCGTCCGCTCTCAACAATCCGGCGATGGCGCGGATCAGGGTCGTCTTGCCAGCCCCATTGGGTCCGGTCAGCAATAGCCCCTCGCCGTCCCCGAGTTGAAACGACAGCCCGCCGATCACCTCGCGGCCGCCCCGGCGCACGACCAGCTTATCGACGATCAATTGCATGGTTGGCGCGGCTTCCCGTCCGATGCAGCCAATTGTGCAGCGCAAAATTTGAACAGGCGAAGCACCACATCCTTGCTATACAGAACCAACCCAAACGACAACAGTGCCAGCATCCCTGCCAGAGGCCCCGACATGACCAGCTCCACCCATCCCGACAGTTTCCGTTGCCGCCGCAACCTGACCGCGGCCGGCCAATCCTATGAGATTTTCGATTTGGCGCTCGCCGAGAAGAACGGCTTGGCTGGTATTTCCAACTTGCCGATGTCGCTGAAGGTGCTCACCGAGAATCTGCTGCGTCACGAGGATGGAAAAACGGTCTCGGCTGATGATATCCGGGCCATGGTGAAGTGGCTGGCCGACAAGACTTCCGAGCGAGAGATCGCTTATCGCCCGGCGCGCGTGCTGATGCAGGATTTCACCGGCGTTCCCGCCGTTGTCGATCTGGCGGCCATGCGCGATGCGATGGTCGAGCTCGGCGGCGACCCCCGAAAAATCAACCCGCTAGTGCCGGTCGATCTGGTCATCGACCACTCGGTGATGGTGGATTTCTTCGGCAACGCCGGCGCCTTCAAGCAGAACGTCGAGAAGGAATACGAGCGCAACGGCGAGCGCTATGAGTTCTTGCGCTGGGGAGCGGGCGCGTTCGACAATTTCCGCGTGGTGCCACCGGGAACGGGCATCTGCCATCAGGTCAATCTGGAATATCTGGCCCAGACGGTCTGGACCAAGAAGATCGGCACCGTGACGCAAGCGTTTCCCGATACGTGTGTCGGCACCGACAGCCACACCACGATGGTCAACGGCCTGGCCGTGCTCGGCTGGGGCGTCGGCGGCATCGAGGCCGAGGCGGCAATGCTCGGCCAGCCGGTGTCGATGCTGATCCCCGAGGTTGTCGGCTTCCGGCTGACGGGTCGCCTGGCCGAGGGTATCACCGCGACCGATCTGGTGCTGACCGTGACCCAGATGCTGCGCAAGAAGGGCGTGGTCGGCAAATTCGTCGAATTCTGTGGGCCTGGCCTCGACAATCTCTCACTCGAGGACCGCGCCACCATCGCCAACATGGCGCCGGAATATGGCGCGACCTGCGGCTTCTTCCCGGTGGACGCCGACACGCTTAAATATCTCAAAGCCACGGGCCGCTCGGCCGACCGGCTGGCGCTGGTGGAGGCATACGCAAAGGCGCAAGGCATGTTCCGCGAAGCGGCGACAGCCGATCCGGTGTTCACGGACGTGCTGGCGCTGGATCTTGGCGCAGTCGAGCCGTCGCTGGCTGGCCCCAAGCGGCCCCAGGACCGGGTGGCGCTCAAGAGTGTCAAGGCCGGGTTCGCCAAGGCGCTGGAAGGCGAGTTTGGCAAGCCAGGCCAGATCGGCAAGCGGTTTCCGGTTGAAGGCGCCGAGCACGGTCTTGGCCACGGCGACGTGGTGATTGCCGCCATCACGTCCTGCACCAACACCTCCAACCCTTCGGTGCTGATCGCGGCCGGTCTGCTGGCACGCAACGCCCATGCCAAGGGCCTGAAGGTCAAGCCATGGGTCAAGACTTCGTTGGCGCCTGGCAGCCAGGTGGTTACGGATTATCTGGCCAAGGCTGACCTGACGGCCGACCTTGACGCGCTCGGCTTCAACCTCACGGGCTATGGCTGCACCACCTGCATCGGCAATTCCGGGCCGCTACCCGATGCCATTCACAACGCCGTGCAGACCAACGATGTGGTGGCCGCCGCGGTCCTTTCCGGCAACCGTAATTTCGAGGGCCGCGTCAACCCGGACGTGAAGGCTAACTACCTCGCCTCGCCACCGCTTGTCGTCGCCTACGCGCTCGCCGGCTCGCTCAACATCGACCTCGCCACCGAGCCGCTGGGGTCCGCCAGCGATGGCAAGCCTGTGTTCCTCAAGGACATCTGGCCCACCTCGACCGAGATTGCAGATCTTATCCGCACCTCGGTCACCGCACAGATGTTCGCCTCGCGCTATGGCGATGTGTTCAAGGGTGATGCCCGCTGGCAGAAGATCGGCGGAAAGCCAAGCCTAACGTATAAATGGAATGCAGGGTCCACATATGTTCAGCAACCGCCCTATTTCGACGGTCTGCCCAAGACCCCGAAGCCGGTGACGGATGTTACCGGCGCCCGCGTTCTCGGCATGTTTCTCGATTCTATCACCACGGATCATATTTCGCCGGCAGGCGACATCGCCAAGTCGGGACCGGCGGGCGAATATCTGGTCGAACATCAAGTGCGGCCGGTGGACTTCAACTCCTATGGCGCCCGGCGGGGCAACCACCAGGTGATGATGCGAGGCACCTTCGCCAATATCCGCATCAAGAACCAGATGGTGAAAGGCGTTGAGGGCGGTGTTACGCTGCACCAGCCGTCGGGCGAGCGGCTACCGATCTATGACGCGGCCATGCGCTACAAGGCGGAGGGTGTGCCGTTGGTGGTATTCGCGGGCAAGGAATACGGCACCGGTTCGAGCCGCGATTGGGCCGCCAAGGGTACGCTGCTGCTCGGCATCCGCGCCGTCATCGCCGAGAGTTTTGAGCGTATCCACCGCTCGAACTTGATTGGTATGGGCGTCCTGCCGCTCGCGTTCGAGGCCGGTATGAGTTGGAGGGATCTGGGCCTTACCGGTAGCGAGATCGTGAACATTCGTGGCCTTACGGGCCTGGAGCCGCGCGCCAAGCTGGAGGTGGAGATCATCTCCGAGGGCGGCGCGGCCCGACGAGTGCCCGTGCTTTGCCGCATAGATACGCTCGATGAGCTGGACTACTTCCGCAATGGCGGCATCCTGCCCTATGTCTTGCGGCGCCTCGCGGTGGCGTGATCGGGCGCATAGCCGGCTTGCCCGTCACACCACGGTCACCCCAACGTGACTCGCAAACCGCCCGAATGCGGGCACACTCGTTCGACTGAATAGGGCGCGTTATTGAAGACTGGCGCCAAACACTCAATCGAGCGAGGCGAACCGTGAACGCACTGCTACGAACTCTTGGCTTGGCCACAACAGGAGCCCTGTCGCTTCTTGCCACCGAGGCATTTGCAGGCGAGGCCACGACCGCCGATACGGTCGTCGAGCTGTTCACCAGTCAGGGATGCTCGTCGTGCCCGCCCGCCGACGCTCTCGCCGGACAACTTGTCGGCCATAAGAATATCCTCGTTCTATCGCTGCCCGTCGACTATTGGGACTATCTCGGCTGGAAGGACACCTTCGCCCAGCACCAGTTCAGTGAGCGGCAACGGGGATATGCGCTCGCGCGCGGCGACGGTCAGGTTTACACGCCCCAGGTGGTGGTTAACGGCCTGCAACACGCTGTCGGCAGCGAAGAGGACAGCATTCAGTCCGCCATCTCATCCACCAATGCGGTTCTCAGCAGCAAGCGTGTACCAATGAAAATGGTACCCGCTGGCGACGGCGTGACAGTTGACATTGGCGCGGCACCGGGTGGCGACGGCTCGGTGAAGGCTAATGTTCTGATGGCCGATTTCAAGTCGTCCGCCGATGTCACGATCAAGCGTGGCGAGAATGGCGGCCACAAGGTCACCTACTTCCATGTCGTGCGGGAATTGCGCTCCATCGGCACCTGGACCGGCAAGCCGATGTCGATCCACCTCACGATGGCAGAAATGGCCGAGGGTGGCAGCGATGGCTGTGCGGTGCTGCTGCAACAGGGCAACAGCGGGCCGATCCTTGCGGCCGCCCAGGTCGCGAGCAGGTAACGACAATTCTAGTGACTGGCTTCCCAGAAAATTAAGCGTTCGCTGCGACACTCCTGACCCAACAGTCAGTGCATAAAGCGTGGGCCGCGTATGGGTCGCCGGGTTCTCATCATCGTCGAAAATCTTACGATGCCTCTGGACCGGCGCGTCTGGCAGGAGGCAACCACCCTCCGGGATGCCGGCCACACCGTGTCGATCATCTGTCCGGTCGGCGGCCAATATATTGCCCCGTACGAGCTGCTCGAAGGCATCCATGTCTTTCGCCATCCGCTGCCGCTGGAGGCTTCCGGCGCGCTAGGCTATCTGGTTGAATACATCACGGCGCTGTTCTGGGAAGCTTGGCTCAGCTTGAACGTGCTGCACAAGGTCGGGTTCGATCTGATCCAGGCCTGCAATCCGCCTGACACGATCTTTCTGATCGCCGGTTTCTACCGGTTTTTCGGCAAACCCTTCATCTTCGACCACCATGACATCAACCCCGAACTCTATGAAGCCAAGTTCGGCAAGCGCGGGTTCTTCCACCGGCTGCTGACGATGTTTGAGCGCTGGACATTCCGCACCGCCGACGTTTCCATCGCCACCAACGCGACCTTCAAGCGCATCGCGGTCGAGCGCGGCGGCATGGACGCAAACCGCGTGTTCATCGTTCGCTCCATCCCGGACTTGAAGCGCTTCCGCCGCATCGACCCTGACACCGCCCTCCGCAAGGGCCGCAAGACGCTGCTGGGCTATGTCGGCATCATGGGCGCACAGGACGGAGTCGACCTGCTCGTCGAGGCGATGGTGGACATCGTGCATCGGCGCGGCCGCAAGGACGTTCAGTGTGCGGTTATCGGTTCCGGCACCGAATTGGAGACGCTCAAGAGATTGGCGATCGCTCGCAACGTCAGTGAGTACGTCACCTTCACCGGTTTCCGCTCGGGCGACGCCTTGCTCGGCGCGTTCTCGGCCTTTGATATCGGCGTCATTCCCGACCCCAAGAATATCTACAACGACAAGATTTCGATGAACAAGGTGTTCGAGTACATGACGCTCGGGCTCCCATTCGTAGCCTTTGACCTTGAAGAGACACGCCGGACAGCGGGCAATGCCGGTCTTTATGCCGGCACCGCCAACAGCCCGCGAGAGTTGGCGGACAATCTGCTGCTGTTGGCCGATGACTCAGCGCTGCGTCAGCTGATGGGCGGCATCGGCAAGGCACGCGCCAGCGCCGAACTGGTCTGGGACCGCGAGCGCGATCAGCTGCTTGCGGCCTATGAGTTGGCCTTCGCCACGCCAGCCTCCCAAGTTGTACCCGTCCAGCAGTCAGTTTCGGCCCGCTGACCCGCAATCACCCGGTCAAGGCCCAGACGCCTTTGGCAGCGCATAGCGGGGCAAAGCGTCATTGCCGGACTCGGCGCGGCAAAGCTCGATCGACTGAGCGATCGGTCCTCTCTTCAGGGCTTCAACCTGCGAGCGCACCGACGGTGCGATCGATTCCAGTTCCTTGGCCCGTCCCGTCAACGAATACATGATGCTGCACGCCGCGCAGTTGTTCTCGTTGAGGATTTGTGCCGTCCATTTCAGTGTTGCGTTTGTCGAGGCCCTGACTGCGGCACAATGATTGGCGTAGCCGCTATGGGCCGAGATCACCACCTGTGTCACGTTTGAGAGGTGCCAGCCAAGTGTCAGCGGAAAATCCGTGAAGTTCAGCCGGAATACCCGCGCGTCCCCGTCCAACCCAGGATAGACGCGGCGATCCTCGCGGTCGATGAAACAACCGGGGCAGAATTTCTGGTATTCGCGTGCCATCGAAACCAGACCGCGCTGCCATCTGGCATTGAGCAGCGTCTGAAGCGGCGATACCAATTCATCAAACCCCGTCGGATTGTTGCGCGCCGATTGCAGCGGTGCGGCATTTTCCGAATTGACCGGATCCTGAAGGACGTCATCGGTCGACAGAACAATCAACTGGATATGGTAATCCGGGTCGGGATGACCAAGTTCGGTTTCCCGCCTGGAATAGTCTTCGAGAATGGTGATGAGGTCGTGCGCCGTATCGATGCCGGAGGCTTCGAAATAGCCGCCGTCCACGAAACGGAACTCCGCCGGACCGCGCCGCCACGAGGCGGGGGGAAGCACCCAGGGAAAGCGCGAGCTGATGCCGACGGCGGTACTCATGGGCAAGTCGACGCGGATGTCGTTATTGAGGGTCTCCAGCCGCACTGTGGCTTCCTGGTAGAAGCGGAAGGGCGAAATGAGGGTCCGGATACCGGTCTCGACATGGGCGGCATTGAGTATGACCGCCGGGGCCGAAGCCTCCGGCTTCCAGTGATCGTAATAGTTTTTGGCGAACGGGTTCTCGGTGGCCTCGGGTACCGACTCGCTCCAGGCCCGCTCGAACGAGGCCTCAAGTGCCCGCGCGCGATCAAACTGCTTGATCGGAAACGGCAATATCCGCTGCAGAAAGTCCGGAAAAAAACCCGCGGCGGCAAGCGGCGCGATGAAGTCACGACCCAGGAAGTCGATCGACCTCTGTTCGAACCACCCTGCCGTCTGTGGTCCAAACGCGCATTTTGGCTCGGCGATCGGGCCGGTCTTCTGCTTGACCAGCGAGGAGAAGACGGCACCGCCAAGTCCGCCGCCGGAAACGCCGCTGATGGCGAAGATGTGTTGCGCAAAGGCCGGGCAACGGTCCTGGATCCGCCCAAGCGTCAGGGCCGCGTGCTGGGCGGCATACAGACCGCCACCCTCGGCCGCCACGATGTAGATCGGATAGGGCTCGCCCTTGGTCTTGAAATAGGCCCGGTCAGGCCGGCTTTCGAGCCAATCATGGAACGCCTGGGCGGAATTTGGCAGCGCCCGCAGCGCCTGGCCCTGCGACAGCGAGCGGATCTCGTGATTGTCATTGAGGTCGAAGGCGGTCGACAGGAAGGCGACGATGACCACCAAGGACAGCGCCGGGAAATGTGTCCGATCATAAATGTTGGTCAGCACTGTCAGGAAAAAAGCAAAGCACATCAAGAACAGATTGAAGATGGCGAAGGTGCCGAGCTGGTTGGCCAAAAGGCCGTATTTGGTCGGATCACCAAAGAAATAACCCGAGAACGCCGCCACCAGGGCGACGGTCATGACCAGGAAGAATATCCGGGTGGGGGCACCGTAAACCCAGGCATTGGGAGACTCGTGCAATTCCAGCCGCCGATACGACCTCAGATAGGTCATCAGCACAACCAGCACGCCCAGGCCGATCGAGATCAGCGCGCCATATACCAACAGTTGCCGGGCAAGGGCAAACGTGTCGACCGCGCGCTGAAAAGTCGGCACCAGATCGGGCATGGCCGATTCGATGAACGGGGGCAGCCGGATCGGCGCCTGCAGTTCGCCGGCGCGCCACTGACCCAAGGCCGCCGCCAGCATCGGCCCGGCTCCGAGCAACCGCGGCAGCCAGCGCAGCAACCCACCGCTCAAGGATTCCTGGCTGACATCCTCGGGCTGCCAGCGATAGGTCAGCGCGCGTCCCAGATACCAGATGAACAGGCCGGAGCAGAACAGCGTGACATAGGCGATGAAGATCTGTGGCAGGAACTTGACCCGGTCGAGCGCCAGCGCGCGCATGATCTCCAGCGATTGATCGGGCAGCGCCAGCAACGCGCCTCCAAACAGCACGGCGATGATGGGGGCACGAAGCACATAGATCGGGGTGACGAACTGGGTGATGAACGCCATCACGCGATTGAGACCCATCATCGACGCTACCCCCAACGCGCGGCCTCAACCGGCCGGCAAAGTCATGCCCCAACTCCGAGCATTAAGCACAGTTGGCAGGGGCGCTCAATGTGGCTTGCGGACCACGGGGAGGCGGTTGGTCCGAGGCTTGCATCGTCTGCCGTGGTGATCGCGCGCGGGCGCTGCGGCTATGGGAGTTGGCAGTCATGGATCCAAATTCGGTACTGTTTGTTGTCGCCATGGGAGCGATGCTGGGCGTCGTGCTCGGCTTCTTGGTGAGTGGCGAAGGCTATGGCTGGCTTTTGAATGCCATCGCGGGGGCCGTTGGCGCGGTCCTGGGCGGGCAGCTGCTGGCCAATTCGGGCGTCGACTTGGGGCCATTGGTCAATTCCGGCATCGCGGCGGGCGTCACCTCGGGGCTGACCGCGCTGGTGCTGCGCAGCTGACAGCCGATGCCCCGGGCGCGGTGCAAGGACGCGCCGCCGCGAAATCTGCCGTGGATGACCCTGCCAACGCCGTTCATGGCCGCGCAACGCTGGCTCGGCCCTCGCGCTTGGCCATATCGGCGAGCGGCCTCACGGCCGGCGCGGTGAAAGGACGGAAAGTGGCACGGGTAGGTGGTCATGGCAGCGCCTTTGGCGCAATCGCAGCAATATCCACATTGCGACCATATGTCGCTATCGAGGCTTGACTGGCTGCCGTCCCCCCCATTGCCTCCCAGGCGGATGGCGAAGCACCTTGGACCTGTTTAGTTCCTTGTGTTTCTAGCAGTTGGGAGCACGAGTTCACAGTGAGATTGCGCAATGTCAAAGTCTCTGAGAATCGCTGCCTTGGTTATTACCGCTGCCGCGCTGGTCGCCTCCAGTGTCACGGTTGCTCTCGCCAGCGTCGTCTGGGGCAATTGATCCGCCCACGCCTCCCTGGATAAATGGAACGGGCGTCGTCGGCGCCCGTTTTTTTGTGCCTTCGTTGCGGAGGACCTCGGCCATCGTTCCGGCAAGCTCCTCGCAGATGCGATCGGCTTCGACGCATTTTTGTAAGCACGGCACAGTTCAGCTTTGCCGCCGCAGCCGCCGAGGGGTCCGGAGAGGCCGCCGACTAGCCGCGATGATCATGCACATTCGGAGGCAACGAGGGTTGGCCGCCACCGCACGCGATGGTTACGCCGCAAGACCTTGGCTTGCCTGACGTCACGGTCACGCCGCCTTGCGGAGCAGCGCCCCAGCTGGTGCCGTAGGCGCCACGATGGTCGCGCACGACGACGGCCTGCGCCAAATCAACGAAAATGAAAGGAAGCGAAGCCGCCACAAAAAAGGTCGCCAAGCGCATGACAAGTCTCCTCGGATTGCTGGTTTGGTTGCCTGTAAGCGGGAGCGGCATGTGCCGGCTCCCACAGGGTTAGACGCGGCTCGCAGGAATAGGTTCACGTCTCAACAAGGAAATCGCCGAGGCGCTCCGTGCTCAGGGCGAGCGCGCAGACCCGCACCGCGAGTGTCGGCGGCGGCGTAGTGGTTTGAGGGAGCGGCGCCTCGGCTTTGACGAAAGAGTGCGGCAACCAATCGCAGCGAGTCCTTGCATGACGTGGCGCGATCGAGGCCTGGGTGCTGTCGCCGGCGCGATCTTCCTGGCCTTCGTCGCCATGGGCGCGGTGACGCTCTCCAGCGACCCGCTGTCCTCGCGGGTTCGAGTTCATCTCGAAGTAGCCATCAACGGCTATTTGGAAGACACGACACGGCGGGCCGCTGCGGGCACGCTGCGCTGGTGGGACCGCCTCCTGCTTCATGGCGGGGTGACCGGCGGAGGGCTGGCCGTCACTCTCTTTTACCCGGAAGCCGTCGCGATCCTGTGGCACGGCGTCTATGGGGACGGCTCAACCCTGAAACTGAATGCGTCCTACTTTCAAGAGGACGCCTATCTCCAGCGGCTCATAAAGCGGCTCAAACCGGGCGACAACGGCCCGATCGGAATTCAGCCATCTGATGATTGGCGGCTGGCGCTTGCCCTCAATCCGATCTGCGTCGTGATATCGGAAAGGCGGATTCAAGTCGGCCATCCGCACATCAAATTCGCGGACCCGATTGGGCCGCCAGTTGTCACAATCGTTCCGATTGGCCGGCTGCGGATTCGGGTTGCAG
>Ga0075021_10000257_pt1 | contig 29338 bp, 25 predicted proteins | sample ColStrG_CSR_2012_FD_72749 | JGI IMG/M metagenome (GOLD analysis project Ga0075021, IMG submission 72749) | Freshwater sediment microbial communities in response to fracking from Pennsylvania, USA - Cold Stream Run_MetaG_CSR_2012 | ecosystem: Environmental > Aquatic > Freshwater > Creek >...
CACACTCACATACCTACTGCTTCGGCACCTGCGCGGTCGCTACCTCACTGCCGTCGCCCACGATGTAGGAATCCACTCGCAGCCCAACCGGAAGCTGAACGCCTTTGTCGAGTTCGACCAGGGTCTCCAGAATTTTCTTATCCACGTGCTCGGTGGGTTCGTCGGTGCGGACGTTTTTCGGGCCGAGCAACTCACCTACACGAACTACGTGTCCCCAGAATTTTTGCTTGCCGTAGGCGTCGGCGGTGACGTAAGCCTTCTGTCCGACGCGAACTTTGTTCACGTCGTTTTCGTCTACATCCATGCGCACCCGCAGCACGTCCTTGTCGCCAACCGTCAGAATCGGATCAGGCACCGTTGAGGAATTGGAGACGCTTTCGCCATTGCGATGGTGTTTGCGCAGTACCGTGCCGTTGATGGGAGATTTGATCAACGTCTTTTCATATCTGGCTCGGGCCTGTTCCAGTTGGGCTCGGGCCAGTTGCAGGTCGGCTTCGGCGAAGCTGCGATCTTCTTCACGGGCGTGGTCATCGACCAGCGAATGATGCTCGACGTTTTCCTGATAGTTCGCCTGTGCCACGTCGTATTCACGCGCGTAACGCTCGAACTCGTCACGCGAGATCACGCCGGCGTCGAAGAGTTTCTGGCGGCGGTCCATTTCCGAGCGGGCGTTATTCATGACTGCCTCGGCGGCGCGCACCGTGGACAGCGCTTCCGAGCGTTCCTGGGTGCGGGCGCCGTTGACCACTTTTCGCAGGGTCGCTTCTTTCGCCAGGACCTGCGCTTCGGCGGAGAGCACCTCGGCGCGGTAGTCGTCGTTCTGCAGAACGGCCAGCACCTGCCCCTTGCGCACGGTGTCGCCTTCTTCCACGTTGACCGACTTGATCTTCCCGCTTAGCTCGGAGCCGATCTGGATGTTTTCAGAAAGAGGCTCAACCCGCCCGGGGCCGGCAACCAGGAAGGGCTCGGTGAACGGCTGCGCCGAGACCGCTTTGGCATTGCTGGCTGCGCGCGAGCGAACCGAAACCAGCGAAATAGTCAGAACGACGGCCGCACTTGCGATAAGGAGTACCGATTTCTTGCTTAGTGTTCTTTTCATAAGAACGCTCCGGAGAATTCCTTTTTACCCACTACTGCGCGATCTGAATCGCACTTGCCGGCGTGGCAGTTGGCGCCAGCAGTTCGATGGAAACTTCCGACTCGGGACGCTGTTTTGCGATAAGGCCGTCTTCGATCCGGATGATGCGGTCGGCGAAGCTGAGCACCCGCGAGTCGTGGGTCACGATGACAACCGCGCGGTCGCGCTCATGCGCCAGGCGGGTCATCATCTCCATGACGGTACGGCCGGTCTGCGAATCCAGGGCTGCCGTCGGTTCGTCCGCCAGGACGATTTGCGGATCTCCGGCCAGCGCCCGCGCAATCGCGACGCGCTGCTTCTGTCCTCCGCTCAAATCAGAAGGGAATGTCGCATATTTCTCAGCCATACCAACCTGCTCCAGCAATTCCAGCGAGCGATTCTTTGCCCTTTCGCCGCGAACGCCTTTCAGGTCGAGCATCAATTCGACGTTTTCTCCGGCAGTGAGCGTTGGGAAAAGATTGAAACCCTGGAACACAAAGCCGATGTGCTCCAGCCGGATCGCCGGCAGTTGCTTTTCGCTCAAGCTCCCGATTTCCTTGCCCGCAATACGCACGCTGCCCGACGTGGGCGAAAGGATGCAGCCCATGATGGAGAGCAGCGTAGTTTTACCGCTGCCGGAAGGCCCCATCAGCATCACCAGTTCTCCGGGATGCACGTCCAGATCGACGCCGCGAAGAGCGGGAACCCCGGCGGCTCCTTCGGCATAAGTTTTCTCCACATCACGCACTGCGATGGCTGGCTGCATGATTTTCACTCCGTTAGCACTCGTTGAAACAAATCCCTTTGTCACCACGGAGCGGAATGACTGCTTCGCCTCGCGAAGCAATCATGTAGTCGAAGGGCCCCTACCCGCACCACGGCTGCACTGTCGAAATCGAAACAATAAACACTCTGTGCACTTCATCACACCGCGCGGCCCGTGAATCTTATAGGGGTCCTTCGACTCCACCAACCGTTCGCGGAGCGAATCGCTTGGCTCCGCTCAGGATGACAACCTACCCCTTGAAAACGATTGCGGGATCGAGTCGCGTAACTTTGTTGATGGAAACCAGCGCCGCTCCAATGCACATAGTCAGGGTGAGAAAGAACATTCCCACCGCCATCTGCCAGGGCATCAAAATCGCCGCGCCGCCGTGCTGGCTCGCGCGAACCACGAACACACTGACTACCATGCCCAGCACGTAACCGATCACCGCGCTCATCGTAGCCTGCTGAATGATCACCTTGTACACATAGCTGTTGGCCGCGCCCATGGCCTTAAGCGTGCCGAATTCGCGCAGATGGTCCATGGTCGTGGCATAGATGGTCTGGGCCACGACCACAAATCCAACGATCAGTCCAAGGGCCGCAGCCAGCAGCACGGCCACGCCTGCTCCGGTGGTAAACATCCAGTAAATCTGGGTCATGCGGCTGAATTCATGGCTGGTTAGAACTTCAACGTCTTTCACCTGGCTCTGAATCGCGTTGCGCACGGTCTCCAGATCGGCTCCGGGAGCGAGTTTGACCAGCAGGAAATACGTCTGGTCCTCACGCAGGCCCACAAAGTCCTGCGCGTTCTTGAAGCTGGTGAATACGTAAGGCGAAGTCGTGAAGGAGCGAATGCCGCGGGTGAAACCAACTACGCGCGCGCGGCGGCCGTGGATCTCAAACACTTCACCTATGCGGCTAACGCCCAGTTTTTCCTTATAAAGTTCGTCCAGAATGATGGCATCCGGCGTCTTAAGGTCTTCGACTCGTCCTTGCACCAGATTCCAGGGCCTGCCCATGGCGGAGTCCACGTTGAAGCCGACGATCTGAACCGATTCTTCGCTGCCGTCGGAACGCTTCCACTGGGTCCAGTGGGCAATGTATTTTTCCGTTTCGCCCACGCCCGGGATGGCCCGCACCTGATTCAACCTGCGCTCGCTGAAAGCCACGCCCTGCTCGATGTAAGGCACATTTTTCGAAGCGACCCAAAGATCGGCGCCGGAATGATCGACCAGTCCGGAGGTGGTGCTGGTGAAGCCGACGAAAAGGCCCAGCTCGACCACGATCAGGACCACCGCGAACACGATTCCGGTCAGGGTTACGGTCAGCCGCACTTTGTCGTGGAAAAGATTGCGTCGCGCCAGAGGAGGCATATCAGCGAGCCTCCTTCAGCATGCCGCGAAGAGTTGCGTCCAGCATCAACTCGGTACGGTCTTCGAGAGGACGCCAGTCCACCCAACCGTCGTTGCACTTGGCAATATGCAAAGAAATCACACCGTGCGCTGAGCCCCACAGAGTTTGTGAAATCAGGTCGGCATCTCGCAGGTCGTCGCGGAAATATCCGGCGCTCATTGCCTGCTGCACCGAGAGCTTCAGGAAGGCGTAAGCATCGCTTTCCGGATTACCCTTGATTTCACGATCGAGATCGTCGAGTTCGGCCGGTGGGTGCGGGGTCATGAACATGAGTTTGTAGTGGTTGGGGTAGTGGGTTCCGAAGTCCACGTAGGTGCGGCCGATCGCCCGAATCCGGTCCACCGGGTTGGCGGGCATTGCCGCGCTGGTAAACACCGTAGCCAGTCGGGCAAAATCTTCGTGAACCAGTTCGTGGAAAAGCTGTTCCTTGTCGGCAAAGTGCAGGTAGATCGCAGTAGGCGAGTACTCGATCTTCTCGGCCACCTGGCGCATGGAGACCCCCTCATAGCCCTCGCTGATAAACAGTTCGCGGGCAGCGTCCAGGATCTTGTCCCGGGTCTCCGACTTCTCGCGTTCGCGCCGCTCTTTGACGCCCATTAGCTTCTCCGATTACGCCGTTTCGTTACTTAACGTTGTTAACTTAACATTGTTAAGTTAAATTCCTTCGTTCCGGTTGTCAAGGGAAATTTTAGATCAACGTATCTTATAGTCCCGTATGTACATAGGTGGTTTGTGAGACTGTGCGATACTGAAAAAGTGACAGTCCCCGATCCAAAGTCGGTCAAAGTGAACCTGACGACCGGCGCGGGAATGGACATCGAGTGGAAGGATGGCCACCGCTCGCACTATCCGTTCACGTTCCTGCGCGATGCCTGCCCGTGCGCCCTGTGTGACGATGAGCGTGGCAAGTCCGGCCGCAAGCCCGGGGAGCCGCCTAAGCTCGCGGCCGGCGTGCTTCCAATGTTCAAACAAACAGCCAAGCCGACATCGGCCGGGGGTGTGGGGAAATACGCTATCAAGTTTCACTGGAATGACGGCCACGAGCTGGGCATTTATTCCTGGCAGTTCCTCCGGGACGTTTGTCCATGCGAGGAGTGCAAGGCCGCAAACGTGGGTGGCTAGAGAGCTCGACTCCCAGGCAGTCAGGCCAGGAACGTTCTGACCTTCTTCCATTCAGACCCGTCTCGCTGGGCAATCCATTCACTCTCAATGGCCTCCTGCTGACGGGCAGTCAAATGCCAGGAAAGCGGTGGTACGGGGAGGTCAGGAGCGGGGCTGCCGTCCTGCCGCGATCCAAATTCAAAGATTGCTGACGGCTGAATGTTCACTTTGTGGGCCCATTTTTCCTGAAGCAGCTTCAGTTCAACCTGGTTATGGGAGCGCTGGCCGGCGGTGCGGACTGCGAATAGCGCGGCGAGTGGGGCATAGGCCTGGAAAAACCAGCCCCGGTGTGAACCGTTCGGCACGGGCGCCGGCAACGGGCTGGGTTCCTGCCGGATTTCTATCACCAGGATTTCCGGATGGTTCGGCAGCCTGCCCGCACGATCGAGAGAATCCAAAGCGATGTCTAGCCATTCGACGAGGGTCGACATGCCGTAATTGTCGTAGTAACCTCCGTCTACAACGTGCGAAGCTTCGCCTCCAGAGGGATCGACGTCCGCTCGAGACGCCGGTCCGACATAGGGAAAAGTAGCGGAGAGACGGGCTGCCGTCACCACCGCGACGTCTCGCATCTTCTGGTAGATGGAATGGAAATCCCAGCGGCCTACGGTGCCGGCCGGATGTGGGAGGTAGGTTGTCGAAAGCAGAAGACGCTCGCCCGCTTCGACCAGAGTGGCGTTGAAGATGTTGGCCGGGCGAAGGCCCTGACGGACGCCGTCCGCCCACTTCGTCAGGTCACATTCGAGGCCAGCAGCATCGGGGGAAGTCGTGGTCCACGCGCGTTCCAGGGCGCGCCCTCGACCGGCGAGGCTGCGAGGGAAAATGGGAAATACCACGTGCAGGAGATCGTGATAAGCGAGGCCCCAGGAAACATCCTCAAGGCTCGAGGTCTGGGCGTCGTCGACCACTTGCGCTAGCTTATTCGCCGCGTTCTCCCGGGGAAGCCCTCCCGAGGCGGTGTATTGGTTCACAAAGTACATCGCACCGACGCCACCTCCGGAGACAGAACTGATCAGACGAACGGATCTTGAGAAGCCGTCGATATCTTTCGGTTGGCTCGCACGCCATTGCAGTTCCAGGCCCGTCAACACGCGTGCTGTCCAGGCAGCCGCTTGTATCCCGCCGCCAGAGGCCGCGACCAGGATGATTTTTGTTGGATCCTTCGACGCCACCAGAACCTCCGCAGGATCAGGCGTGGGAGGGAAACACTGGTTGTTCTGGGGATCGCCACAAGTGCGGGTGCGATAAAAGTGATCCGTGTTCGGGAGCTGTGCGGTGAACGCCAGCCAGATTCCCAACAGCAGAACGACTGGAATGCGCCAGCGATCAGCGGCAAATGTAATGCCTGAGAAAGTCCAGCAGGCCAGCATGATCAGCAACAGGACGTAGGTCACAGTCGGCACACGTAACCAACGTGGAGCGTAGTGCAACAGACCGATGATCGCGTACAAAGCGAAGGTCAGAGAAAACAGAATCACCGAGAGAATGTGGCCTTCGAGCAACCAGTCGTTCCCGCCAAAATAGCCGGCAGGTCCGACGAAGCAGGCCAGCTCCCTGACGATCCAGGTCGCAGCCTTCACCATGAATCCTGGCTGCAAGAGGGCACGCTGAAAAAGCACCTGGCTTGCCCAAAGCAGGAGGCAGCCGAGCAGTCCCCCAATCAGAGTTCCCACGAGCATCTTGATGGCGGAGAGTGTCCGATTCGACCTGGTCGCCAACTGGCGCAAGCTGTACCACAGGGACCCAGCGATGACCGGGAGCGTCAGCCATGCCGACCAGGCAAAGTGAACCATCTGAGGAAGCTCGAAACTGGGCTGGAACGTAATGCCGTGAAAGCGACAATGGCCATAGGACAGGATTACCCAACCAGTGACCAGGGTTGTCCAGGCGGTGGCGAGACTGGCAAGAGTGACGACGATCATGCCTTGCGGGGTGACATCGAAGAGATTGGCAAAAAGTGAACTCTTGAACGATATCGGTGGGAATAGAAAGAGGACGGAGGCGCACAAAAGGGGAACGCGCGCCAGCATCAGGAAAGGAACAAGCTCCTTCGCATCCGCCCAGGACACGTGGGCAAATAAGTGACACATGGGACCTCCACACGGTGATGATGCGAGGGAAGGAAGACCGGAAACGGACGAAGACTATGCGATCAGTAGTGGACAGTCAAGTCAATCTTCACGCGGACCTTTTGTCCGGTTGATCTCTTGTAGAATCGAATTACCGAATATCCACGTGTCTTTTCTAGATCAACTCAACCCGCAGCAGCGCGAAGCCGTGGAAACCACGGAGGGGCCGGTCCTCATCCTGGCGGGCGCGGGCAGCGGCAAAACCCGGGTCATTACTTATCGCATCGCCTATCTGATTGAGAATCGGGGCGTTATGGCTGACTCGATTCTGGCCATGACCTTCACCAACAAAGCTGCGCAAGAGATGGTGGAGCGGGTGGACAAGCTGGTGGGAGGCCTCTCGGTCGCGAAGCCCGTGATCTCGACCTTTCACTCTTTTTGCGTCCGGGTGTTGCGGCGGGATATTGAACAACTGCGCATTCCCTCCGCTGTGCCCGGCGTGCCTCCGATCGGCCTGACCAAGAGTTTCGTGATCTATGACGAGGCTGACCAGCAGCAACTGGTCAAGTCGGTCATGCGGCGTCTGGGTATCGACGACAAGCAGACTACGCCGCGCTCGGTGCTGTCCCGTATTTCCTGGGCCAAGAACCACATGCTCGATCCGCAGGAGGTGTATCTGCAATCGGGCGATCCCAACACGGAGCGCGTGGCCCATATCTATGAGGAGTATCGCAAGGAGTTGCGCAAAGCTAACGCCCTCGACTTCGACGACCTGCTGCTGGAGACCGTGCGGCTGCTGAAAGCCTTGCCGGCGGTTCGCGACTATTACAACCGGCGCTTCCAGTACGTAATGATTGACGAGTACCAGGACACTAACCGCCCGCAGTACGAACTCATGATTTTGCTGGCGGGGAGCCATCACAATATCTGCGCCGTGGGCGATGAAGACCAGTCCATCTACTCCTGGCGTGGGGCGGACATCCGCAACATTCTGGAGTTTGAAAAGGATTTTCCCGAAGCCAGAATTATCCGCCTGGAACAGAACTACCGATCCACCCAGAATATTCTGCAGGCCGCTTCCGCCGTGGTTGCGAACAATCTGAAGCGCAAAGGCAAGAATCTTTGGACGTCGCGCCAGGGTGGCACGAAAATCGGCTACTACGAAGCTCCGGACGGCGAAAACGAAGCTCTCTTCGCCGCCGACTACATCGCAAAATACCTGCGCGAAGCAGTGGATCAGGGCGAGAGCACCCGCGCCGCCGTGCTCTACCGCACCAACTCGCAGTCCCGTCTGTTTGAAGAGGCGATGCGCCGCTACCAGTTGAAGTATCACGTGGTGGGAGGATTTTCGTTCTACGAGCGGGCTGAGATCAAGGACCTGATTTCGTACCTCAAAGTCATCCACAACCCGGATGACTCCATCTCGCTGCTGCGCGTCATCAACACGCCAGTACGCGGGATTGGGAAGACGACTATCGAAACTGTCGAGCAAGTCGCGCTTGAGACCGGGCTGTCGTTGTGGGGCGCGATCGCCGAGGTGATCAAACGCCAGCTTCTGCCACAGCGGGCGGTGGCAGCGCTCAAAGCCTTCACCAGTCTGATCGAGGATGGGCGAGCCATGCTGGGGGGGACCTACGCGCAGCGGTTGGAAGAGACGGCCCGTGAGGATGCGGAGGGCGAGACCGTGTGGCCGCGGGCGACTCGCCCGCGCGGTGCAGACGATGGGGACACAGAGGTCTTGCTCGATGCTGACGACACTGATTTCAGCCCGGATAACTTTTCGTTTGATTTCGGCTCTGTCGAGGAAGAAGTGCCGGAGACCACGTCGTCGCCGGAGATCGCGGCCAATCAGGCTGATGACGATGTGGAGGCGGGACGCCTCCACGACAGCCGGCAAGACGCCGGCGCTACAAATGCCAGCGCTACAGAAGCCGAGACTACTGCCGTAAATACTGCCGACATCCTGAAATTTCTTATCGACCGTACCGGCTACATCAAATTGCTCGAGCAGGAAGATACTCCCGAGGCCTTCTCGCGCATAGAAAACCTGCGCGAACTGGTGAATGCGGCGATGGATTCCCGCGACCGGGGCGAAACCCTCGACCAGTTCCTCGATCACGCCGCCCTGGTCAGCGACGCCGATGCTTACGATGAAGCGGCCCAGATCACGCTTATGACGCTGCACGCCGCCAAGGGGCTTGAGTTTCCTTTAGTGTTTCTGGGCGGTCTCGAAGAGGGCCTGTTTCCTCACTCGCGAACATTTCTGCAGCCCGACGACATCGAAGAGGAGCGGAGGCTCTGTTACGTCGGCATGACCCGGGCCATGGACACGCTGATTTTGACCCGAGCGGTCTACCGTCGCCGCTATGGCACCGATCTGCCGGAGGCCAGTATTCCGTCGCGGTTTCTGGATGAAGTTCCGGCTGGACTGGTGGAAGAACTTGGCGGGTCCCGAAGGAGAGCGACAGGTTCGCGGGCGGGGGCGCCCGCGCCACACGAACCGGAGCACGGCTCTACGCACTATGCCTACGAAGATGAAGATCAGAGTGCGACTTGGGCGGGCCAAGCCAAGCCACGGGCCGCGTCATATTCGGGCAAGTCTTACAACTCCATCGAAAACATCGCTGAGTTTTTCGCCTCGCGAGGAAAGAAATTCAGCCTGCCGAAACCACCCCCAGCGACACCAACGGGGAGGAAGGGTTTCCGCCCCGGACAGAAGGTGCGCCATCCGAAATATGGTGAAGGCACCGTCTACCAGCGCGAAGGAGAGGGTGAAGATGCCAAGATTACGGTACAATTCCCTCGCTTCGGTTTAAAGAAGTTGGTGGAGAAGTATGCGCAGCTGGAAGGCGCTTAAGCGCAGCTTCCAGCTCCTGGCTTCTAGCTCGGTCGATCTGTTTGGCTAGAAGCCAGTAGCGAGAAGCTAGCAGCGAATTCTTAAGGAGAATCGAACAGCACTCATGGCAAACACAAGCACACTAAGCAAGGAAGAACGCAAGAAAGCCAAACGCGCGGTGCGCAAGAAGCGCAAGACGGAACATCCGCTGAAGCCGCGCGAATATGCGCGCGGTTCGGCGAAGCGCAAAGTGAAGAAGATGGCGCGCGGCACGGCGAAGAGGTAAAGAACGGCACTTGGCATTTGGCACTTGGCCGAGAATATTCGATTCTTGGACCGGACGTTTGCAGGCCAAGTGCTAAGTGCCAGGTGCTAATTGCCTAAGCTTCAGGAGACCGGAACCCTTTGGCACAACCAACCGTACGCACCTCCGACCAGCAACTCCTCTGTTGCAAGTCCATCGACAAGCTGATTGCGGAAGCCGACGAGCCCGGACATCGCCTGAAGAAAACTCTTGGCCCGTGGTCGCTCACGGCGCTGGGCATCGGCGCCATCATCGGCTCCGGGATATTTGTCCTCACCGGTACTGCGGCGGCAGGAGAGCACTTCGAGGCTCCTTCCATCCTGCACGCGCAGGTACTGGACCTGATCGGAAACTTCCTGCGGACGGGAAGCACGGCGGGTGCGCTGATGCACGGGCGTCCGCCGGCCGGTCCGTCCATCGCCATCTCGTTCCTGCTAGTCGCAGTGGCGTGCAGCTTTGCCGGCCTGTGTTACGCCGAGCTGGCTTCGATGATCCCGATCGCGGGCAGTGCCTACACGTATTCTTACGCCACTCTGGGAGAAATTTTCGCCTGGATCATCGGCTGGGATCTGATCCTGGAATACGTGGTCAGCAATGTTGCGGTGGCGGTCGGCTTCAGCGGGTACGCCAAGGCTCAGCTTGCCGCGTTCGGCGTGAATCTGCCCGATCACTGGGCTAGCCCGGTGTGGGCGTCAGGGAAATGGACGGGCTCGTATTTTAATGTTCCCGGTTTTCTCATCGTCTTTATCCTGACGTTGCTGCTGGTCCGTGGGGTCAAGGAATCGGCCGGCGCCAACAACGTCATGGTCCTGGTCAAAATCGGGGCGATTCTTACGTTCCTGGTTGTAGGCGGCATGCTCATCAACCCCGCCAACTGGACGCCGTTCGCTCCCTCCGGATTCGCCGGAATCGTGACCGGCGGCGCCATCGTGTTCTTCACCTACATTGGTTTCGATTCCGTCTCTACCGCAGCCGAGGAGTGTAAGACCCCGCAGCGCGACCTGCCCTTTGGAATTATTGCGTCGCTGATTATCTGCACCATCCTTTATGTTGGCGTTGCCATCGTGCTGCTGGGAATGATGAAGTACACGACTTTCGTTTCCGGCGAGGCTGCGGAAGCGCCCGTCGCCTACGCTTTGAAGCAACTGGGAGCGCATCCATTCTTCCGGTCGGTGATCGTGGTAGGCGCGCTCACGGGCATGATTTCGTCTCTGCTGGTGTTTCAATACGGTCAGGCACGTATATGGTATGCCATGTCGCGTGACGGCCTTTTGCCCAAGCTTTTCTCCGCAGTCCATCCCAAGTACAAGACGCCGCACTGGTCCACCTGGATTGCCTGCTTTGCGGTGGGAATTCCGGCGGGGCTGGTGGATATTGGCGACGCTGCGGATCTTTCCAACATCGGCACACTGTTTGCTTTTGTCCTGGTATCGATGGGCGTCATCTTTCTGCGGCGCCGCCAGCCGGACCGGCCCCGCGCTTTCCGCGTGCCCTTCGTTCCCTGGTTTCCGCTGATCTCGGTGGTGTTGTGTGGTGGACTCATGACCGGGCTGACCGTGATCACCTGGCTTCGCTTTGTCATCTGGCTCGCGCTCGGTCTTTGCATCTACATTTTCTACAGCCGCCACCACAGCGAGTTTGCCAGAGCCAAGGGGCAGTGAGATTGCAGATTTGAGATTTAAGGTCGCAGATTGAAGTGCAAGGAGATTGCATCTATTTTACGTTTCGATCTGCAATCTAAAATCTTCAATCTAAAATCTGATTTGGCCTGCAAAGCTGCCCTCTTCCATCTACAATCTGAAGCATGGCCTCGCAGCCCAGCTCATTTCTGGTCACCCTGCCCAAGGCGGAGCTGCATCTTCATCTCGAGGGTTCGATCGATCCCAGTACCCTGATCGAGCTCAGGAAGCGTCACGGCAAGACCAGTACGCTGGCGGAGATCGAACAACTCTATCGCTACGAGGACTTCAACGGGTTTCTGATGGCCTTCAAGGTGGTAACCGAAGACCTTCAGACCGCGGATGACTACGAGCTCATCACTTACCGCCTGATGGAAAAGCTTAAGGCGGGAAATGTGCTGCACGCTGAAGTGTACGTGTCGGTGGGAGTTTGTCTGTGGCGCAAGCAGGATTTTGACGCCATCTTCGAAGGCCTGGATCGCGGGCGCCGCAAGGGGGAGCGTGATTTCGGCGTCTCCCTGTTGTGGATCTTTGATGCAGTGCGCCAGTTTGGACTGGGCGCCGCCCGCGAAGTCTTCGGGACCGCCGTGCGCTTTCGAGACCGCGACGTAGTGGCGGTCGGCCTGGGCGGCGACGAGCAGAAGGGGCCGCCGGAGTTATTCCGCGAGGCTTACGCCTTCGCCGCAGACAATGGGCTGCATCTTACCGCGCATGCCGGAGAAAATGCCGGATCAGAATCGATCTGGGGCGCGCTCAATCTGCGGGCGGAACGGATTGGGCATGGACTTGCGGCGGCGCAAGATCCGGAGTTGGTCGAGGAACTGGCCACCCGGCAGGTTCCGCTGGAAATTTGTCTCACCAGTAATCTGCGCACTGGGGCATGCCCGTCGCTCAATACACATCCCGTGCGCCAGTACTTCGATCAGGGCGTCATGATTACGCTTAACACTGACGATCCTGCGATGTTTCGTACATCCCTGGCGCGGGAGTACCAGCTGGCCCAGCAGTTGTTCGGTTTTACCGACGAACATTTGCGGGAGCTGGCGCGCAATTCCTTCGAAGCGTCTTTCCTTCCCGCGGAAAAGAAACTATCGTTCCTGAATTTGTTTGACGCGGCGGCAGCCCACACTTAGCCTTTCCTGACCGAATTCTCCCGGAGCTTGGGGCATGAAGCCGTCTCGCGCTTCTTACATATCTGCAGTGCCGGCCTCTGGCCGGAGTCGCGCCCTGGGCGCGGCGGTCGGGACGCCCGCCGGACAGCCGCCGCGAAGGCGGCGTTACGTTCATGCCCTCCGTGCGGGAGGGGTCAGAGCAACATCATGTCTTCTCGTTTGCCTCTGTCTGACTGCATTCGCGGTCGCCAAGTCGCCAACGAAGCCTGTGCCTCCAACGCTTGTCTTTACCAACGTCAACGTGGTGAACACCCGTAACGGGGGAATCGAGCCGGGTGTAACCGTCGTGATTAGCAAGGACCGGATCGTCGGGGTCGGGAAAGTGGGCTTTGTGCCCGAGGGGCGGGGCATTCAGATCATCAATGCCAATGGCAAATATTTGATTCCCGGGCTTTGGGACATGCACGTACACAGCGCCTTTGTATCCCCGGCGTGGGATGAAAAAGTTATCTACCCGCTCTACATCGCCAACGGCGTGACCGGAGTGCGCGATATGGGCGGCGATCCGGACGTGCTTGAACGCCGCCGCAAGCGCATCGAAAGTGGCGAATTGCTGGGCCCGCATATGGTTTTGGGAGGCCCGTTTCTGGCGGGAGGGAAGAGTGATCAGCAGACCATCGCCGTGAATACGCCCGAAGAAGCGAGGCGGGCCGTGGATACGGTGAAAAGCCGGGGCCTGGATTTCGTTAAAATACTCTCTAATATTCCGCGTGACTCGTACTTTGCCATCGCCGACGAATCGGCCAAACAGAAGGTTCCATTCGTGGGGCACGTTCCCTATTCCGTCAGTGCTCGCGAGGCCGTCACGGCAGGTCAGCGAAGCATCGAACACCTGACCGGAATCCTGCTGGCTTGCTCGTCGCGGGAAGAGGAGCTTCGTTCACAGGGGCTCGCCGCGTTGGCAAAGCATGATTATGCAGCTTACGGGAAGCTCGGCACCCAGGTGATGGCCACATACGATCCGGCGAAGGCGCAGGCTTTATTCTTTCAAATTGCACACAACAATACCTGGCAAGTCCCGACCCTGGTGTGGACGCAGACGGGAAGCAGAATCGATGACCCGAATCTGGAGACTGATCCGCGGCTCAAATATGTTCCCGCCTCAGTCAGGACACAGTGGAATCCAGTGAAGCTCCGGGAACAAACGTCGCCGGAGGAACTGGCAGGGCTGAAAGCTGAAGCGGCTCGCGACGTTGAATTGGTGAAGGCGATGCACGCCGTCGGAGTTCTATTTATGGCAGGCACTGACGGGCCGGATCCGTTCGTGTTTCCCGGATTCAGTCTGCATGACGAGCTGGAATGGCTGGTAAAGAGCGGATTCACGCCGCTGCAAGCGCTGCAGGCAGCTACCTCCGACCCGGTCCGGTTTCTCGCCATGCAGGACAAGTACGGCATCGCTGAAGCAGGGCACGTGGCCGACCTGGTGTTGCTGGACGCAAACCCGCTGCAGGACATCGGCAACACCCGCAGGATTTTCGCGGTGGTGGTGGGCGGCAAGTATTATTCTCGCGACTCGCTGGACAAGATGCTCCAGCAGGTGGAAACACTGGCCGGACAGCAGTGAGCCGGAGCAAAGCTTCCATGACACAGCGAATGACACAGCGAATGACACAGCATATCGGCATCGTGGCTTGCAGCGCGGAGGGCGCCGCGCTCTGTTACCGGACCATCGCCCTCGAGGGCGGCCAGTTGCTGGGGCCGCACGATCATCCTGAAGTCTCAATGCATACTCATCCTCTGGCGCGTTACATGGACTGTATCCATGCCAACGATTGGCCCGGGGTCGCAGAGCTGATACTGTCGTCAGCGGAGAAACTGGCAAAAATGGGGGCTGACTTCCTGATTTGTCCCGACAACACCATTCACCAGGCATTCGGCCTTGTCGAGCACCGGTCGCCGCGTCCCTGGCTGCACATCGCGAAAGAAGTGGCGAATGAGGCTGGCCGAAATGGCTACAAGCGTCTGGGCGTCCTGGGAACGCGTTATCTGATGGAAGGGCCAGTGTATCCGGAGAAGATGAAGGCCATCGGTCTAGAACACCGAATTCCCGGTCCACGAGAGCGTGAGAAGATCAACCAGATTATCTTTGACGAGCTGGTAAATTCACAGTTCACGCCACGTTCTCTCGCGTATTTCCAGGAAGTAATCCGGACGCTGGCGGATCAAGGCTGTGATGCGGTGGTGCTGGGATGCACCGAGATTCCACTGCTGGTCCCGCCAGAAGCCTCTTCGCTTCCAACCCTCGATTCAACCCGCCTGCTGGCAAAGGCGGCGGTAAGAAAAGCAGTAGGCACAATCTGAAACGAACCCTGGAGGGACGGGCGTCCCGCCCGTCCAGGCCGAGCGAAGCTCGGCAGTCTTATTCGGCAGCATCTGTGAAGGACATTGACTTCCATGCACCTGAAATTCCGACAACTCCCCGGAAGCTTTGCAATCTGTCGACTACCTCCAAATGCTCCACTCCCACCATTGACTACAACCGCATCTTTCACGTCGATAACTCGAACTGAAGACGAGCTATCAATCGTTTGCCCCGCCGAGATGGCTCCCCCAGCGGCGATATGCGAAGCTCCCTGGACCTGCTTCAAGCTGCAAGGCCCCTTCCCCTTTTCGCTGACCGGAGTTCTATCTTCGTTCCTCGGTCCGCTGGCTGAGGGTGGCGTGTCTATTTTCGCGGTCGCGACCTTTGACACCGATTACGTTTTGGTGAGGGAAGAGTTGGCCGCAAAAGCAATGGACATATTGCGGGATGCGGGACACGAGTTGATCGCGGAGCCGGGCCGAGAGTTCTGAGGGTCCGCTGCCTATTGCTGCGTGCCGAAAACTGCGGAGCCTTGCTCCGCCGGACAGCCGGGGACCCGCCCTGAGCGAAGTCGAAGGGGCTGTCCCCACGTGAGCCGTGGCGCCTCCCAGCGGGTAACGAGACCATGGCAGGTCCTTCCGTAATCTCCACTTTAGTGGGGGGTAAGGACGATACTCAGTCTGTGAACGCCCTCCCCCATCCAAACCCTGATTGCCGGGCCCCACGATTAAGTTTGGCCGACACCACTCACGCGGTGCTTCGATTTGAAGATGGCCGACGCACCCAAGGACAACTGGAAGTCATCTCGCTCACCGGCGGTATGCTGTCTTTGTCAAAACCGGTGGTTCGGGATTCGCGCGTGAAGCTGATGTTCCTGACGCCGACCGGGCCCGTGCTGGGTACCGCGGAAATGCTAAAGCCGGTTTCCTGGAGCCAACAACCTTTCCGGTTTGTTGCGCTCGAACAAGAAGATCAGCGGAGGCTCCGGGAATCAATTCAGACGTCGTTTGGTCAGGTCCACAAAGAGCAGGAGTGGATCAGCAAGTACCGGGCGACGCTCAACCACCGCGAAGCTCCTCGCAAACGACTCTTCAGCACTCCCCTGGCCGCCGTCACTCTGGCCATGCTTTCTTTGGGAAGTGCCATGTACCTGTTCAGCATCTTCAATCTGCTTCACATTCATCTGCAATAGCTGCCTGGCCCTCTCCTGCCTCTGCGTTCGAGGGCGGGACGCCCTTGGGACAGCCGGCGGGACGCCGGCGCTACAAAAACCAATCAAAAAGCGCGGGATCGCCTCCGTAAGTGTTATTTTTGTGTGCGCCAGAACCATCCCCTGGAGGCGAAATGTTGTCTGCAAGCAAACTCGTGGGCTTTGTTCCCACCAAAGACTCCCAGAAGGCGCGGGCCTTTTACGAGGGCAAGCTGGGATTCCAGTTTGTCAGCGACGACCAGTTCGCTCTGGTGATGAGAGCGGGCGACACCATGATCCGGATCGCGAAGGCGCAGGATTTCACACCCGCCCCCTACACCGTCCTGGGTTGGGAGGTACAAGATATTGACGCAATTGTCCGCTGGCTTACGCAGAGGGGAGTGGTCTTCGAAAAATATCCGTTCGTGCAGGATCGCGAACTTGGAATCTGGACCACACCGGGCGGCGACAAGGTCGCGTGGTTCAAGGACGCAGACGGAAACGTACTTTCGGTCAGTCAGCACCAGTAACGCAAGTAGGACATCCGGCGATTTTCGCCGAAACCTTTTCACGAGGGGGCATGTCGCATGAAGATTTTCTGGAAGAAGGCAGCTTTGATGCTGGTCCCGCTGATGTTTTTGGCCGGACGGGCCACCGCACAAGGCAGTTACACGCTGGTCTCGCCCAACAAGCAGATCGAAGTAAGGATCCGGACCGGCGACCGCATTCAATACGATGTCCTCTTCAAAGGAACGGCCCTGCTGCAGAATTCTACTTTCTCCATCGACATCGACCACAATACTTTGGGCATCCAACCCCGGGTCAGGGACACAAAGCAGAGGAGCTACGACGGCACGCTCGAACCTCCCGTCCGGCAGAAATTCGCCAAGGTGCGCGAGAACTACAACGAACTGCGGCTGGAGATGGAGGGCAACTACGCCGTAGTCTTCAGGGCATACAACGAAGGTACGGCCTACCGCTTCGAGACTTCCCTGCCGCAAACTGAAGTGAAAGTTTACAGCGAAGAAGTCAGTCTTCATTTCACCGGCGACTACACGGCATACTATCCGCTGGAAGAAAGCTTCTTTTCGCATAACGAGAGAAAATATCTCCCGTTCAAGTTGAAGGAGATTCCGCCGTCTTCCATCGCGAGCTTGCCCGCGGTGGTAGACACGGTGAACGGAGTGAAAGTGGCGGTAGCTGAAGCGGATATTGAAAACTATCCCGGACTCTGGCTGAAGGGCACGAGCAGCAACGGCCTGGCGGCAACCTTTCCGCCCTATCCGCTCATGGAAGTGCTGGAACGCGACCGCGATTTCAGGGTCACCGAAGCCGCTGACTACATTGCCGTGACCCGGGGCACGCGCACGTATCCCTGGCGATTGTTGGGAATTGCCGAAAAAGATGGAGACCTGATCACCAATCAGCTGGTCTGGCTGCTGGCGAAGCCCTCGCAGGTGGAGGACACCTCCTGGATCAAGCCCGGCAAGGTGGCCTGGGACTGGTGGAACGCGCTCAACCTCAGCAACGTGGATTTCAAGACTGGTGTCAACACTCAGACCTACAAGTACTACATCGATTTTGCGGCGAAGAATGGCCTGCAGTACATCATCCTGGATGAAGGCTGGTACAAGCTTGGCAACGTGATGGAAGTTGTTCCCGAAATCAACATGGAAGAACTGACCGCATATGCCAAACAGAAGAATGTCGGCATCATCTTATGGGTGGTGTGGAAGAGCCTCGATGATAAGTTTGACGAGGCCCTCGACCAGTTCCAGAAATGGGGCATCAAGGGCATCAAGATCGACTTCATGCAGCGCGACGATCAGAAGCTGATCGATTTCTACTACAAAACCTGCCGCGAAACCGCCAAACGGCACATGCTGGTGGATTTTCACGGAGGGCAGAGCCAGATCACCATGACCCGGACCTGGCCCAACATGATCAGTGGCGAAGGCGTCCGGGGGATGGAGTGGAGCAAGTGGAGCGCTGACTCTGAGCCGCAGCACAACGTCACCCTGCCCTTTACCCGCATGTTTCTCGGACCGATGGACTACACGCCGGGCGCGATGCTGAATGCCACGAAGAAAACCTTTGCTCCGATCTTCGAACGCCCCATGGCGCTGGGCACACGCTGTCACCAGCTGGCGATGTATGTAGTTTTCGAAAGCCCGCTGCAGATGCTGTCCGACAGTCCAACAAACTACATGCGGGAGCCGGAGGCGATGGAATTCCTGTCCCCGGTGCCATCGGTGTGGGACGAAACCAAAGTGCTTGATGCCAAGATTGGCGAGTATGTCCTGGTAGCGCGAAGAAGCGGCCGCGACTGGTACGTGAGCGCGATGACCAATTGGACTGGCCGCGATCTGGAAGTCGATCTCTCCTTCCTGCCCTCGGGAACGTTCTCCATGGAAGCGTACCAGGACGGCGTGAATGCCGATCGTTTTGCCAGCGACTACAAGAAGACCAAGACTCAGGTAAGCAATAGCCAGAAACTGAAGATCACCCTGGCGCCGGGAGGCGGCTGGGCGGCGCGGATTCATCCCTAGCGGTCGCGCTAACTTAAGATGTTTTCGCTTGCAGTCGCTTGGCCACCTTCCCTCGAAGCACAGTCTAGATCGCGAGGCGAGATGGGTTCCGCATAAACCGGAGTCCGAGAAGATCGGTTTTGCGATTACCTCCGTGTAGCCGCCTACTCGCCCGGAATTCGTCGAACGTGAAGCCGACGCCAGACTGTTCGGCTCATTTCATGCTGTGGCTCTCAATGGTTGATCTTTTGCGCCGATAGTCAAGAGCCACAAGATAAGAGCTGGTTCGCCTATCATTAGCGGGATGCTCGCAAATCGGTCCACGACATTCGCGTAACTCGGAAGAAGCAACGGGGTAACACTATCCGCCAAGTAGCCGAAGCCGGCGGCGATCAGGAGGATGCCCAGGGCGCGGGGGAGGAAACCCGATCTATATATCAGAGCCCCAAGGTGGAAAAGCCAGGGGCCAAAGATCCAACCGACAACGTATCCGTAACGATGCAAATCGAGGAACAACATGGCCAGGGCCTCGCGTTGCGGTTGGTCGAAAACCGCCTGGAAATCCGCACCGCGCAAGAGCGTCAGGGCCGCGATCTCGCTTAGCACATTCACGGCCATTACCGGGACGAAGGCCAGACCCCAGATCACCATCAGCGCAGCATGCGTCTTGTTCACGCCGGAGAGTAAGCGGTAAAGAACCCAGAGCAGGTAGATAAATTCGGCCGCGCAAATCAGTTCGGAAACAATACCGAGGCGGAAAAGCCGCTCGGAACCGAGGATGTTGCTGGCGGTTGCCGCCGTGTTACCCGATACGATCAGTTTGCTGGGGACGTAGACGATGCCGAAGAAGCCGGTCACCCCGTTCACTAGGTAGAGCACGCCCGCGATTCTCGATGTCCGTTTGGTTGAGTTCATGCCCTCCCTCCCTTTGTTGATGGCTCTCCCCGAGATACGGCTTGCTGAAAGCCTGCTCTACTATGTCATGGTTCGGGTTCCAATACAGCTTCGGCCACAGAGTTGAATCTCTGACGCGCCTCACGTGCATGAGGAACTCGGCTTTAGGTTAGAGCTTAGTGGACCAGGCCCGGGCCCAGGGCAACCCCAAGGGTTGCTTTTGCCGTGTGACTTGTACTAATATGCAACCTAAAGGTTGCATAACATGAACGACCGTATCGAGAAGCGTATTGAACTCAAGGCGCCGGTTTCCAGGGTCTGGCGTGCCTTGACCGATCACCGTGAATTTGGCGAGTGGTTTCGCGTGAAGGTGGATGGCCCGTTCGTAGCCGGCCAGGTGTCGACTGGCCAGATTACCTATCCTGGGAAAGAGCACCTCAAATGGGAGGCAGTGGTGCAGAAGATGGAGACCGAACGGCTCTTTTCTTTTACCTGGCATCCCTATGCCGTCGACCCCAAAGTGGATTATTCGAAGGAGACGCCCACTTTGGTCGAATTCAGGCTGGAGACGATCCCGAGCGGAACTCTGCTTCTGCTCACCGAGTCCGGCTTTGACAAGATTCCCAGCGACCGCCGCCTCGAAGCATTCCGCAGGAATGATGGCGGTTGGACGGAGCAACTAAAGAAGATCGAGGCCCATGTCGCACAAACTTCGTAGCCGCCAGGCCCGCAGCCGACAGGCTCAGGCGCCTGTCTTTGCTTGTGCTTTTGCCGCGCTGGGCGACGAGACTCGTCTAGCGCTGGTGGCGAAGCTCTGTGGTGGAGAGCCTCATTCGATCTCCCAGCTGACCCAGGGTTCGAAGCTGACCAGGCAGGCGGTCACCAAGCATCTTCGGGTGTTGGAGCGCGCAGGGATCGTGCGCTGCGTTCACGCAGGTCGCGAGAGCTTGTTTGAATTCGAGCAAGAATCGATTGAAGAAATGAAGGACTATCTCGATTTCGTCTCCCGGCAGTGGGACCAGGCCCTGTCCAGGCTCAAGGCGTTCGTCGAAGATTGAGTACCTGGAGTGAGAAAAAACTGGAGCGAGAAAAAAATTGGGAGACGGGACATGAAGCCCGCCTCCCATTGGGGAGAACTTCTTTTCCAACCAATTACATCCCGCTGTTGTCGCCCGCCTGGGCCGAATGCAGCACGCGGAAGGAATTGCCGCCGTTAGACCACACCAGCACCAGGGCGTCCTGTCCTTTGGGCACGCTGCTCAGCGCCTTCTGGACATCGGCCGCGTTCTGCACCGGCTTGCGATCCACTTCCACGATCACGTCACCGGACTGCAATCCCGCGTTATCTGCGGGGCTGCCTGGCTGCACCTGCTGGATGACCGCTCCGTGAAGGTCGCCGGGCGCCTGCAGTTGCTCGCGCATTTCCGGAGTGATGTCGGCCAGCCCAATTCCCCAACGCGGTTTGCCGTGCCCGGCGTCAGAGGTTTCTTTGCCTGACCGGTCGCGGCTGCCCATGGCTTCCAGGGTGACCGGAACCTCGACGTTCTTGCCATCGCGCATCACTTGCAGATGGATAGTGGTGCCCGGGTTCTTCTGTCCCACCTCGACCTGCAATTCACCCGCGTCGCTGACTTCGTTGCCTTCGATCCGGGTGATCACGTCGCCGACCTTCAGGCCAGCCTTCGCTCCCGGAGAATCGGGTTCGACCTGGGTCACGACCGCGCCAACCGCGTTGGTCATGTGGAAGAACTTCGAGTTATCGGGCGTGACGTCGGAGATTCCGATTCCCATGTAGCCGTGCGTCACCTTGCCGAACTGAATCAGCTTTTCCACCGTGGGACGCACGATCTGGGTGGGGATGGCGAATCCCATCCCCGAGAACGATCCCGAGGGCGAGATCAGGAAGGTATTGATACCGATCACTTCACCACGGGCGTTCACCAGCGGGCCGCCGGAGTTGCCCGGATTGATGGCCGCATCCGTCTGGATGAACTCGCCCGGTTTGCGGGCGTCGTCGGAAGACGGATTGGGACGGTTCAGGGCGCTGACGATTCCGCGAGTCACAGTGAAGCGGAATCCGAACGGGTTGCCGAATGCCAGAACGGTCTGTCCCGGATGCAGTTTCGTGGAGTCGCCCCAGGGCGCGTTGGGCAGGTCATGGCCCTCCACCTTGATGACCGCGAGGTCGGTCAGCGGATCGGTGCCCACCACCTTGGCAGGCAGAATGCGGCGATCGCTCATGGTGACGCGAACGTCGGTGGCGCCATCGACCACGTGGTTGTTGGTGACGATGTAGCCGTCAGGCGAGATGATCACGCCACTGCCCAGGCCGTGCTCGACGCGGGGCTGTTGCCGCTGTCCAAAGGAGCGGCCTGGAGGTCCGAATTGCGGACCGAACTGCTGGCCAAATTGCCGGTCAAAAAATTGCTGCATGTCGTCGGCGTCGCCATCGGAGACATTCACCTTGGCGCGTGAGGTCACGGTGACGTTTACGATTGCGGGGGTGACGCGCGCGGCCAGGGTTTCCATGGCCTGGTCGAGCGAGAGCAGCGCACCCACGCTGTTGTTGTCGAGCGGCGTCTGCGTGGGAGCAGTCATCGCCGCCTTGGCGGGCATGGCCTTCACGAAATCATAGGTTACGAACGAACCCACCATCGCGATCGTCAGAAAGGGCACGATCAGATGGCGGCCAAATATTGCTTTCCAGTTCTTCATTTGTCTTTCTCTCCTGTTCAATCTGTAGTTGTGTAACTAATTATTTAGTTGTTGACAGCAAAAAAAAGAGCACGCCAAAAAACTTAGGTCGACTTCGCGATTACTCCCGGCTCCGCCTGTTGCTTTGCCGGCCTGAACACGGTCACCTCCCACACAGAAAGGTGCCAGACCACAGCCCCAGATGCGTCGTCCGAAGTGGACTGCAGGGCTGGGGTTTCAACTATGAAGACCAAGGTGCGAACGGCGACGGCATGGTTGGCGACACGGGCGCGGACGAATGTGGGCGTTACCATCCGTGGCTGCGCCTCAGCTGGAGCGAAAACTGGCTGGTTGCTTGCTGCTTTTGTGTTTGTTTTCGTCCCGCTCGCAGAAAGCGAAGCTGCGCCGGGCTTCAGTTCAAGCCGCGCGGGAATGATCTGAGGAGACATCAGCGAAGCCTCGCTCGCCTCAATGTTGCCGGACGCGACCGGCGCCTCGGTTGACGCCGTCAGGGACGTAGCTGACGCATCTCTTGCGTATCCGTCTCTTGCGTATCCGTCTCTTGCGTATCCCTCCCTCGCGTATCCATCCTGAAAAGAAACCAGCCGGGGCGTATTGGAAAATGCCATCAGGCAGACGGCAGACACTCCAGTCAACAAGACTGGCGCCGGCTTCCACACCCGGGTGGCGGTCGGGCGATTTACATCCAGAATCTGCGATACCCGGAGTGAGACCTGCCGCATGCGGTTCACGGCGGCCTGCGCCAGGGTCAGTCCCCGTCGCAGAAGACTCTTCTCCGCCAGTGAAACCAGGCACTCGGCATATACACGCGGGCTCGCGGTCTTGGCCAGCACGAGGTCATCACAGGCCATCTCGCGTTCGAGGGCCAGATTCTTCTCGATCCACCAAACTGCCGGATGGAAGAAAAACAGCGCGCCCAGCACTTTCTGGATCAAATTTGTCCAGTCATCCCAGCGGCGGAGATGAGCCAGCTCATGCAGCAGAATCGCATTCAATTCGGTTGCGGACAGCTCTTGCATCGCCCACGATGGAAGGACCACCAGCGGCCGCACAAATCCGATTGCGGTTGGTACTCGCAATTGGTCAGATACGCAGACCGCCACCGGCCTCGCCGAATTGAACTCCCTCAGAGTCTTCTGGAGAAGTGGATCAAGAGTTGCGACCTCGACGGGAACGCAGGTTTTCCGCAGCCGGTGCAGGTGCCAGAAGCCGGCGCCCACCCTGACTAGCCCCGCTGCCGCGACCAGCGCCCAGCCGGCAAAAATGTAAAGCGCCCACGAAGCGGGCATGGTGATCTCGGACTGCCGGGTCAGTTCGGTTCCGCTCGAAGCCAGTTTGCCGAAAAGGGGAAGCGCGGCAATTCCTAACAAAGCCAAGAACCAGACGGCAAACCGGGTGCCCGAGTTCTGCCGGCCGATCACACGCAGCAGTATCCAGGCCAGCACGGCGATTCCGAGACCCTCGATGGCGCAGTTGAGTATGCGCTCGGAGGAAAACTGGGCCAGGGATTGCAGGTTCAAGGCAGCCTCGGTCATTTCTCGTCCCCGGTAACTTCTTTTGAAGGCCCTGTCTGTTGCAGGAGCTGCCGTAAACGCTTGAGTTCCTTGGCGTCGATGCCCCGATCCTCGAGAATATTCAAGACCAGCAACTCGTGGGAATCTTTAAAGAATCGGGTCACCAGGTGGCGGATTTCGGATCGCGAAGCGTCCTGACGTTCCATGGTGGGCACGTAAACGTGGGCCCGGCCGTCTTTGGTGTGCTCAACGTAGCCCTTGTTTTCCAGGACCCGAATGGTGGTAAGAACGGAGTTATAGGCCAGCGCCGGCTTTTCCGGAAGCGCATCCAGGACCTGCTGGACTGTGGCTGAGCCCTTCTGCCACAGCACCTCCATGAGCCGAAGTTCAGCCTCCGTCAGGGTCTCAGACTTTCTTGGCGGCACAAGCCATTTCTCCTTGTGATTATTAGACGCAGCCGGGCGCCCGGAGGTCAACTAATTATTTAGTTGCCAGCTTAATTCAGTTGGTTGCCCGGGGTTACTTGTCGCATCCTCCGGCCGCGTAATGGATTGTAGAATTTGCTGGTAAATGAGACCTCTTCTTGGGTATAGCTATGCATCTAGTTATTTAACGTTCCCTTAAGGTGTGCTTCCGGCTGGGGCTAGGTATGCATATTCGCAAAAACATCTTCGGAGTTCCTGCGGGTCTACTGGTTGCCATCTCACTTCTCCCAGTGTTGGCGAAAGCCCAGGAAAAGCAGGACTTAAGCTACACGGTCGGTGCCGGAGCGGTCATTTCCATCACCAACAACTACGGTCCTATCACGGTCAGGCCATCCGGAAGCAAGCAAGTGCTGGTTGAGACGGTATCCCATTCCGACACGGTCAGCCTGATGAACGAACAGCATGGTGACCGCATCGAGTTGCGGGCGGTGTCCAGCAGTCCTGGTACGAACCTCGTGGATTACACCGTGCTGGTGCCTGCGGCTGCGTTCGTCAGCCTGCGATCATCTGACGGAACCCTGCGCGCGCAGGGCCTGCGGGGTGACGTCATTCTGGAGGCCGCAACCGCGTCGGTAGAAGTGACCGACATCGGCGATGCCCACCTGCACGTGAGAACGCTGAGTGGCCCGATTACTTTGACTGACATTCGCAATTGCCATCTGGACATCCACTCGGTAAGCGGCGACGTCAACCTGCGCAACGTGACCGGACCCTCGATCGAGGTAAACTCCGGGGGCGGTCGAATCACCTATGTGGGAGACCCCGGCCCGGTCGGAGAATATCTGTTGACCAGCCATTCCGGGGACCTGGATGTGTCCATCCCGGCCAGCGCCCTGGTCGATATCAAGGCACGCTCCATCAAAGGTCAGGCTGATCCCGGATTTCCCGAGGCGGGCGGTGCTTCCGCGACAGGCCCGGGCAATCTGCTACTGAAACCTGGGATGGTGCGTGGATCACGCTTTGAATTGCGCTCGTTTAGCGGCAAGATCCACCTCACGCGGCCGTAAGCGGGGACCGATCAAGAGCTTCTAACCGCAAAGGACGCAGAGATAGAGCAGAGGTCGCAAAGCAGGGCCTCCAATGCACGAGCGGTTACTTGAGTGATCCAACTTTCGGTGCTGTGATCAGCCGCATTCGATTTATTGCTAAGATTGTCTCTGTTACGTTTCCAGTGTAGGTTTTAAAAACCCTCGTTGTTGGGGCAGCCGTGATGCAGTCGATCTCGAAAAAGATAGCGTTGCTGTGCTTGCTGCTGACTTTCTGTTCAGCGGCAACGCTGATTGCGCATCACCATTCGAGCGCCACCGACGCATTGAAATGCACGGTTTGCGTCACTGCTCATTCGGCTTCTCCCAAAGCTGTTGCCACGCTGCCGACCCGGACGTACGTTCGAATTTCCACGATCCGTCTGGAGCCGGTTTCCGCCCAGCAACGCCTCGTAGCATTTGCCCTCAGCGTTCGCCCCCCTCCAGCTGTCTAGAAATGGAATTCAGAAAATTGAATTAGCGCCGTGTACCTTGCGTGCGCTGCTTCCGCCATTTTTACGACTTTCTCTGGAGGAATCATGCTGGCTTCTTATAAAAAGCCGCTATTTGCGGCTGTTGTGGCGATTTTCTATCTGGCTTTGGGTCTTTATGCTCACGCACAATCGGGAGGAAGTTCGACGTCGGTTAGCGGGACCGTCGTAGATCCGACTGGCGCAGTCGTGGTGAATGCAACTGTTGAACTTCACAACCCGGTCAGCGGTTTTGGTCGAACTACCAGCACCGACAATTCGGGTAAATTCAGCATTCCGAACATCCCGTTCAATCCCTATCACCTCACCGTCAGCGGGCAAGGGTTCACGCCCTTTGCCCAGGACATCGATGTCCGGTCAGTCGTTCCGGTTAACCTCAACATCACGCTGCAGATATCCGGTTCCTCAGAGACCGTGACCGTTGAAGGTGCGGGAGGAGATCTGCTGGAGAACACGCCGACCTTTCACACCGACGTGGACCGTGACCTGTTCGACAAGATGCCGCTGGAAAGCAAGTCGTCATCGGTCAGCTCGCTGGTCACGCTGTCTTCTCCCGGAATCGCCGCGGATTCAAACGGACTCTTCCACGGGCTGGGCGACCACGCGGAAAACTCGTTTTCGGTGGATGGCCAGCCCATCACGGACCAGCAGAGCAAGGTCTTTTCCAACCAGATCCCGCTCGATTCGATTGAGTCGATGGAAGTTATTTCCGGTGCGCCGCCTGCTGAATTCGGCGAGAAGACCAGCGTGGTGATCAACGTGACCACCCGCTCGGGTCAGGGCATGACCACGCCCAAAGGCAGCGTGACGGCTTCCTATGGCAGTTTCGGCACTGCTGATGTCGGGCTCAACTTCGGCTATGGAGGCCAGAAGTGGGGGAACTTCATTTCCGCGAGCGGCCTGAACAGTGGCCGCTTCCTTGATCCGCCTGAGTTTGCGGTGATCCATGACAAGGGAAACGAAGAGAACCTGTTCGACCGGGTAGACTTCCAGCTCTCGCAGGCAGATTCGGTTCACGTGAACCTGGGGTTCACGCGCTCCTGGTTCCAGACCCCAAATGCGTTCGACAACCTGAACGTGACCGACCAGAATGGCAACCCTGTTGGTTCGACCGACCAGCGCTCGCAAATCAAGACCTTCAACATCGCGCCGTCCTGGACCCGGGCGCTCAATCCCAACGCGGTGTTAACGCTGGGCGGGTTTGTCCGGCGCGATCAATACAACTATTACCCCAGCGACAATCCTTTTGCTGACCTCGGCCCCATCCAGCAGGAAACCGTGTCCCAGGAGCGGACACTCACGAACGCCGGACTGCGCTCGGATATTTCCTATGTGAAGGGCATTCACAACGTGAAGGTGGGAGCCACGTATCAGCAGACCCTTCTGGACGAGAACACGCACTTCGGAATTGTCGATCCATTGCTGAACGCGCCTTGCCTGGATGCGAGCGGCGCGCCGGTCGCCGGGTTCAACGCTCCTTCGGATTGCGTCGGACCAAATCAGCCCAACGTTGCCACCAATCCCAACGCAACCACGCCTTTCCTGTCGTTTCTGGGATGCTACGACCTGACCCGGCCGACGCCGGCTCCCGCAGACGGTTGCGCCGGTTCCACCAGCACGCTGTTTCCATTTCTGGGGCACACCGACGTGAAACAGCTCGCGCTGTTCGCTCAGGACACGATCACCAAGGGAAAGTGGTCTCTCAGTCTCGGTCTGCGCGGCGATTTCTACAACGGCCTGACCACGCATCGCGAAGCCGAGCCGCGCCTGGGTGTCGCATACAACGTGAAAAAGACCAACACCGTGCTGCGCGTCTCCTACGCGCGGGTGCTGGAAACGCCTTTTAACGAAAACCTGGTGCTCGCGAACAACGGATGCAACTCCATCGTTTTGTCTTCGCTTCTGGGTTGTTCCGCATCCGCCGTGACCCCGTTCAGTCCGGGATGGCGCAATGAATTCCACGCCGGTCTGCAGCAGGCCTTCGGGAAGTACGTCGTCTTTTCCGGCGAGTATGTCTGGAAATATACCCATAACGCCTACGATTTCAGCGTGCTGGGAAGCACCCCGATCACGTTTCCAATTGAATGGCACAATTCCAAGATTCCAGGATTTGCGGGGCGTGTGAGCGTACCGAACTTCCACGGATTTTCTGCGCTCATGGTCTTCTCCAGCGTCGCGGCGCGCTTCTTCACGCCCCAGATCGGCGGCGCCGGCGCGGTTCCTTCGGGAACGGTGGGCAATGCCTTCACCGCGTTCCGCATCGATCACGACGAAAAATTTAATCAGACCACGCATATCCAATATCAGCCTTGGGCGCGCGGGCCGTGGTTAGGCTTCAACTGGCGCTACGACAGTGGTCTGGTGGCCGGCGCTGTGCCCGTCGCGGACGCATCCGGCACCGTCGATCTCTCCGGGCTCACTGGCGACCAGCAGCTCCAGGCTGGGCTTTTCTGCGGAAGCGTGCGTCCGACTTTAACCACGCCGCTGGGAATCTGCACCTCCGGCTACGGGTCAACCCTGATCAGCCTGCCCGCGCCTGGCAAGGAGAACGACGACACCAATCCGCCGCGGATTGCTCCGCGCAATCTGTTTGACCTGGCCGTGGGAGATGACAACCTGTTCCACGGAGAACGCTACAAGTGGAGCCTGACCCTGACGGCCGTCAATCTGACCAACAAGGTTGCACTCTACAATTTCCTGTCAACGTTCAGCGGAACGCATTACGTAACCCCGCGAGCGTTGACGGCTGAAATCGGATTCCACTTCTAGGAGAACGCGTAGGCCCAGACGTCTCGTCTGGGCAGGCGAGCAAACCTCGCCAGAGGTTTGGGCGCGCCGCTCGAGTAGGCGGGCGTTGCCCGGCCGGGCAGGTGAGGACATCCTTCGACTTCGCTCAGGACAGGCTCTGCCCCTACGCGGCTCGTGGCGGGTTAAGATGCCAGCATGAATAGAGTCAGACTTGGCATGCTGGCCTTGCTGATCGTCATCGCCGCGGTGGTTGCATTTCGAGGCGCGGGCCGATGGCTCACGCGTGAGGATCCTCTCACCCACGCAGACGTGATTTTCGTCTTGAGCGGTAGCATGCCCTACCGTGCGGAAGAAGCGGCCAAAGTCTTTGCTCTGGGCTATGCTCCCGAGGTGTGGCTAAGCCGGCCAGACAGTCCTGCCAGCGAATTGCAGAAGCTTGGCATCCACTTTGTCGGGGAAGAGGAGTACAACCGCGACATCCTTATCCGCAAAGGCGTGCCAGATGCCGCCATTCACCTCCTTCAGGACACGGTCGTGAACACCGAGGAGGAGGTGGAGGATGCGGGACGGGAAATGCAGCGGGCGGGAAAGCACAAGGTGATTCTGGTCACCTCACCGCAGCACACACGACGAGTCAAGGTGATATGGCGGAAGCTCACCGGGGATAATCCGAAGGCCATGGTGCACGCGGCCCATGAAGATCCCATTGATCTCGACCACTGGTGGTGGAATACGCGCGACATCTTTTCGGTGGTGCGTGAAATGCTGGGTCTGGTGAATGCGTGGCGGGACTTCCGGTGCCGGCACATTCGAAGTGAATACCGGGGTCGTTCCGCGCGGGCGAGTCGCCCGCGACCACATCTCCACCAAATTCTATAAATGTGTGAGAGTGCCTGTGATTTTGGTCTGGCGCACGGCCCAGGCAAAG
>Ga0075021_10000258_pt1 | contig 29298 bp, 28 predicted proteins | sample ColStrG_CSR_2012_FD_72749 | JGI IMG/M metagenome (GOLD analysis project Ga0075021, IMG submission 72749) | Freshwater sediment microbial communities in response to fracking from Pennsylvania, USA - Cold Stream Run_MetaG_CSR_2012 | ecosystem: Environmental > Aquatic > Freshwater > Creek >...
TCCGCGAGCGGGATCTTTACCGGGCAGACCTCGTTGCAGGCCCCGCAAAGAGTGCTGGCATCCACGAGCGGATGAGATTTCTTCAAGCCGGTCAGCAGGGTCGTCAGGACGATGCCCATGGGGCCGGGGTAGGTCCAGCCGTAGGAATGGCCGCCCACGGTCCGGTACACAGGACAGACGTTCATGCAGGCCCCGCACCGGATGCACTTGAGCATCTCCCGCATTTCTCCGGCAAGGATTTCCGAGCGTCCGTTGTCGAGCAGGACAATGTGCAGTTCCTTTGCTCCGGTTGCGTCGCCCGGTTTTCTCGCGCCGGTAATGATCGAGACATAGGTCGATATTGCCTGGCCCGTGGCGGAGCGCGGCAAGAGCCTAATAAACGTAGGCAGGTCTTTGAGTGAGGGCAGGATCTTCTCTATCGAGAGGATAGCTATGTGCAGCGGAGGCACCGTGGTTACCATGCGGCCGTTTCCTTCGTTCGTGACGATCACGAGACTGCCGGACTCTGCTATTGCGAAATTCGCCCCCGAGATGCCGGCATCGGCGGTCAGAAACTTTTCGCGCAGCACCTTCCGGGCTATCTTGGTAAGGACCTGCGGGTCTTCGGAATAGGGCACCCCGAGACGGTCGGCAAAAAGCTTCCCGATCTGCTGCCGGTTTTTGTGGATCGCGGGCACGATGATGTGGGACGGCGTTTCCCCATCAAGCTGTATGATGTATTCTCCGAGGTCCGTCTCGACGACCTCGATGCCTTCCTTCTCCAGGTGTTCGTTCAGATGGGTCTCTTCGGAAACCATGGACTTTCCCTTGGCCGCCATCCGTACGCCGTGGTTCTTCAGAACCTGGGTGATGATTTGGTTCGCGGCCGCGGCGTCGTGCGCGCGGTGCACGGTCGCGCCGGCTTTCGTTGCCTGGGTCGTAAATTGTTCCAGATAGGCAGCGTGGTTGTCCAGCACCTTCATTCTTATAGCGGAGGCCTTTTCCCGGAGCGCTTCGAAATCAACAGCGGACATGGCGCTCGTACGCCGTGTGCCGAAGGTGTCCGCCGCATTCCGCATGGAGGCGCGAAGCGGGGCGTCCTTGATTGCCTTGGCGGCGTTGGCCCTAAAGTTCAGACTTGTTTGCGTGCTCATATTCCCTCCGCAATCAGTTGCGCTATATGTTTGACCTTTACAGCGCTGTTGCGCCGCTTCAGGCCGTCTGCGATATTCATCAGGCACCCGGCATCGCAGCCCGTTACCGTGTCCGCGCCCGTTGAAATTACTTTGTCCGCCTTTTCCTCGGCAAGAGCAATGGATATTTCCGGCAGTTTTGCCATGAACATGCCGCCGAAACCGCAGCACCGAACAGCATCGGGAAGCGGCACGAATTCGAGGCCTTTCAGGGCTTTCAACAGCAGGAGCGGCTCCTCGCGCACTCCGAGCATCCGCGTAAGGTGGCACGAAGAGTGATACGTAACCTTCCCTTTTCCCGTAAGGTTCTTTTCATGCACCCGCAGCACATGGACCAGGAACTGGCTCAATTCATAGACCCGCGTTGCAACGCTTTTTGCAACTGCCAGCATTTTAGGATCATTACGAAAAAGCTCCGGATAGCCGTGCTTGACCATTGCAGCGCAGGAACCGGAAGGGGTGACGATGGGATCAGTTCCGGTGAAGACCGACAAGAAATGCTCTGCGGCCCCTTTTGCCTCTTGGTGGTAGCCAGCATTGTATGCGGGTTGGCCGCAACACGTCTGGCCCGGCGGAAAGGAGACTTCGACGCCGAGCTTCTTAAAAATACGCAACACTGCTTCACCGACTTCGGGGTATAAGGAGTCTACCAGACAGGTGCCGAACAGTTGAACGCGCATATGCTCCTCCTGCAAAGATGTCCTCGCAACATCTGAGGCGATTGTAACCAAAAGATGTGTTCCTGGTATAAGCTAATCATAGTTTAACATGTCCTGTGTTTCAAGAGGCGGATGAAAAATCAGGACAAATAACTAAATCATTATCGACCAAGCAAAGAATCACTATAACCGGGAATAATACTTTAGTCTTATTGACTTTGACAGTCTCTGTGCTAGTTATTAACAAGCAGTTGTTAAGCATCATTAGCAACAGATTCTCAGCATATCTCTAAAAATAATCTAAGGAGGATGCCATGAACATAGACAGGAGAGATTTCTTAAAGCTTCTCGGAGTCGGCAGTGCTGTTCTCGTTTTGGGGCCGCGCAACAGCGCGGGCGAGCCGACCGGGATGGCGGGCCAGGAGGATTTTTTCTTTGTCCAGTTATCGGACACGCACTGGGGGTTTAATGATCCGAAAGTCAACCCCGACGCTGCCGGCACTCTGAAAAAGGCCATTGCGGCGGTAAACAGCATGAAATCCCAACCGGAGTTCATCGTCTTCACCGGCGATATCACCCAGACGACGGATGACCCGAAAGAACGAAGGAAGCGCATGGCTGAAGCCCGTGATATTATCAAGAAGTTGAAGGTGAAAAACGTCAAGTTCCTGGCCGGGGAGCATGATGCCGGGCTGGACAACGGCGAGGCCTTCAAGGAGTATTTCGGGAAAACCCACTATACCTTCGATTACAAAGGCGTGCATTTCATAGCCGTGGATAATGTTTCCGATCCGACGTCAAGCATCGGGGACGCGCAATTGCAATGGCTCAGCGACGAATTGAAAAAATTGGACAAGGAATCGCGGATCGTGATTTTAACGCATCGCCCCCTCTTTGATCTGTACCCGCAATGGGACTGGTGGACCCGCGACGGGGCCAAAGCCCTAGATCTTCTCTCGCCGTATAAAAACGTTGAGGTCTTGTACGGACATATCCATCAGGAACACCACAAGATGACCGGAGCCATCCCGCATCATGCCGCCAAAGGCTTGATGTTTCCCCTGCCTGCGCCCGGCTCTGTCCCGAAGCGCATACCGGTTTCCTGGGACCCGGCAGAGCCATATAAGGGACTGGGTTACCGCGGCGTCCAGGCCAAGGCAAAGGAAAATTTATACGTGCTTACCGAGTATCCGATACCGGTAAAAAAGGAAAGCGCGGAACCCACAAAAAAAGAGAGCGTGGCGCCATGGAAACCCGAAAAAGCATATTGAGATATGCCGCTCCCTTGACAACGATCTTCCTGATGAGCTTCTTTATCGCCGGGGCCTTTGGCGCGGATGAAGCAGGTCAGACTGAGCAGGTAATCAAGATCACGGCAAAGAAATTTGAATACTCGCCGAACGAGATCAGGCTCAAGAAAGGGGTCCCGGTGATTCTGGAGTTCACCTCCCTGGACAGAGTGCACGGCTTCTTTGTCGCGGATCTTGGAGGGGTTCGCGCAACCATCGAGCCGGGAAAGGTCACGCGAGTGCGCATTGTCGCGCCGAAAGCGGGCACGTATGAATTTCATTGTGACCTTTTTTGCGGAGACGGGCATGAAGGAATGACGGGCACGTTCATTGTGGAAGAATGATCTGCGCGTACACGGATGGTTTTCATTACTCCGTTCCAACGAACTTCTCGAGTCCGAGTTTTGTTAAGGGGGCATACTCCGTTTCGTAATCCGCCACTACCGGATTGTTAATATGGATACCGTTGAGCAACTCTCTAGCGGCAGGATCGTTCCCAAGCTTTAAAAATGCATTAATCACTTTTATGCGCACCAATTCCTGGACCCGTTGGTGCGCCGCGAATGGATGCGAGATCAAAGGGGGTGTTTGGTAAATTATTTTCAATTGATTTTTTATTTCCTCCGGCAGGTTGCCGAACGTATCTTGAATGCCTCCGCCGGCAGCGGCCTTGTCCAGCATCACATGCCGGTAAACATTGTCGTGTGTTTGGACATAGCTGGGCGAAAAAAGAATCCGTTCTTTTTTCGTCAAGAGCCACCGCATGTACAGGGAGGCGCCGAATGAATTTGGGGAAGGAAAGGCGACCACTCTGCCTTTAATATCCTGGATGGAATTGACACTGGTGTTCTTATGCGCAACGAGGATGCCGATGAAAGGTTCTCTTTCTCTGATGAGCGGTACATATTTCTGTGATTTATGTGCCATCAGCATGTGGTAGGGGTTCATATAGACAAAGTCAGGCACGCCGTTTTTTACATCGGATTCGAATTGCCGGACCGTGGAATAGTACGTTTTGATCCGGATGGTGACCCCCGCCTCCTGAGAGAGCTTCATTACAAACGGCGCCCACTTCGTGGCGGTCGAGATTGTGTAAGCCTGCGGTACGACGGCAAGGGTGTATACTTTTGTCTCCTGTGCGCCTGTTCTTGGCGGGAAAATTGCGAAGATGCTCCCTATACACAGCAGCATAAATGCCCGGGATTTCATATCGGCTCTCCTCCCTCTTATGACCCGGTGAAGTAAGCAATACCTTGTTTCAAGTATACTTGAAAATCGCCTGGTCCACAATAATTTGCAGCGATAGTTTAGACTCAGATGCTCTGTCGTGTGCTATGCAATTTTGAATTGACGCAACAACTAAAGGGAGGGAAAAGTTGGTACGTCGGGTCGCGTTTTTTGATCCGACGTTTGTCATGATTGCGTTGTGGGTTTCGCGTTGCTCTACACGACTATGGACTGCTTACTTTGCAGCGCTTCGCTCCAGTGCCGCCTTGATCGCCGACTGATTGTACCCGCGGATGATGGCGCCGTCGATGTCAATGAGCGGCACCGATGTTGATCCGCCGCTTTTCTTTTTCATTTCATCTATTCTGCTCTGGTCCCTATCGATATTATGCTCGATTAAACCTGCGCCGAGCGAACGGATATACTGCCCTGCCTGCTTGCAGTACCCGCACCAGTCGGGCATATACATAATAACAGTCACCCGGCTATAATCTTTGTTAAGTTTTTCTTCCCTGGCCGGCATCGACGGCGTTTCTTTGCTGCTCTTACCATTAATTATAATGGATGATCTGATTCGCTGCTGTTCGACCAGTAGACTCCCTCTTGCCGCGACGCCCTACTCCCGCATCCCGTACTTCTTCATCTTCTCATATAATGTGGAATACGCAATGCCGAGCACCTTCGCGGCTTCTGTCTTGTTGTTGTCGACGGACTTGAGCGTCGCACGGATGGCGGATTTTTCTATCTCTTCGAGCGATTTCCCGCTCAGGCCTTCGACGGTGGCGTCTTTTGCTCCCTGGGAGAGGAAGAGATCCTTTGCTTCTATCCTTTTGCCGTCGCACAGTGCCGCGGCCCTGCCGAGCACGTTCTTTAGTTCGCGCACATTCCCGGGCCAGGAATATGCCGTGAGCGCAGACGCGGCCTCGGGAGAGAGCCCCATGATCTTCTTGTTGATCTCCGAGGATATTCCCGAGAGCAGATGCGCGGAAATGGTCTCTATGTCTTCCGGCCTCTTTCGGAGCGGAGGCATGTTAATTCTCACGACGGAGAGACGGTAGTAGAGGTCCTCGCGGAACCTTCCTGCCTTTACTTCCTTTTCGAGGTCTTTGTTCGTCGCTGAGATGACGCGGGCATTGACGGCTATCGGCTTGTCCGCCCCCACCCGTTTGGTTTCGCGCTGGTCCAGGGCGCGCAGCAGCTTGGGTTGGAGGTCCAGGGACAGTTCTCCGATCTCGTCAAGAAATATGGTCCCGTTGTCGGCAAGCTCGAACGCGCCTTGTCTCATCTTGGCCGCGTCAGTGAAAGCGCCCTTCTCGTGGCCGAACAGCTCGCTCTCAATGAGGTTCGGCGCGACCGCGCCGCAATCGAACACCACAAAGGGGCCGTTGGCCCTGCGGCTGTTTCGGTGAACGGCCCGGGCCGCAAGCTCCTTGCCTGTGCCGGTTTCTCCTTCGAGCAGCACGGTGACGTCCGTGGGCGCGATACGCTCAAGGATGCCGTAGACCTCGCGCATGGCGGATGATGAACCGGTCAGTTCGCCGAATCGGTCCGAATCGCTCCTGAGATTATCGATGCGCTCTTCCAGCGGCGAGAAGGAAAGCTCTGTCTGGCCCAGCCGGATGACGGCGCCCGGTGAAAGATACCCTTCGCGCACACGCACGCCGTCGAGGAATGTCCCGTTGGTGCTATCGAGGTCCCGGAGAACATAGCCATCCGATTTTTCTTCTACAAGTGCGTGCTTACGGGAAACTGTGGCGTCCGTCAGCACCAGGTCGTTTTCCGAGAGCGTGCCGATCGAGACATGGGCCTTCTGGAGCACCATCTCTTTGCCCGCGTCGCGGCCCTTATTCACCTTGAACCGAGCCTTCTTGAGAATGAGCGGTTTCTGACCCTGCCCCGTGATCACCTCGGTCTGGTCGGTCTTCTTCCCTGTCGGCCCGGTTTCTTTGTCGGCTTTTTTCATAAAGACATTGTAGCACAACAGACAAATGCGTGGAATTGAAAAAAGCCGGATTTGACCTTGACGTTTTTGCGTGTTTATCCTATCATAAACGTGATAGTGTAGAAAATCGCGGAGGAACCGATGAACGATCAAAATGCAAACGAAGATCAAACCCAGATTCGGAAACCGTCGCAGCCGTTAAAAAAGATCCCTGAGCGGTTTCAGGCCTCCGTGGTGATCGTCCAGGGTTATGCCGCGGGCATGGAATATCTTCTCACCAAGGAACACACCGTGATCGGCCGGGACAAAAGCGCTGATATCGCGCTCAAGGACGCGCTGGTCTCGCGCGAGCACGCGGCCATCATGTATCGTGATGGAAATTACCTGCTCAAGGACTTAGGGAGCACAAACGGCACGCGCATGGGCGGGACGCTCATCAACCAGGCGGACTTGCACCATGGAGACAAGTTCCGCATCGGAGACACCACTCTCCAGTTTATTCTCGAAGACACCGGCGGCAGCAAGGTTTACGAGATCACATAAATGAAAATAATTTCCTTCGGCGCAACCGATCCCGGCAAGAAAAGGTCCAATAACGAAGACGCCTATCTGCTGAACGACACGCTCGGCCTCTATGCCGTTGCCGACGGGATCGGGGGAAACGAGGGCGGCGAGGTCGCGAGCCGCATCGCCGTGGAAACGCTTGAAGAGGCGATGCCGGACCTGCTGGGTGATGCGAACAGGACCCCGCCTTCCGGAGTCGTCATGAAAGCTGATCCCCGGTTGATTGCTCTCCGGCAGGTGATCACTCTTTCGAACCGGAAGCTTCGCCAGGCGCGGGAGCAAGACCCTGAGCTTTCCGGCATGGGAACTACCCTGACTGCGCTTCTTCTGAGAAACAATCAAGCGTACATCGCCCAAATAGGCGACAGCCGCGCCTACCTCCTTCGCTCGGGAGAGTTCACGCAACTGACAAGCGACCATTCGTATGTGGCTGAGCAGGTAGCCGCCAGCATCCTTACGTTGCAACAGGCCCGCTTGAGCCCGTACCGTCATGTGATTACCCGCGCCCTGGGCATTGATGAGGAAGCCGAGGCGGACTTCTTCGCGCATGCGTTGAAGCAGGGCGACCGGTTCCTTTTGTGCTCCGACGGACTGACGGAGATGGTTGATGATGCTGAAATCGGCAAAATTCTGGCGGGCTCGCCTCCCCAAGAGGCCGCGCAGAAGCTGGTGGCCGCGGCGAATGAACAGGGCGGGGTGGACAATATTACCGTAGTCGTGGCATGGGTGACGGAGATTTAGATTCTTGTCAAAACGGCAAGAGAATTTCTCGCAGCCAACAGTAGGCGCTTCTAAGCGAGGCGCAGAGCACGCAGAGTTAAACCCAGGTCTGATTTTTTGTTTCTCCGCGTCCTCCGCGAGCTCTGCGTGAGACGCCTTTTGATTCTATTTTTTGGTTCCGGCTTTCCTAAGGACAGATTCTATGGCGAGACAACAGATAAAAGACGAGTATGAAATAATCGCCGAGATCGGGGCCGGAGGCATGGCTACCGTTCACAAGGCCATCCAAAAGTCCCTTGACCGGACGGTTGCCATCAAGGAACTGAAGCGGACCTACCATGCCGACAACCAGATCGTCAGGCGCTTTGAACGCGAGAGCAGGATGGCCGCGTCGCTCCAGCACGAGAACATCGTCCATATCTACGACTATTGGAAGAAGCCGACCTATTGCATCGTGATGGAGTACGTGGACGGCGTCAATCTTGCCGAGGTCATCGAGAAGACCGGTCCGTTGCCCGTTGACGTAGGCATCATGATCGCCATCCAGGTGTGCAATGCCCTGGATTATGCGCATATGCGCGGGCTGATCCATCGAGACATCAAACCGAGCAACATCATGATCAAGCGAAACGGCGAAGTCAAGCTCATGGACTTCGGCATCGCCCAGAGCAGGAACCTCGAATCCCTGACCATGCCCGGCACCCTTATCGGAACGCCGGCCTACATGTCGCCCGAGCAGATTCTCGGCCAGCAGCTCGATGTCCGGTCTGACATTTTTTCTTTCGGCATCGTGCTCTACGAGATGTTCACCGGGGTGAAGCCGTTCACGGACGACGAAACCCGCGCGGTGAGCGCCAAGATCCTGAAAGACAAATTTCGCGCTCCGCGCCGCGTCAACAGCGATATCCCCCGGAGTCTCCAGCGGGTCATCAAGAAGTGCCTCAGAAAGAAGCCGCAGCGGCGTTATGGGGCCATGCTGGAGGTGGAGAAAAAGATTGGGAGACGGCTTGCGGGCAGGACCACGAAGGCCGCTTCGTTGCGGCGGATCGCCGATTATCTCGTATCCCTGAACGTGTTCGAGGCGGCCCCGGAACACGAAACCATGGTGGTCACCGGTGGATTGCCCAGAGCGAGCCGGCTCAAAAAAGCCCTCCTCGCCGCGGTCGTCATCATTCTTCTCGCGGCCGGAGGAGCGCTCTATTACTATCAGACCCAGGTCCTCCGCACGAACAAGGCGCCCTCAACTTCCCCGTCGCTTCCGTTGGTCAAGACCCCGTTGGCGACCCAACCGCAGGCAATCATACCGTCTCCGGCGGCTACGGCAATTACGCCGACTGCTCCTGCCGCGGTTCGGCCGGAGATGGTTGCCCCGTCGCCCGTTGCTCCTGTTTCCTCGCCGTCTCCAACAGCAGTATCGCCCGTCCAGAAGAAGGAAGAGCCTGCGCAAAAAACAAGCGTTGAAAAAAAGAAAAAGAAGAAGAGGAAAAAACCGCAGCCCGAGCAATGATGTCCCGCATATCCGTTGTCTCCATCTTTCCCGCACCAGCTCTGCAACACACTCGATGCGACATCTCTACGGGAACCGGTCTACGCGTTGGAACCGGTTGAGGAGTCGGTATGCAGGGAACCATTTGACTGTACGTCCTCACTCTGGTATTGTGTGCCTACGACAATTGCAGGAAACCATGCGCCGGTTGAAGAGTCTGAGGAAACAGCTTAAAACATATTCTAAATTCAACGTAGGGTAAGTCCGCCCCTGGAGAGCAGGGCGCTGATGTGAGGGAAAGAGGTTATCGTATGAAGACGGGTTTAGGTGGTGATTCGCTGCGGGGGCTTTTGGCGCTGTCAGGCGCGGTGACCCTCACGATCATCATATATATAGTTGTGTTGATCAACACGCTCATCAAGATATGGCATGCCGAATTTCAAGAGCCGAAAGAAAAATATTTCTGGTTCCTGTTTGTCCTGGTCCTGTCGCCGATCGGCATGCCGCTTTATTTGATTCTCAACAGGAACCGGAGAACGGGAAAAAGCGATGCAACGGGTGACGGCCAGGACCGCCTTGATCAGCGGGCCCCTGATGCGCGCGGACAACGGACCGGCATGTCCGACGAGGATAGGGAGCGCGAACTCGCGCGGCTGCTCGAAATGAGAAAAAACGGGGTCCTCTCCAAAGACGAATTCAATAGTGCAAAAAAGCGATTGTCCTAATATGAGCGGAACGAAGCTCAGTCCGGCAGCTCTGATGAATCGGCCGATTTACCCCTCCCGCACCATCTCCGCAACACATTCGATGTGATAGGTATACGGGAACATGTCAATCGGTTGAAGACGGTCTAACCGAAAGCCGAAAAGGTGGAAGTATTTCAGGTCCCGCGCGAGCGTGGAGGGATTGCACGAGACATAAATGATCTTTTGCGGGACGAACGCGAGTACGCGTTCGAGTGTCTTTAATGTCGCGCCGGCGCGCGGCGGGTCGAGCACGATCACGTCCGCCCGCATCTTTCGTTCGAGCAGCGTCTTGAGCCCTTTCTGCAAATCATCCGCGATGAACTCCGTGTTAAAGAGGTCGTTCCGCGCCGCATTCGCCTGTGCGTCCTCGATCGCCGAATAACCCGATTCAATGCCGATCACGTGTTTTGCTTTCTTCGCGAGCGGCAGGGCGAAGTTGCCGATGCCGCAGTAGAGGTCGAGCACGGTCTCATTGCCGGCGAGCCCGGCAAAGTCCAGGACCGTGCGCACCATATTCTTGTTCTGCTCCCAGTTTACCTGAAAGAAGTTTCCTTCCGTGGCGTGGAGCGTCAAACCATCCGCATCGAGCGTAAGGAGGTTTTTGCCGATCGTGAATGTCTTCTTTCTCTTTGCGAACCCGGTTATGCCGATGACCTCGGGAACGGAATGCGTAAGGCTGGAGAAGAAGGAGTCCAGGGGCGGGTATGATTCCCCCTCACTGAAAAAAAGGATATGGATTTCTCTTGCGGGAGATGCGTTGATATGGATTTCCGTGAGCACAGGGAGCTGGTCCGAAAGGGCGCGTAATGCGTCCAGTGTTTTGTTGATCAAGGGATGAATAAGAAATGCGTCTTCCACTTCGACCAGATCGTAGGAACCCTGCCGAAAGAACCCGATTCTCTGCTTGTTGTTCGACATGCGCACGCTGAACTGCGTGCGCAAGCGGTAGTGGTCCGTGCGCGGAGAAGGCAGGATCGGAAGGAGCCGCTTCGGTCCCATTCCCCCGATTCTTGTGAGGCTGTCTAAAAGGATCTCTTGCTTATATGCAAGCTGGGCGGGATATGCGATGTGCGACCAGGTGGCGCCGGTGCACTGCTTTTCTCCGACGCAGCAGGGCGGGACCATGCGGTCCTTCGAAGGAACGAGAACCTCGACGAGATCCGCCTCGAAAAAGCCTTTTTTCTTTTTTCGTATCAAAACCCTGACCCGTTCGCCCGGCAGCACATTGGACACGAAAACCGCTTGGCCCGCATCGAGCCTTCCCAGCCCCCTGCCGCCTTCCACGAGCTTCTCTATAGAGACTTCCGTTTGTTCGTTCATCCGAGGATCTTCTTCACGGTCTCGCGAAGCAGAGTCATGTCCGCGGATTTTACGACGTAAGCGTCGGAGCTCCAGCTCGCGAAGTCCTGTTTGTACTCTTCATACGCCGTGCAGATGATCACTGGGAGGGTTCTGTTCTTCTCCTTCATCTTGCGCAGCGCCTCGATGCCGTCCATGTCGGGCATGCGCATGTCCAGGGTGACGAGATCGAACTTCTCGGTGTTCATCAACGCGAGCGCTTGGATCGCGTCCGGGATGGTCGTCACCTCGAAACCCATTTCTTCAAATTCCTCCCGGTAGAGCTCCCGGATATTTTCCTCATCATCGACAACCAGAATCTTTTTCATGAAGACCTCCTTGCTGATGTATTCGTCGAAATTGTTCATCGCTGAGAACATCGTACATGCTAACTTACTTTGTACGTTATTCGCATCCCTGCGTACGACAGGGGAGTTTGATCGTAAAAATAACCCCGCCAGCCTCCCTGTTCCGGATCTCGATTTTGCCCTTGTGGGCCTTGATGATCCTGTTCGTGATCGGGAGGCCCAGCCCCGTGCCCCGGGGCTTCGTGGAATAGTATGGATTGAATATATTGTGCATGACTTTGGCGGGAATGCCGGGCCCGGTGTCGCCGATCTCGATTGCCGTTTCCTGGGTTTCGGGAAGCAGGTGGGTCTTGACGAAGAGCGTGCCGCCGTTCTCCATGGCTTCCATCGCGTTTTTGATGATGTTGATCACTGCCTGCTTGATCTGACGCGCATCGAGCATGAGGCGCGGCAGGGAACGGGACAGGTCCTGCTCGATGCGGATGCGCCGCTGAGTAAGCTCGTCTCCGTACAGCAGAAGGATGTCTCCGATGACGTCGTTCAGGTCCGCTTCAATGAACTGCGGGGTCACTTCTTTTAAGTAGCCGAGATTGTCGTGGATGATCCCTTCGAGCCGCGAGACTTCGCTCAGGACGATGTCGATATATTTTTTGTCTTCCGGGTCCTGGAGTTTCTTGGCGAGCCTTCGGGTGAACCCGCCGATGGAGACGAGCGGGTTTCTGATCTCATGGGTGATCTCGGCAATCATGGCGCCGAGGGCCGCCATTTTCTCCGACTGCACAAGCTGCTCGTGCAGGGCGCGCATGTCCTTGTTCATGGTCTCAAGGTTCGTGTGGATGATGGCGTTTTCGATGGCAAGCGCGGCCTGGTGCGCGAAGAGGGTAAAAAAGCGGATGTCGTTGTTGGTGATCGGACGTTGGGTGAACATGTTATCCACGAGGATCAAGCCGATGACCCGGTCCTTTGCCACGAGCGGCACGGTTGCGAAGCTGTTCACCCGAAGCGTTTCCCTGAGTTCTTTCGGAACGATCGGACTCGAACCGGCATCCGTGATATTATACGGTTGCTTGTTCTGCACCGTAAGCTCCAGCACTCCTTCGGCCGGCATGAGCGCCACGCGGATGCTTCGCGCCAGACTATTGAGAGCCGTATCTTGGTGCTCGAAAAGCTCGCCGGTCTGGATCCACTCCATCAGGCTCTTGTGCTTGCCCGAGACCTCGCTCCAGGCGCGGCCCGCTTCTTCCCAGTTCTCGGGACCGACTCCCATCATGCCCTGGAGCGTGTTGGTGCGCTCATTGGTCAGGAAGAGGAGCGCTCGGTTGAAGCCGAGGCCGCTGCCGCCCATCGTGGCGGCGGTCAGGATGATCCTGAGCAGCCGGTCGAGATTCAGGGTCGTGCTCATGGCCGTGCCGATATCATACAGGACCGACAGCTCCTGCGCCCTGGTCCGCGCCTCAGCCTCGAGTTCCTGCATGTTTTGGAACAGCTGAGCGCTCTTGATCACGCCGGCAAGCTGATTTGCCGTTGTGGTGAGCAGGGTGAGATCGGGCGAGGTGGCGCGCCAGCGATCGCTCGAAAGCACGAAGATCACGCCGAGGCATTGGTCTTCGTCCATGATCGGAGCGGCGGAGAGGGATTTGAAGGCTTCAATTCCCGACTCGGGGACGTAAGCGAACCGCGGGTCCGAATAGGGGTCCTCAAGCGCGAGGGGCACTTTTTGCTCCGCTACCCAGCCCGCAATGCCCATGCCGAGCGGAAAACTCAATTTGCCTACGGACTCCTGATTCAGGCCGATGGCTGCGGTGAGCGTGACGGTCTTGCCGGAGCGGTCGACCAGAAATACGGATGCGCCATTTTTTCCCATACCCCGCGCCACGACTTCGACAATCCGACGGAGTTTTGCCACAAGATCGACGGCGGAGTTGGAGATCCGGCTGATCTCACTCAGGATGCTCAGTTCTGTTTTATCGGTCGTTTCCATGGTTTAGAATGCAGGGTCCAGGGGCAAGGGTCCGGGGTCCAGGAAATCAGTCTCATGCAGTAGTCTTTGACCGGCCCCTGAACCCTGGCTACTGGACCCTATCTTTTCCCCATCGCCTTCCGGTATAGCTTTACGTATTCCTTTGCCGACTGTTCCCACGAGAAGTTCTGCTTCATGCCGTTTTGCATCAGGGCCTTCCATCTCTTCCGGTCGCGGTAGACATCGAGAGCGCGCCGCAGACACGCGACGAGCGCCACGGCCGAATACTCCTCGAACAGGAAGCCGGTCCCGCGTCCTGTTTTCGGATTACATTCCTCGACCGTGTCGATCAAGCCCCCGGTTTTTCGGACCACGGGCACGGCGCCGTACCGGAGCGCGATCATCTGGCCGAGACCGCATGGCTCGTACCGTGAGGGCATAAGGAATAGGTCACATCCGGCGTAGATGTTCTTCGCGAGCGTATCATTGTACTGGAGCAGGACGCGCATCTTGTTTCGATAGCGGCTCGCGTTGGCTGCCAGAATTTTTTGGTATTTTTCATCGCCGGTTCCGAGGATAACGAGCTGTGCGCCGAGGGCCATGATTTTCGGAAGGGCCTCGGTCAGAATATCCAGGCCCTTCTGGTCGGCAAGGCGCGTGACCATGCCGATGAGCGGGTTGTCGGAAGCAGGAAGGCCCGTGATCTTACGAAGCGCCTGCCCACATGTTGTTTTACCCGCAAGCCTCGACACGCTGAAGGTTTTTGCGATAACCGGATCGTGTGTTGGATCGTATTCCTGGTAGTCGATCCCGTTCACGATGCCGTAGAGGTCCGCGGCCCGCTTCACCAGCACTCCTTCAAGACCCTGGCCGTATTCCGGCGTCTGGATCTCGCGGCTGTAGGTCTTGCTCACCGTCGTGATAAGGTCCGAGTACACGAGGCCGGCTTTTAAGAAATTTAGCTTGCCCCAGAACTCGATGCCTTCCGGCGTAAACACATCCCATCCAAAACCGGTCAAACGCAGGTCTGCCTGATGAAACAGGCCCTGGTACCCGAGGTTGTGCACCGTGAAGACGGTTTTCGCGTGTTGCAGCGGTCCGCCCTCCTGGTAAAACTTTTTCAGGTAGAGCGGTATAAGCCCGGTCTGCCAGTCGTTGCAGTGCACGATGTCGGGCGTAAAGTTCATGACCCGGCAGAGTTCCAGGACCGCGCGGGAAAAAAAAATAAACCGCTCCGCATTGTCGGGGTAATCAGCTTTTGGCGTGCCGTACAGTTCAGGTCGATCGTAGAAAATATCTTTTTGGATAAAATAGACCGTTACGCCGTTGGCCCGGTTGCTCTCGAAAACATCGCATCGCTCTTTCCATGTTCCGAGCGGTACAATGAGCGTCGCGACCTGCTTGTAGTTGAACGTTTTTGGGTCTACCTGTCGGTAGCGCGGGATGATCACACGCACATCATGCCCGAGCGCGGCGAGTGCGGGAGGGAGGCTGCCGGCGACGTCCGCGAGCCCCCCGGTTTTGGCAAAGGGGGCCGCCTCAGATGCCGCGAACAGGATTTTCATAGTTTCATTTCCCGCAGGAATTTCGCGGCGTCCTCGGGCGGCGTCGGGTTTATATAGAACCCCGAGCCCCACTCGAACCCGGCCACGTTCGTGAGCTTCGGCATGATCTCGATGTGCCAGTGATAGTAATCGTTGCGTTCGTCCCTGAACGGAGACGTGTGAACTACGAAGTTATACGGCGGGTTCGAAAGCGCCCGGTCGAGCATCCGGAGAATGGTCTGCAGGAGTCCCGCAAGATCCTTGAAATCTTCGTTCGAAGAAAAGGCATAGCAGGAGACATGTTTTTTGGGCATGATCCAGGTTTCGAAGGGAAAACGGGGCGCGTAGGGTGCGAGGGCGATGAAGAGCGGGGTCTCGAGCACGACTCGGGAGCCCGTGTGGATCTCCTGCCGGATGATGTCGCAAAAGATGCAGCGCTCTTTCAAGTTGTAGTGGCGTCTGCTCCCGTCGATCTCTTCCTGCACCTGGATCGGGACGATCGGCAGGGCGATGAGCTGTGAGTGCGTGTGCTCGAGCGTAGCGCCGGCCGCAAGGCCTTCATTCTTGAAAATGAGGACGTACTGAAAGCGGGTGTCCCGCTTCAGGTCTTCCATACGGTCCCGATATGCCTGGAGCACTTCCGTGACGGCCTGTACCGGGAGTGACGCGAGCGTGGCGTTGTGGTCTGGAGTTTCGATGATTACTTCGTGCGCGCCGATGCCGTTCATCTTGTCGAAGATGCCTTCGCCCTGCTTGTTCAAATCGCCCTCGATCTGGAGCGCGGGAAACTTGTTCGGTACGGCCCGGAGTCTCCAGCCCGGTCCGTTGGGGATGGTCGCGCCTTCTGCGCGATAGGCGAGGATCTCGTTCGGAGTGGTCCGTTCATTGCCCGCGTCGAACGGGCAGAATCCGCCGCGTTTCTTGTTGCGCTGATCTTGGAAATCCGTGGGCCTCTTGCCCCGCTCTGAAGAGATAATGACCCAGCGTCCGGTGATGGGGTCTTTTCGTAATTCCGGCATAGATGCTCCTCTATCCGCACGCATCAACGCGGATTTTAATATTATATCCGTCTTATTCCGTGTTGTCAAAAGAAGTCTTGCTGTGCTATGATGACATTGTATGGCAAAAAAGATCGATAAGCTTTCGATGACGCTCGGCCGAGTGCTGAAGGCCTGCGGCATGGAGGGCCGCCTGAGCGAATACCGCGTTCTCGGGCAGTGGGAAAAGGCCGTGGGCGCGGTGATTGCGCGCCACGCGCAGCCGCAGTCCATGCACGGGAAAAAACTTACGCTCCTTGTAGACAGCCCGGCATGGATGCAGCAGCTCTCGCTGCTTAAACCCGAGCTTCTCGGCAAGATAAACCGGAACCTGGGATGGGAAGCCGTTCAAAGCATTACGCTGAAACTCGGAGAAGTCGCTTCACCGTCAAAGCCGGCGGAAGCCCCTCTGGTCCCCATGGATCTCGACCCAACAGAGCGCGCGGAGATAGAAACCTATGTGCAGGAGTTGCGTGATCCCGACACCAGGGAAGCCATACGGCGCGTGATCGAGAAGGATTTCATAAGCAAAAAAAGGAAAACAAAAAATAATAGCTGAATCTCATGCTTTTTTGTCTACCCTTAAAATACCCCTATCGGGTGATTGCAAAGACCCGGTAGTTTCTGCTATAGTGATTAAGTATGCGACGATAGATGTTCGAGTATCTCCATTGTGGAAATATGCTGCGTAAGACGGCCGAGCAACGCAGAACTCCAATCAGGAGGGCATCATGGCAAATATTCTCATTGTCGATGACAGCATCACGATAGCAAAATATATTGAGGCAGTGCTGTCCGCGGAAGGCCACAAGCTTACGTTAGCCGCGGATGGGGTAGATGCGGAATCCAAGCTCAGGTGCGATCGTTTTGATCTTATTATCACCGATGTTGTAATGCCGAGAAAGAACGGTTTTCAGTTATGCAGAGACCTGAAAAGCAACGAGCTCTACAAGCATATACCCATTATCATGCTCACAACCAAATCCCTGGATGCCGACAAATTCTGGGGCGTGAGGCAGGGAGCCAATGAGTACGTGGTAAAGTCACATAAGTCCGACAGCCTTATCGAGGCAGTCAATAAATATATCGGCAAGAAGACTGGTGAGCAAGAGAAACCCGCGAACATGCCGTTGACTTCTGCAACGAAAAGTTTCTTTTCCCGGTTTAGAAATTGATGTTCTTTTCGAATTCCACGCCAACCCCCTGATTGAGGCTTCCTCCCGCAATTCACAAAAAAATATTTTTGAGCAGGATGCGCTTATATCTTATATAATATAAGCGCTAAGAGGAATTTCTACCTCTAACCCGCGTTCAGTCAATTCAGACGAGAGGAGAGTGTTCTATGGCGGACAATGTTTACTCCCTGATTGAAGAAAAAGGTTTCGGCGATGGCATAGTTTTCATTGCGCTTCAAGATAACACCATTATCAACGCGACGGTGTACAGCGGCATAATAATCTCCTTCAAGTGCCCGCGCCTGTCCTTTGATCAGATTTTAGACGCCCTCTCGAAAGGAGCCATAAAAGATATCACCTTCCAGAAATCCGAGGTAAATCCCGAGACGACCCAGGCCGATGTTATCGCAGAAACTTTTCCCGCTGCCGTGGCCGCATCCGCGCTCAATCCCAAGCGAACGGTTCTTTCCCGGCTTCTCCGGACAGTACGAATTATGTCCGGCCTGACTAGATTCGACAAAGATCACGGGAGTAAGTCCTTCGATATCGTAAGCCGCCAGATTTCCGCGCTGTATCCGGGCTTCCTGCCCGATCTTGCCACGATCAAAAAAAGAATAGACAGGATTAATGAGGTATTCGGCATCTCGACCGGCTTCCTGGCAGGTAAGCCGTTGCCGGTCGATATCTATTCGGTTCCGCAATGGGTCTTCACTCACTTCGACGCCATCAGCAACAGCCTCATGAAGGAAGTGGTTTTGTATTTTATCTTTTTCGGCGAGGTGTTTAAAAAAGTAATCACCACGGTTGCCGAGAAGGAGACGAGCCTCGGAGCAAAGCAAGGTTTCGCAATATTGTCGAAAGTCGTCTATCCCGAATTGAAGGACAGCGGCTCCGCGCTCGTCTTCAAGGGCGCCGAAGCAGTCGGAGAAATAAAAATCGACTGGCATACCGATAAAAAAGACGCTGTATTATTCACAAAGGCGGATCTCGATAAGTTGGGCCTGGAAAGCGGCAAAAAAATAAACTTGATTTTGATTGCTTAAGAAAGTTATGGACTATATTACGCTGGTAAATTTGATATTCAGCATAACCATCTTATTTCTCGGCATAAAGAAGTATAAGGAGACGGGCGCCAAGGCGTTTCTCTTTATAGCTCTCGGCTTCCTCATGTACGGCATATCGCATTTCTCGCTCCTGATAGGCTTGGGCGGCGCTAAAGAGGTCCTTATAGCGGTCAGAAACGCAGGCTATGTTCTCGTCATAATCGGACTGCTGATTTAACAGGGGCCAAAGGCCGATGTCACGAAGCGGGTTTCCTCCTGCTGTCCGCTTCTTCCTATACCCGCATCCCGTACATTTCCTTCATCTCATCCGTATAACCGCAGTCTTGCTCATGAACGATCAAAGGAGGAAGGACCTCGATCCCCGCACCCGCACCTTTGACCGCTTCCAGCAAAACCAGTGACGCCGGTTTATGCATATGGGGATGCACAAAACGAAGGCGTTTGGGTTCCAGTTTTTTCTCCCGCAGTAACGATGTCAATTCCACAGCTCGATATGCAGGAAAAACGAGGAAGTATTTACCCTTGGTTTTCAGCAACGCCTGAAGATTGAGCCAGAGAGGCAGCGATGCTGCTTGATCGTGGCGCGCGGTTTGTCGCTCAAGAGAGGGGCTTTTTCTGCCGGCCCCGGATTTTATATAGGGAGGATTGGCAATAATGGCATCAAAGGCGTTCGGTGCGATGGATCGGCTCAGATATTTAATGTCCTTGTCAACAGGGACGATGTTGTTCTCCAGCCCGTTCTTCCTGATATTTCCCGAGAGGAGGTCGTATGCATGCGAATCGAATTCATCCGCGACGAACCGTGCATGCGGAAATTTTTTGGCAAGCAGCAGCGAGATAATTCCTGTTCCAGCCCCCGGTTCGAGTACCCTGTCCTTGGGCTTTATGCGGCAGAAGTCCGCGAGCAGGATGCTGTCGAGGGTGAACCGGTGTCCTTTTAGGGGTTGAGTAATATATACAATGCCGGAGTCGCGGAGAGCTATGCTGTCCGTACTCGTCCTGTTCACCGCAGTTTCTCCAGGGTTTCGCGCGGGATGCGCTTGGGTTTTCCCTTTGCATCAACGCAAACAGCGATTGCCTTGCACTCCGTGATGAGCCTGCCGGAGGTTTTTTCTTTCATGGTGTGCTGAAAGGTGATTGTGGCGCCGGTGGTTTCAGGGACCCAGGTCTCGACGACGAGCGTGTCGCCGTAGTGTCCCGATGACCGGTAATCCACCTCAACGCGCGCGATCATAAACAGCGTTCCCTGGTCCATGAGGTCTTTTACCGCTGCACCGCGGTCGGCCATGTATTCGGTCCTGGCCCGCTCCATGTAGCGCAGGTAGTTGGCGTAGTACACCACATTTCCGCAATCCGTGTCCTCGTAGTAGATCTTGATTTCCATGAAATGGTTCATGCCGAGTCTCGCCGAGTCTCCTTGACTGCGGACAGTTTAAAATATTTTTTGGTATTTGTCGAGAAAAAGATGGAGAGAGATAGGGTCACGTAGCAAGGGTCACGGAACAGGGGAAAGACAAGCAAGAAGCAGGATGCACGACGCGGCAATGAACAGAAAATAAAAAAGGCGCTGCCCCGAACCGGTATTGATATTCCGTTGAGCTGCGTCTACGTGGGAAATACAACCTGCTTCTGCGGCTCCGCTAAGCAGACCCTGTGAAGCAATGTGTGTATTGAATTTTCCCCGTATTCCCGCAGCTTAGTGGCTTTCGGCTCTTCCGCTCTCAACAGCCGCCTGTGATGCAACCGGGAGATCGACCGCTCAACTTGCAGTCTTCTTTCCGGCCTCGGCGTACCATTAAGCGCGGTGCCTGATCCACTTTATAACGGGTCATCATCTGGACACCTATTGGTGTCGGTTCGGCAACGCCTCATGAACCTCGGTATTTCTTTCAAAGACCAAGACCCTATTCCCCGAGTCCTTTTCTTAATTCCTATTATAGCACAATTTAAAATTCGTGTAAGGTTTTTTGAGAATTTTCTTGACCCACAAAGAAATTGCCTTTACAATTTCAGCACCTGCCATGGATACGATCAGTCCTCCCAAAAATGAATTTCTCGATCTCATCCGTTCCGGAACGATCCAGCCCCTTTCCGCGGAGATAGACGCGAAAAAACTTACGCCGCTTGCGGCGCTGGAAGCCCTGCGAACGGACGGTTTCCCCGTGCTGCTCGAAAGCGCGCGTGTCAACGACAAGACCGGCAGGTATTCGTTCGTGGCCGCGGACCCGTACCTGATCTTCAAGTCTCGCGGCGAAGACGTGGAACTCAGCCTGCCTGCGACGCCCGCGGGTAAATACGGCAAACGGGCGGCTACGCAGCGAAAGCCGCTCACCAAGCTCCGCGAACTCCTTTCGAACTACCGTACCGGGCGCGTGGCGGGTCTTCCCCCGTTTACCGGTGGAGCAATCGGATTCTTCTCCTATGACTTTGTACATCAGTTCGAGACACTTCCGCGCAAAGCACGGGCCGATCTCGATATCCCCGAGGCGTATTTTATATTTGTAGATCGGGTTGTTGCTTTTGATCATCTGATGAATAAAGCATGGGTGATCGTGAACCCCGGGGCGCGGGAGCAGGAACTGGGCTTCCGCAAGCCTGATCCGGAACAGTGGGAACGGTTCTATGATGAAGCTGCGGAGAGGCTCTCGGCTCTCTGCGCGAAGCTCGCCGCAATAAAGGAGAGCGCTGTCCCGCTCACTGAGCAAAGCGGGACTGAGCGTTTCAGTCTCACGCCTAGCATGACGAAAGATTTCTTCGAGTCCATGGTGAGGCAATGCAAGGAATATATCGCGGCCGGAGACATCTACCAGGCAAACCTGTCGCAGCGGCTCTCCGCAACCATCGGCAAAGCGGACCCGCTCCGCCTGTACCGGATCCTGCGCGAAATCAACCCGTCGCCGTTTGCCGCGTATCTGGATTTCGGCGATCTGCAGCTCGTGAGCTCATCTCCCGAACGCTTGATCCGTCTTCGTGACAAGGCCGTTGACACGAGGCCGATTGCGGGCACGCGCAAACGGGGAAGCGACTACGCGGAGACGAAAGAGCTTTCCGCGGAGCTCCTGACGAACGAGAAGGAGCGGGCGGAACACATCATGCTGCTCGATCTTGAGAGAAACGATCTCGGCAAGGTGTGCGACTACGGCACGGTAGCGGTTGACGAGATGATGGTGGTGGAAGATTACTCCCACGTGATCCATATCGTCTCGAATGTTCGCGGCGCCTTGAAGAACAACAAAGACTGCTTCGATCTGGTCCGCGCGGTGTTTCCGGGCGGAACGATTACGGGCGTGCCCAAGGTGCGGTGCATGGAGATCATCGACGAACTCGAACCCGTGGCGCGCGGGCCCTATACCGGCTCCATCGGGTATCTGTCGAACGCCGGAGACATGGACCTCAACATCATCATCAGGACCTTCGTGGTGAAAGACGGCATTGCTCATCTTCAGGTCGGGGCGGGGATCGTCGCGGACTCCGATCCCGAACGGGAATATTTCGAGACCCTTCAGAAGGCCGAGGCGCTTAAAAAGGCGCTTACGATGCTGTGAAAACCGTTTTCCCTGTTGCAACTTCACTCCACTTGCGTTATAGTAAGAAATTGTAAAGGAAAGGAGCCCCGTTATGTTCCTGGTTGAGCTTGTCATGCAGGGAGTACGCGGCTTTCGTGAGCTGATCCGGCTGAGATTCCAGAGCGGTTTCAATTTTGTAGCCGCGGGAAATGAAGCGGGTAAGACCACGGCAGCCGATGCATTGCAGCGCTTGCTTTTCCCAAGCAATCAGGCGGGGCTTTTAGCAGCGCTCGTATCGAGACACACCCCGGATGCCTCGCGCACGGCGCTGGTGATGTTTTCCGATGACGGGGCCTACTACCGGATTATCCAGGATTTGTCAAAACAGGCCGTCAACGTCTCAAAGTATAATGCGAGTACGAAAGATTTCGCCCTTCTCCATAAGGACTGGGACCATGCCGCGCAGTTCTTGGCCGGCCTCACCACCGGGATGTCCGAGGAAGACTTTGCGAAAGTCTTTATTTTTCGGCGAGACCACTATGCCGGTTCGTGCGACGCGATTGTTCCGGCGCCAATCCCCATGCAGCGCGCGCAACCCGCCAAGCCCGCGCCGCGGCGCGCGGGAGAAAAGGCTTCGGCTAACGAGACAAAACTTGCCGGGCTGCGCGAGACGCTGAAAAAAGCCGAAGACGCCGCGGACGCCGAATACCGCGCGCAGTCGGCCAAGCTTGCGCTGGATGAAATAAGGAAAAAATTAACAACGCTTGAAGAGATCGAGCAGAAGCAAGGCGAGATGGAAGCAACGCTCGCGGAACTCAAGGGATGCGAGGTCCTTCCGCAGAACCTCTCGGAGCTTATTGATGCCCATGAGCTGCGGCTGGGCCAGAAATCGGCTGACGCCGACCGGCTGAGCAGCGAGTTGCAGGGATTGAAGTCGCAGCTTGCGGGAATTCCGTCAGTGAATCTCTTCACCGACCCGCTGTGCATCGGGGGCGCGGTGCTGGGCGTGCTCGCGATCCTGGCCCCGTTCGTGGTCCCGGTGCAGTATGCGTCATATTTCCTAGTCGGGATTTTTCTGTCAGTGGGCCTGATAGCCACGGCATGGTACAACGGTTCCCGAAAAAACACGCAGCGCAAGACCGTCACGCAGGAAATAGAGGGGCTGGAAAAGGAGCTCGCTGATCTCGAAAAGCGTTTTGGGCAGGAAGGCGCGGAGATCACCTCCGCCATGCGGATGATCGGAGCAAAGACCCCGGCGGAGTTGAAAGATAAGGCTGAAAATTATCGCTACTTTTTCTCCCTGCGGGAAGACATCGTTGAGCAGCGGAATCGCATCCTCGGAGGCCACACGCCCGAGAGCCTGCACCAGGAATACAACAAGCAACAGCAGGATTCGCTGGAACTGGAAAAAAAGGCGCGGGCAGTCGCCCAGTATAATGTGGACACGTACAGCATCAGACAGGACATTGAACGGATTGAATCCGAGTCATCACCCGACGCCGGCTGGGATCCCGGCGCGGAAGCACACGATCTGACCGTGGATTTCATGGCCCCGCCAGCGCCAAGCACCAGGCAGGCCGGAATCCATGCAGAACTCGGGATTGTAAGCAGGATCGGCGGGATCGAGATGGAAACGCTCGTACCGGCGGTCGAGGCGGCAGCCCAGAGAAACCTTTCGGTTGCGAGCGGAGGGAAATATATCAGGATCGAGGTAGGGCAGGATGGAGGGCCGCCAATCGTGCATGCAAAAGACGACTCGATTGTGGGCTACGCGGAATTGAGCCACGGGACGCGTGACCTGGTCTACTTTTGTCTCAGAGCAGGGCTTGTCGAGGCGCTCGCGGGCAAGCGACGTTTGCCGTTCATCCTGGATGACCCTCTCGCGGGGTTCGATCCCGCGCGTCAGAAGGCAGCCTGCCAGGTCCTCCGTTCCCTCGGCACAAAAACCCAGGTGATCCTGTTCTCCTCAAACGCCGCGCTCAAGGCAGAGGGTGATGCCGCCGCGGAGCTTAAATAATGAAGGGAACCTTCATTACGTTCGAGGGGACCGAAGGCTCCGGCAAGTCCACTCAGATCGTCCTGCTCGCGAACTTCCTGAAATCCAGAGGCATGCGCGTGGTGCTGACCCGGGAACCCGGCGGGACACCCATCGGTGACCAGGTGCGGAAGATATTACTCGACCCGGCGCACACCGCGCTCGATCCCAAGGCGGAACTTCTATTGTATGCGGCAAGCAGGGCGCAGCACCTGCATGAGGTTATCCTGCCCGCGCTTGCCTCCGGCACGATCGTTCTGTGCGACCGGTTTTCGGATGCAACACTGGCCTACCAGGGGTACGGGCGGGGCTTGGATATTGAGATGATCCGCGCCCTCGACCGCATTGTGTGCGCAGGGACGCGGCCCGACCTCACGTTTCTCTTCGACATCGACGCTGCGCTCGGCATCGCGCGCGCGCATGGGAGGAACACCAGCTGCGGGCTTGAGACAGAGGCGCGGTTCGAGAACGAAGCGCTCGCCTTCCACGAGCGGGTGAGACAGGGGTACAGGACGCTGGCAAGGCAGGAACCGGACCGTATTCGGATGGTCGATGCGTCTCCGGCGCAAGAGGCGGTAGAGATGAACGTGCGGGCGATCATAGACGAGGTCCTGCTGCGGGCAGAGGACAGGCCACAGTGAGTTCCCGGCCATGCTCGCGGGATGAAGGTAGCGAGGTTTCTCACATGACGCTGATGACAGTCTGAATCGTAAGGCCCCTGACGCGGAGGTGTAGAATGCGAAAGTTTTTCTCTGTGCTTATACTGGCAATGTTCATTGGCGCATGCAGCCACAACGTACGCGATGAATTCGACGAGAGCCTCAAGAAGTATAACGATCTATTCCGCTGGAATGAATTGGAGACGACAAGTGTGTTTGTCACCGACCCCCTGCGGGCGGATTACATTGTTCGCGCGAAAGCGGCAAAAAATATCAGAGTGGTCGATTTCCGCGTTATCGGCTCACGGTATGATGAGAAAAAGAACAAGGCAAGCGTGGAGGTACAGGTTGATTACTACCTCCTCTCTGCCGCGACGTTGAAAACCCTGCGTGATACGCAAGAGTGGGCCTATCAGGGAGAAAAGGGAGCTCAGGGCTGGAGGCTGATGAGCCAGTTGCCGGAGTTTCAATAAATTGAGCGCTGAACAAAACAAAATCATGGAAGTGCGCGACGTTTCATTCAGAGCGATAGAGGGCCACGACAAGCCTGTCCGGATTTTGCAACGGGCGCTCGCGAACAACACCCTGGCGCATGCCTATCTGTTTTCAGGCGAAACGGGCATCGGCAAGAAGATGACCGCCCTTGCGCTCGCCGCGGCAGTAAACTGCCATGACGCGAGACCGGAGGGCGGATGCGGCGAATGCCCGGCGTGCCGGAAGGTCGCCACGCTGGGACATCCGGACGTCCACGTACTGCTGCCTGACGGCGATGAGATCAAGATAGACCAGATTCGGCAGATCCAGGCCGACCTCGCGCTCAAACCGTTCGAGGGAACAAAAAAGGTATTGGTCGTCGACGGGGCCGAGAGCATGAACCAGGCCTCATCGAATGCATTTTTAAAAACGCTTGAGGAACCGCCGGGCGACGCGCTCATCATCCTGATCACCGCTCTGCCGCAGAGCCTGCTTGCAACCATCCGCTCGCGGTGCCAGGAGGTCAGGTTCCTTCCGCTCCCGCGCCATACGCTCGCGTCGGCTCTCATGAGGAAGCGCGGGCTCTCGGAAGAAGACGCCTGGTTCCTCGCAGCGCTTGCACAGGGGAGCATGGGCCGCGGACTCGAGATGGATGCGGCGCAGGAAAAGGCCGACCGGGAAGAGATCACGAACCTGTGCTCCGGGTTGGCCTCGATGAGCCCGTCGGAGCTGCTTGCGCAGGCAGACGCGTTCTCCAAGGACCGCGAGCGGTTCGACCGCCTGCTCGATATCGGCGTTGAACGGCTGCGCGATGCGCTGGTCTTTCGCGAGACCAACGATGAGAAACTCCTCGTGCACGGCCGGGACAAAGACCTGCATCAGCAATGGGGAGTGCGGTTTTCACTCCAGCGGATGCTGGCGGACATGGAGTTGTTTATAGAGAGCAGGAGCTTGCTCGATCGCCGGGTAAGCGCGCAGCTTGTGGCGGAAAACCTGTTTTTGAAGCTCGGTAAAGGATAGAGAAGACAAATGACGGAACAAAGTATAAGAATTGCGGGCGTGCGATTCCGGGAAAACTGGAAGGTCTATGACTTCGACGCCGCCGGCGTCGATTGCGCCGTGGGTGACAAGGTGATCGTCGATTCCGAACGAGGTCCCGGCTTTGCCCAGGTAGTGCGTATCAGGAAATCCCAGGCCTTGGTCGTCGAGGAGTTGTTGCCTGCTCCGGTCCTTGCTCCGGGAGAGCTGGAGGTAATAGACGAAGAGGAGCAAGAAGAAAAAGGATCGGGGAACGAACCTTCCTCCAAGGGCCAGGCGCCGAAAACCTTCCGCAAGATCCTGCGCAAGGCCGACGACGAGGATCTCGCCAGGGAAGAAAAAAACCGGGCGCGCGAGGCCGAGGCCTTCACGGTTGCCCAGGAGATGATCACCGAACGGGAACTGCCGATGAAATTGATCCGCGTGGAATATTCGTTTGACGCGTCCCGTGCGGTCTTTTTCTTCTTTTCCGAAACCAGGATAGATTTTCGCGAGCTGGTCAAGGACCTTGCGTATAAGCTCAAGAGCAGGATTGAAATGCGCCAGATCGGCGTCCGCGACGTGGCGAGGATGATCGGCGGGTTCGGGCCCTGCGGCAGGGAGCTGTGCTGCTCCTCGTTTCTTAAAAACTTCGAGCCGGTCTCGATCCGCATGGCTAAAAAGCAGGAGATGGTGCTGAACCCGGCCAAGATTTCCGGCGTCTGCGGCAGGCTTCTGTGCTGCCTGTCGTACGAGTACGGGATGTACGATGACATCAAAAAAGACCTTGCGGGCATGCGCGAGTCGGCAGTGAAGGACAAGAGAGAGGAAGAAGAACGCCGCATTGCGGAAGCGCAGCGGGCCGAGGAAGAGCGGCGGCTCGCGGAAGAAAAAAGGCGGCGGGAAGAGCGGCGTCCGCAGCAGCAGGAGCAGCGGCGGGACAAACAGAAGGAAGGCGGCCAGAAACCCGGGGGTAGGCCCGACAAGAGACGGGACCAACAGCAGGAAAAGAAGGCGCAACCCGTTCCAACGGAACAGCCTCGGGATCGCCAGCAGCCGAAGCCGGAAAAGCAGCAACTGCAGGAGCAGAAAGCCCAGCAGCCCCAGCAGGAAGGGGAAAAGGCGGGCAAGAAGAAGAGACGCCGGTTCTGGCGAAGAAAAAAGAAGGGTCCGCAGGGAGAGACCCCTAACCCGCCGAAGACGGATTAGGAAAGCAGGGTTCCGGGGCAAGGGTCCAGGGTCCAGAAAAACCGCCACGCAAAATCATGGCTAAGAAATTCTACATCACCACACCCATCTACTACGTGAATGACGTGCCGCATATCGGGCATGCGTACACGACAATCGCGGCGGACACGTTGGCACGCTACCACCGTTTGCTCGGCGACGCGGTGTTCTTCCTCACGGGCACCGACGAGCACGGCCAGAAGGTCGAGAAGGCCGCTGTGGAACGGGGGCTTACGCCCAAGGCGCACGCGGACAGTATGGTCGGAAACTTCCAACAGCTTTGGAAGAAACTCGAGATCACGAACGATGCCTTTGTCCGTACCACGGACAAGGAACATATCGCCGTGGTGCAGGAACTGCTCCGAAAATTGTATGACAAGGGCGAGATCGAGAAGCGGACCTACGAGGGCTGGTACTGCACGCCGGACGAGCGGTTCTGGACCGAGAAGGAGATCGTGGAAGGAAAGTGCCCGGACTGCGGCAGGCCCGTGGAGCGAATCTCCGAAAATAACTATTTTTTTCTGATGAGCAAGTATCAGGACCGGCTCATCAGGCATATCGAAGAACATCCCAATTATATCCAGCCCGAGAGCAGGCGGAATGAGGTGCTTGGATTTTTGCGAACGCAGAAACTCGGCGACCTTTGCATCTCCCGGCCGAAAGCGCGGCTCTCCTGGGGCATCGAGCTGCCCTTTGACCGTGATTTCGTCACGTACGTCTGGTTCGATGCGCTCGTGAACTATTTTTCCGCTACGCGCTATCTCAGCCCCTCGGCCGAGGGTTCGGGTGATCCCGTGGCGCGCGAAAAATTCTGGTGGCCGGCTGACCATCACCTCGTGGGCAAGGACATATTGACCACGCACAGCGTGTACTGGTCCACGATGCTCATGGCGCTCGGCTTGCCGCTGCCCGGAAACATCTTCGCCCACGGCTGGTGGACGCAAGACGGGAAAAAGATGTCCAAGTCCCTCGGCAATGTCATCGACCCGAACGAGATCGTCGCGGCATACGGCGCGGACGCCTTCCGCTACTTCGTGCTGCGTGAGGTCCCCTTCGGGCTGGACGGGGATTTTTCGCGGGAAACGTTCATCACTCGTTTTAACACCGAACTTGCAAACGACCTCGGGAACCTGCTGTCGCGGGTGCTCACGATGATCGGAAAATATTTCGACAACAAGATCCCTGCGTCCGGTACGGAACTGGCGCTCGACCGGGAACTGCAGGAGGTCGCGGCTTCGGCGCCTGCGAAAGCAGACGAAGACCTTTCGGCGCTGGCGTTCGCAAAATACCTGCAAACATGCTGGACCCTGGTAACGCGCGCAAACCGCTACGTGGAGGAGAACGCGCCGTGGACGCTCGCCCGGAACAAGGACCTTGAGCGGCTCGGGGCTGTATTGTACAATCTTTCGGAGTCGCTCCGCTTGATCGGGCTGTACCTGTACCCCGTGATGCCGTCGACGTGTCAGAAGATCTGGGACGCACTCGGCATGGACAAGCAGATTGCCGCATGCCGCATGCACGAAGAACAGCAGTGGGGAAAATTAGCAGCCGGCACCGTGGTGCAGCCGGGCGCGCAATTATTCCCCCGGATAGATTTGAAAAAGAACATGGAGAAGAAGATGGAGAATGCCGAAGAAACACAAAAGCCCGCGAAGCAACCCGAGTCTGCTGGTCCTGAATTGATCGGGATCGAAGATTTTGGAAAAGTTGACCTTCGGGTCGGGAAGATCGTCTCTGCCGAGCGAGTTGAGAAATCCGAGAAGCTTGTGAAACTCAAAGTGGACATCGGCACGGAGACGCGCCAGGTTGTCGCTGGGATCGGCAAGAGCTACTCGCCGGAGGAACTCATGGGTAAGTCGGTCGTGATCGTGGCCAATCTGAAGCCGGCCAAACTTATGGGTATAGAATCCCAGGGCATGCTGCTCGCCGCGAGCAGCGGCGACGGGCTCGCCGTGGCCACCTTTGACCGCGAGACGAAACCGGGCAGCAGGGTGAAGTAGAGTTCGTAGTTGGTAGCGCATAGCTTGTAGTTTGCAGCTAAAAGTTTTTACTACGAACCATGAACTACGAACTATGAGCCTGGCCCGGTGGGTTGCAAATATCATTTCCCCTTATCATGATTTTTACGCCAAACAACGTGAGATAAAGT
>Ga0075021_10000260_pt1 | contig 29248 bp, 16 predicted proteins | sample ColStrG_CSR_2012_FD_72749 | JGI IMG/M metagenome (GOLD analysis project Ga0075021, IMG submission 72749) | Freshwater sediment microbial communities in response to fracking from Pennsylvania, USA - Cold Stream Run_MetaG_CSR_2012 | ecosystem: Environmental > Aquatic > Freshwater > Creek >...
CCTCCACGGGGAAGGAGCCGACAAACGCGACCCTGCCGGTCGGATTCGTCATGACCCGGGCGATTCGTGAATACGCGCAGGAAACCGGTATGGCGGTCGGCTTCAAGCCGGCGGGAGGAATCCGCACCGCGAAGCAATCGATCGAATGGCTGGCGCTGATGAAAGAGGAACTCGGCCCTTCGTGGATGAGAGCGGAACTGTTTCGCTTCGGGGCCAGTGGCCTGTTGAACGACATTGAACGTCAACTGGAGCACCATGTGACCGGGCGATATTCGGCGGATTATCGCCATCCCATCGCGTAGAGCGGGCGATGACCGAGCCAGGTGAATCGAGTCCGCACTGAGCTGCTATGAGCATTGCTGAAAAATTCGTCGCTATGGAGTACGGCCCCGCGCCGGAGGATCCGAAAGAAGCGCTCTCCTGGCTCGACCATCATGCACGCCGCTTCGGACATTTCATCGCGGGCGCCTGGCAGCAGCCGGCTGCGGGCACTTACTTTGAAACCACCGACCCATCCACTGGCGAGAAGCTCGCCGACGTAGCCCAAGGATCGGCGGCTGACGTCGATGCCGCAGTCCGCGCCGCAGGCGCCGCTCTACCGAAATGGCAGGCCCTTACCCCTCACACGCGGGCCCGATATCTCTATGCGCTGGCGCGAACCGTTCAAAAGCATTCCCGCCGCCTCGCAGTCCTCGAGACAATGGACAACGGCAAGCCGATTCGCGAGAGCCGCGACATCGATATTCCCCTGGTGGTTCGCCATTTCTATCACCACGCGGGATGGGCGCAGTTGCTGGAGCAGGAATTTCCCGGTTACACCGCCTGCGGTGTTGTTGGGCAGATTATTCCGTGGAATTTTCCCTTGCTCATGCTGGCGTGGAAGATTGCTCCAGCCCTCGCTACGGGAAACACGGTCGTCCTCAAGCCCGCGGAATTCACTCCGCTGACCGCACTTGCGTTCGCTGAAATCTGCTCGGAAGTCGCGCTGCCGCCGGGCGTGGTGAACATTGTGACCGGCGATGGCTCTACCGGCGAGGCTCTGGTAAAGCATCCCGACCTCGCCAAGATCGCCTTCACCGGCTCGACGGAAGTAGGACGTGCCATCCGCAGCGCCACCGCGACCAGCCACAAACGTCTCTCGCTTGAACTGGGCGGCAAGTCGCCTTTCATCATTTTTGAAGATGCTGATCTGGACAGCGCGGTCGAAGGCCTGGTAGACGGCATCTGGTTCAATCAGGGACAAGTCTGTTGCGCCGGCTCGCGCCTGCTGATGCAGGAGAGCATCGCTGAACCGCTCATCGTGAAAGTCCGCGATCGCATGAGCACCCTTCGGGCCGGCGCGCCGCTTGACAAGTCCATCGACATTGGCGCAATCGTGGCAAGGGTGCAACTCGACCGCATAAAGCGGCTGGTGGATCAAGGCGTTGCGGAAGGTGCAACCTGCTGGCAGCCGCAGATCGAATTGCCTTCGCGGGGGCTCTACTACCCGCCGACCCTGCTCAGCAATGTGCATCCCACGTCGATCGTAGCCCAACAGGAAATTTTCGGCCCGGTGCTGGCCTCGATGACATTCCGCACGCCCAGCGAGGCGGTCGAGCTGGCAAACAACACGGTGTATGGTCTGGCCGCGTGCGTGTGGAGCGAGAGCATCAATGTTGCGCTTCATGTGGCTTCGCAACTCAAGGCCGGAGTCGTCTGGGTCAATTGTACGAACCTTTTTGACGCGTCCTGCGGATTTGGCGGCTACCGCGAAAGTGGCTACGGCCGGGAAGGCGGCAGGGAAGGCCTGCTTGAGTATTTAGAGCCGGCCTGGTTCAAGAATGCTCCGGCACTGCCGGCTCTGAAACCAGCTCCCGCAGAAAAATCGGCTGATGATTCTGATTCAGCCACACCCGCGATCGACCGCACCGTAAAGCTCTACATCGGCGGCAAACAGGCTCGCCCAGACTCTGGCTACAGCATGGAAGTGCGAGCTACGGATGGCCGGCTCCTGGGCGAAGCCCCGCTGGGCAATCGAAAAGATATTCGTAACGCGGTCGAGGCAGCGCACAAGGCTTCCGCATGGGCCAAAAGCACGGCGCACACCCGTGCGCAAGTTCTCTACTACATGGCGGAAAATCTTTCGCAGCGCAGCGAAGAAATCGCGCGCCGTCTGGCATCAGTGGTAGGAGAGACGCAAGCCGCCTCCGAGGTCTCGCTCGGCATCGAGCGTATCTTCTCGTACGCCGCCTGGGCAGACAAGTTCGACGGCGCGGTGCACAATCCTCCGTTCCGCAACGTCGCTCTGGCCATGAACGAGGCCGTCGGAACGGTCGGGATTATTTGTCCGAATCAGGCTCCACTGCTCGGCTTCTTGTCCCTGGTCATGCCCGTGCTCGCTGCGGGTAACACCGCCGTCATCGTTCCGTCAGAAACTTATCCCTTGATCACCGCTGATCTGTACCAGGTCTTCGATACCAGCGATTTGCCCGGCGGAGCGGTCAACATCGTCACCGGCTACACCTCCCAGCTTCTGAAAACCCTTGCGGAACACGACGACGTGGATGCCATCTGGTGTTTCGCAGACGAAGCCAGCGCGGCTGCTGCCAAGGCTTACTCAGTCGGAAATCTGAAACAGGTATTCACTAACGAAGGCCGCTCCATCGACTGGTTTGATGCGAAGCAGGGCGAAGGCCGCTGGTTCCTCCAGCATGCTACTCAGGTGAAGAATATTTGGGTACCGTACGGCGAGTGACGTTTTCGCCAAGGCCGAGACGTTAAGGCTTTCCTTACCCCCACACGTAAAATGCCCTGAGGGTTCGAGACAACGAATCTCTGTAACCTTCGTCCCCGCTGTGCCGTAAGCATATACAGAAGGGGAGAAGATGCCAGCGCTGGAACAGCCTTCCGACGTGCTGCGGCAGTTCTGTCAAGGCGACCTCGATGCCTTCGAGGCGCTGTTCCGGCGGCATCAATCCGAGGTCTACGGTTGGATCGTTAGCATTATCCGTGATCCGGCAGCCGCCGAGGACCTTACCGTCGAAACCTTCTGGCGCATCTATCGTGCGCACGCTCGTTTTGACCCCACACGCAGCTTCGGGCCGTGGGCGCGCCGCATTGCCACCAACGCTGCGCTCGATCACCTGAAGACGGTGCGGACTGAAACGGATCTCCCCGACGACCTGTCGTCACTGCCGATGCCAGACCCCGGCATCTCCGAGGAGCTTCGAAGGAAAACGGCACGCGCCTTCCGGCGGCTTCCATCCAAGCTGCAGGTTGCGGCCACGCTGGCGCTGATTGAAGAGCAACCATACGGAGAAATCGCCGAGGCGCTGGGCATTTCCACAGGAGCCGTTAAGCTGCGCGTCTTCCGAGCCCTTCGCCTTCTTAGAAAAGATTTGAAGCGACAAGGAATCGAACCATGAATGTGAACGAACAGGAACGAATCAAACAGCTGCTAAAGAGCTCACTGCCACGGTCCAGCGCCCAAACTGGCGCAGAACTGCGGCGCAATCTCTGGCCCGCCATGTTGCAACGTCTTGAAGAGCCTCCCGCGGCGGTACCGTGGTTTGACTGGGCTCTGTTCGCTGCGGTGGCCGCGTGGCTTGTACTCTTCCCGGGAGCGATTCCGGTGCTGCTCTATCACTTGTAATGGGAGGACGATATGAACACTCACCCTTATCTTCGCGCCTACATGGCAGGCATTGTCACGCCCAGCCTGGGTTTGCTGGTAGCCTTGACTGTATTCATTCTGACCCGCCTGGTGTTTCACACCCCAGTCCCTATTGAGCGCGTCATCATTTTCCCGATGGCGCTGGTGCCCAATGCGTTTGGCATCTGGAACATTGTCTACGTGTGGTCCCGTTCCCACCCCCATCTGCCCATCGGGTTCCACGGCGCGCTGCTGCCGGTGATCATGGCAGCGCTGGGAGCAGTCGCTGCCGTCTGGGGCGGATTCCTGACGGTGGGCGCGCACGGCGTCACTTGGTTCCAGGCCATCAGCATTCCGTACTTTCTGATCGTGCCCTGGTTCCTCGCCGGCGTTGTGGTCTATTACCTGTTGTGGAAATATGTGGTGGGATTCCTCAACCAAGTGTTGGGAATCGCGTGAAGGGCAGATCTTGGTGGCAATCGGCACAGGAGAGGATTCCAGGTGCGGAGGAAATAGAGCCAGTGGTGCTCCACGCCGAGAGCCATCGCGTAGGGCAGATATTTTTCGACAGTATCCGGCGGCATGCCTGCTGTCACACCGTCAAATCTCCGTTGACACAATCCGGGCCGCTGAATAGACTCGGCCTTCTTCACCTTATTAGCTTTCGTAGACGGAATTAAATCCGCAGACATTCCTTAAACCATGGCGAAAACTCCTCGAATCGCGGTCATCGGCAGCGCCAATATCGATCTGACCACTTTCACCGACCGCTTTCCCAAACCCGGTGAAACCATCTTCGGGCAGAAGTTCGACCTGGGATTCGGCGGCAAGGGCGCCAATCAGGCGGTGGCAGCCAAGCTCTGCGGAGCCAATGTTTTTATGGTGGCGCGAGTGGGAAGCGACCTGTTCGGTCCCGCGACCATTGAGAATTTCAAAAAGTTGGGCATTGACGCCACCCACGTAAAGCAGGTCGAAGGCGTGTCCAGCGGCGTGGCCCCGATTTTTGTGGAGCCCAACGGACAAAACCGGATTTTCGTAGTGAAAGGCGCGAACGACGAATTGAAGCCCGCCGACGTGGATGCGGCCGCAGACTTGCTTAAGGCCGTCGATTGCATCGTGCTCCAGTTCGAGATTCCGCTCGAGACGGTTTATCACACCGTGGCATTTGCACGAAAGCACAGCATTCGCTGCATCGTGAATCCGGCTCCAGCCCAGCCGATCGACTTCAAGTCCGTCGACGGCCTGGATTACCTCGTCCCTAACGAAAGCGAAGCTGAGACCATCACAGGAATGCCGGTAAAGAACATTGACGACGCCAAGAAGTGTGCGGAGAAGCTGCTCGGCTATGGCATCCGTCGCGTGATCATTACGCTCGGCTCCAACGGCTCGTTGCTGGCAGGGAAGGACGGCATGGAACACCTGCCCGCATTCCCGGTGAGGAGCGTCGACAGCACCGGCGCGGGGGACGCTTTCATCGGCAGCTTTGCGGTGTTTCTCGGGGAAGGACTTCCCGAGCGCGAGGCCGTTCGGCGCGCCAATCTGTACGCGGGACTTTCGACCACCGGCGTAGGCACACAGAAGTCCTTCTATGATCGGGCACGATTCGACGCCGAGTGGGCGGCACGCGGGAAGTCATAGCCACCAGCACCCGTGTAGGGACGGGTCTCAGATCCGTCCAGGCCGAGCGAAGCTCGGCTGTTTCCTTCCGTTCAACAACCCAGCGCTGTGTGTTTCTTGGCACACACCATGTCCTGATTGACACGACTTTTCCTCTACCCGCCTCACGTAACTTATTCTGCTTCAGCTAAGATCGGTTTGGCCATCCCGCTGCAAAGTGCTCAATGGATTTGTCCTCGGGTTTATAGTTCAACTTCCCGGAAAGTTGGGAAGAGACTTGGGAACCTATGCGCCGGAGATTGAAAACATCGTGGCGTGCGATCGCGGCAACCGGAGCAGTCCTCATCATCTTGCTGGCCGCTGTTGTAGCCTGGCGGGCATCCCGGGCCTTGCGCACGGCCACCGAAGAAGTCCGATCGGAGCGGGAGATACGCTTCACCGTCCGTTCGCTTCCAGACCAGCAGGAGCAGATCTTCGAGTCGATTAGCCCTCCCGCCGTATTCTTTCAGGCGGCACAGTTTCACGGTGACCTGTACGTAGCGGGCCGGGCCGGGCTCTCGCGATACAACGCCGGTGGAACCCTGCTCAAACACTACGCGGTTGGGCAAGAGCTGCCGTCTTCCCCGCTGATTGCAATTGCTCCCGCAGTACTCTCCGACTCGCGCGAGCAGGAACTCGTCGTCGCCACCGCGCAGGCTGGCTTGCTGGTCTTCAACGGGAGAGCCTTTCGACAAATCTTTCCGCAGGATGCGGACGCCCGCGCCATTACGTCTATTTTGCCGGTGGCTTCCGGACATCTTCTGATCGGGACGAGGAAGCGCGGCGTGCTGCTCTACGACGGAGAGAGAATAACCGTCCTGCACCCGACCCTGAGCGGCCTTTATGTGACGGCGATTGCAGGCACGGAATCGGATGTGTGGGTAGGAACGCTCGACCGCGGGGTGCTGCACTGGCATGCCGGCGAGACCGAATCTTTCGGCGAGGCGCAAGGGCTGCCTGATCCCCAGGTTCAATCCATCGCCCTCCTGGGTGACAAGACCTACGTTGGCACGGTGCTTGGGGTAGCGGAATTCGATCGCGGACGTTTCTCGCGCACTTTGGCTGCCGGGGTTCTTGCCACCGCATTGCTGCCAAGTGCGACACTACTGCTGGTTGGGTCCGAAGATCAGGGAGTGATCGCGATCCCGCTGGAGGGACGGCGGCCCAATTCCCGCCCGGCCGATCCGGCAGAGCTTTCCGAGGTCCACCAGTTGTTCAGTGAGGGTGAGGCGGTGTTTGCGCTGGCCCGAGACGGTCTTTACCGCATGGGCGCCCATGGTTTCGGATGGCAGCCGGTTTTGCGTCCGGGCGTGGCGATACTAACTGACCGCAACGTCTCGGCGCTCGCCACGGATAGCAATGGCCGTCTCTGGGTCGGCTATTTCGATCGCGGCCTCGACCTGCTCCAGTCTGATCGCGGACCGGCCACACACATCGAAAACGAACATGTGTTCTGTGTAAACCGCATCGTCCCCAATCCCAAGGACGGGACGGTTGATGTCGCGACCGCAAACGGCCTGGTTCGTTTCAATGCGGCTGGAGGTCAGGAGCAAGTGCTCACACGTGCCGATGGTCTCATAGCTGACCACGTTACCGACATCGTTTCGTACCAGGACGGACTGGCCCTGGCCACGCCAGCGGGGCTGACATTTCTAGACGCGACAGGAGCGCGCAGCATGTATGCGTTTCAGGGACTGGTGAACAACCACGTATATGCGCTCGGCGTCTCCGGCGATCAGCTGATGGCAGGCACCCTGGGTGGACTCTCCCTGCTCGAAAAAGGTGACCTGCGAGTGAAGTACACCACCGCTACATCGGGATTAAAACATAGCTGGATCACCGCAGTTGTTCCGGTGGGCGACGAATGGATGGTCGGAACTTATGGAGCGGGCGTCCTCGGCCTTGACCGCTCAGGACACTTCCACTCGTTTGAGAACGCGACCGGGCAATTTGAAATCAATCCCAATGCCATGCTGGTGACCAAAGACCACGTCTTTGCCGGAACCCTAGGGAAGGGCTTGTACGTGTATGAGAAGCAATCCGGGCGCTGGTTCGCGATCAACGAGGGCTTACCCTCATTGAACGTGACCGCGCTCACCGCTGCCAATGGTTATCTCTACGTTGGTACAGACAACGGACTGGTGCGGGCATCTGAGCAGAAGCTGCATCCATGAAGAACGCGATTCCCAAACTCATCGTCTTGCTGTTCACTGCTTCGCTGTTGCACGCGGACGCTGGCATCCTGATTCCCCGTGACAAAGCCCAGCCGGATCCGGCAATTCTCTCCCTCGAAGAGATGGAGATCACAATCCGCATCGATAACGGCGATGCTCGCGTATTCATACGCCAGATTTTCGCCAACCACACCGGCAAGATTGAGGAAGGGAACTACATTTTTGCGCTGCCCAGCCAGGCCACAGTTTCCGATTTCGCAGTATGGGACGGACCGACCCGTATTCCGGCCGTGGTTCTGGAACGCAAACGCGCGGAAGAAATATACACCCAGCTCAAACAGCAGGCGATCGATCCGGGATTATTGCAGATGGGGGAGCGCGGATCGGAAGAAGCCAAGCGCAGTGGGGTCTTCAGCGCGCGCATTGTTCCTATCCCGGCCCACGGAACTAAACGGCTGGAAATCGAATACCACCAGTCCATTCCGGTAGAGAATTTGAAATCCTATTTTGCCATTCCGCTGCGTCCGGACGCCTACCAGGCCCAGATGGCGCGGCACTTGCGGATCAACTTCGAAATGCACTCGGCCCATTCGACCTCGAACTTTCAGGCGGCTGCGAAGACATTTCCGTTGCAATTCGGCGAAAACACTTCACATATGGTGAAGGGGCACTTCGAAGGTGAAAACGTCAATCTGGCCGAGGATTTTGTTGTGATGTACAGTCTCGATCCGGTGGGCGCCGATAGCCTGCAGGTGTTGACCTATCGAAATCCGGTCAGTGGACAACCCTCTCCCACCGAGACTGCGCCGGTTCGCAGCAGGAACGAGCCCGGTTTTTTCGAAGCCGAAGCGCTGTTGGGTTATGGGAAGAACCCCAGCCCGGGCGCGGCTGGCAGTGAAGAGTCGGGTCCGCCAAAGACCTTGGTCATCCTCTTCGACACGTCCTTGTCCATGCAGTGGGAAAAGCTGGAACGCAGTTATCAGGCATTGGAGACGCTGTTGCGCACACTCAGGCCAGCTGACCGCTTCAATCTGGTGTTGTTCAACGGCCTGGTACAGCCCTTTCAACCTTCTCCCGTTGCCGCCGATCCGGCGACTGTGCAGCGTGCTCTGGATTTCGTCCGCTCCAGCAAGCTGCGCGGCGGCACTGACCTGCAGCGGGCGCTCCAGGCGGGATTACAGCAGTGTTCGACGACTGGCGGAGGCAATTCGTATCTCCTGTTGCTGAGCGATGGCGGCGCGACTCGCGGACCGATCCAGAACGGCAAACTCGCCGCCTGGTACGCGGAGACCTGGCACCGTGAACCCGGGCCCCAACGTCCGCGTACTTACATCTTCGGAGTGGGCGACGATGCCAATTTGCCGCTGCTACGTGAACTGGCACGGCAAGACGGTTTGCGGGAAAACGTCCTCTCCACCGAGCCATTGGAGTTCAAACTGAATTCCTTCCTCTCCAAGATCGGACGCAACCCCATCGGCCAGCTGCAGTTGGAAGTAACTCCGGGAGCCGCGGTGGAGACAGTTTATCCGTTGCAGAATTCCACATACTCGGGTTCTCTGGCCGCTTGGGTGGGACGATATCAGACAGTTAAAGAGAATGTCGGATTTACAGTCCGCGGAGTACGCGACGGCGCGGCGCTGCAGATTTCCGGCAAAACCAGTTTGCCGGGCCAAGGCCTCGAACATGCGCAACTCCCGAGGCTGTGGGCCCGGGCGCGGGTGGATGCACTGCTGGAAAAAATCCAGCGCGAAGGAGAAGATCAGGCCACCGTCGATGAAATCATCCGCCTAGCGCGTCAGTACAAATTTGTGACGCCCTACACGTCTTTTCTCGCAGTGCCACGTGCTTTGTTGCGTCCCCGTGTCATCCGTCCAGGAGATCCCGTGCTGCGAGTGAAGACAGACGCATCGATCACTTCTGTGACCGCGCTGTTTCCGTTTGGGCTGGTGCAACGGCTGCGCTACTTGTCCGGCGAAGATATGTGGCAGACGCGCTTTCTCGCTCCCGATGACATGCGGGACGGAACCTACACGGTTCGCCTGGTGTTACGCGATCGGCTCGGCCACACCTATCGCGAATTCAAGACGTTCGTCATAGCTAGCAAGCCACCCGCGGTCCAGATCAAGCTCGACACCCGACGTTTTCACCGAGGCCAGTCGGTTGATCTGAAGGTCAGCGCTTCTCAAAGCACGCGTACGCTGGTAGCGAGACTGGAAGGAGTATTGCCGGTGGCGTTGAACTGGGACGCTCGCGCCGGCGTCAACTCGGGACGATTACTTATTCCTGAGCAAGCGATACCGGGGACTTACACGCTTACGGTCACCGCCGAAGATATCGCCCACAACATCGGGACCCAGGAGGTGCAGATTGAAGTCCTTCCCTAGGTTGTCCCGAGCTCTGTTGCATATTTCCCGGCGAGGCCGGTTCCTGCGCGCCTGCGGCATCGTTGTGCTGGCGAGTACAGCCGGTTGGGTGGTTTCCGCGCAGGGCTCCCTCCCATTGTGGATACGCAACATCGAAGCTGGAACGGCCATTGAGGCCGCATTCTTTCGCGCGATGTCGCTGCCGGGGGGCAATGTGCTGTTTCGCAGGCCGCCCGGTGAGACACGCGCGGCGCTTGCCGCATTGATCACGGCGCAACCCAAGGACGCCGACCTGTATTCGCTGCGCGCTCTCGAAGACGAGCAGCAACTCGACATCAACGCGGCCGAGACGGATTGGAAGAAGTATGTGGAAAGCACTGACGCCAAGCTCAGTGCTCAGACTACTCTCGCCGACTTCTATCACCGGCGGGTCCGCTCTCTGGACGAAATCAAGGCGCTGTCAGTGGTGGCGAACGCGCCTGCGGACGCTTCGGAAACCCTGGTCGATACGACTGAGCAGCAATCCTGGCGTGCCTTTGAGCGCATCTTCGGGATCATTCAAGACCAAGGCCTGGGTAAAGAGTTCTCGGTTACCCAGTATCGGGCGTGGCTGGTTCGATATCCGCACGAGGAGTCCCTCTATGCGCGTTTCCTTCAGTTTCTGGTGTCTCAGAACGATTATGCGGCCGCGGCACAACTGGTAGCGGATTATCAAAAGCAATTTCCGCATGACGAAATCTTCCCGGTAAGAGCGAAAGCCATGCTCGAGTACCAGCGCGGCTCGGTTCAGCAGGGACTGGCTGTGTACGAGCAGAGTTTCCAGCCGCTGTGGGCTCCGGAACTGGTCAAAAGCTATTTTGACCTGCTGGCGCAAACCCAGAGCCTGCGCAAGTTTCTCGATCAGGCACGCGCCGCCCTGAACGCCAATCCCGAAGACCTGAACGCGATGGCCCGGCTTTTCTATTACTACCAGCAGCAGGGCAACCTCGGCGCCGCGCAGCAAACGGTCACCGCGTTTCGCTTACACAAGGAAGCAAGCAAATCGGAGTGGACGGGTCAGGAGCTTTATGTCTGTGCGCGTCTGCTGGAAGATATTCACTCTTACCCGGAGTCGGCCCGCTATTACTTTGCGCTCTACAACAGTAAGGGCATGAATGACGCGCAGGAACGAGCGCTGGCCGCACTCACCAACCTGCTGCTCACCGCCCCCGAAAGCCCGATTCGCTTGGGCAGCGGGGAACTCTCCATGTATCGCGACATCGCCACCATGGACCAGGGTCCCGGCTATCTGAACGGTATCCTTTCTCTGATCCTCAATACAACCGCACCGGCCGCGAGGTTTTCGGAGGAGGAACAGCGCGCGGTTCCGTACTTCCATCGCGCGCGCGCGGCCGAATTGTTGGCTCTGCTGGACACGAAATTCCCGAGTTCAGCGAGTCGTGCGGTATTGCATGCCAAACTGCTGGAATTCTACGCAAACTCCAGCGAGAGTGCGGCGGTGATTCAGGGCGGGCATGACTTTCTGTCCAGCTTCCCCAACGCTCCTCAGCGTACCGACGTTGCCTTGCTCATGGCCGACGCATACGCGCGTACAGGAAAATCACAGGAAGAATTCGCCATTTACGATTCCGTTCTGCAGGAACTGGCGGCCAAAGTACAGAATGTGCCGTTAGGAAAAGGCGCCGATGGAGCGGGTGAATATCAACGCGGAACCTTCCGGGGCACCTCGAACAGCGAAACAGAGAATGAGCTTTCGGACGCGCGCAGGGGGCTTGCGGGGCCATCGGGCAACGAAGCATTTCAGGTGGGGCGAACCGGAATCGCGACCCAGGGCGGGACGCGGTCGCCGGAATATTCACGAGTACTGGAACGCTACCTGGCCCGGCTGGTGGAGTTGAAACGGATTCCCGAAGCGCTGGCGGTGCTTCGACGCGAGATTGATCGGAACCCGGATGATCCCGGCCTCTACGAACGCCTGGCGATATTTCTGGACCAGAACAGATTGGGGGCCGAGCAGGAGGAAATTTACAAGCGAGCGATGGCGCACTTTCCCGATCGCTCCTGGTACGACAAACTGGCGCGCTTCTACCTGCGATATAAGAATTATGCCGAGTTCGAAAGCTTGACACAGGAGGCGGTGAAGACCTTCAGCGGCACCGAGCTGGAACAGTATTTTGAGAGCGCCGGGTATGGCGGCACCCCGGCCCTGTATTTGCGGCTGAACCAGTATGCGAACCACCGGTTCCCTCACAATCCGGTTTTCGTGCGCAATCTGCTGAGCGCGTATCACGATTCCCACACCTATAACGATGCCGCCTGGCAATCGGTCCTGCGCCAGCACTGGTTTGAGGAAGCCGACCTGCGCAGCGAGTTCTTCGAATATCTTTCGTCGCGCGGACAACTGGAATCCGAAATGAGCGGGCTGCGGCAAAATGCTTTGCCCACGGACAAAGGGTGGGATAAGTTCGTTGCTGCCAATCCGGCTGCGGGAGAGTTTCTGGCGCAGGCCGACCTGTGGCGATCGCATTTTGAAGACAGCGCGCCGGTGCTCCAGGCTCTGGCAGAACGATATCCGGCTGATTTTGAGACTGGGCGCACCGCTTCCTCTGTGTATCGATCGCTGGCTTACTTCGAGCCGGAAGACACGAATGTCGCCGCCAGGATTGAAGACAATCTGCTGCAAGCAAATCCGGGCAACACGGAAATCATATCCCGGATCGGCGACATCTACGCCGACCGCGATCTGCTCGCCAAGGCCGCTCCCTACTGGGACCGTATTCCGCAGATTGCTCCTGGCCAGTCCGGTGGATATCTGGAGGCGGCCAGTATTTATTGGGACTACTTCGACTTTGATAACGCTCTCCGCCTGCTGGATGAGGGCAGGAAAAAACTTGGTGACGACAATCTCTACAGCTATGAAGCTGGTGCCATATACGAAAACCAGCGTGACTATCCTCGGGCAATCAATGAATACGAAAAGGGTGCGTTGGCTGGGGGGGCAGGTTCTCTTGCCGACATTAGACTGCTCGAACTGGCCCGCAGGCCAAGGTTCCGAGACCTGGTCGATCAGGAAACTTCCAAACTTGTCACTTCGACGAGCCCTCCCATGCCCGTCGTAAATCTGCGCGTCAGGGTGCTGGAAGCGCAGGACCGCAAACCGGAGATGGAGAGTTTCCTGGACTCCGTGATCAGCAACACTCAGTCCATCGGGCAGGCGGAGGAGATTGAAGCTCTGGCAGAGCAGAAATCGCTGGAATCAGTTCGCCAGCGCGCGCTGGAAAAACAGGCTGCGCTCACAGTTGATCCGGTGAATCGGATGCAACTGCGCTACCGGCTGGTGCAGTTGTATGAAAGCCGTAAGGATTTCCAGTCCGCGCAACGGAACATTGAAGCCCTGTACCACGAGAATCCCAAAATCCTGGGAGTTGTCCGCTCTACCGTGGACTTCTATTGGCGAATGAAAATGTACCCGCAGGCGGTCACCGTGCTGCTGCAGGCGTCGAAAGACGCGTATCCAGAGTTGGGCAAGCAGTTTGCCTTCGAGGCGGCGCGTAAGTCCACCGAAGCGGGCCAGTACCAGCAGGCACGGGATCTGTTGACCAGGCTTCTGAACGATTCCCCTTACGACGGCCAATATCTGGCTGCAATGGCGGACACCTACGCCCAGGCCGGCGACGATCGTGGTTTGCGGCAATTCTATCTCGACAAGATCGCACTCTTCCGCAACGCGCCGTTCTCCGGTGACGAACGCAAAACGCGAATTGCCACTCTGCGTCGCGGATTGGTTCCTGCGCTGACGCGGATGAAAGACTACGCCGGAGGTGTCGACCAGTATATCGAGCTGATCAACAATTTTCCCGAGGACGAAGGCCTGGTGACCGAGGCGGCCCTCTACGCTCTGCATTACCAGCGCCAGCAACAACTGCTGGACTTCTATGCCAAGACAGTCGTCCAATCGCCGCGCGACTATCGGTGGCCTATGGTGCTGGCGCAGTTGCAGACCAACCTCGAACAATATCCCGCAGCGATCGAAAGTTATGGTAAAGCCATTACGATCCGGCCGGACCGGGTTGACTTGCGGGTGGCGCGTTCCGGACTGGAAGAACGCCTGATGCGCTTCGATGATGCGGCTGCTGACTACGAGCGCGTCTATCAATTGGCCTACAAAGATCCAAAGTGGATGGAGAAGGTAGCGGAAGTTCGGGCGCGTCAGGGACGAACAGACGATGTGGTCGCCGCGCTGAGAGCCGCGCTGATCGATGGGACCCCCGAGAACGCTGGGAAATACTTCGAGGTTGCGCGACGCCTCGAATCGTGGGAAATGTTGAACCAGGCGCGGACCTTCGCCGAACAGGGGATCACTACTGCCGGGCCTGATTTCCTGGTGACGGCGGAGCAGCAATCGGGAGCAAAGCTTTACGCCCGTCTCATGACCCGCCTCCGGCAGCAGGAGAAAGCCTATGCCACGTTGCAGACCGCACTCTCGGCTGCATCGTCGCCTTTGCCTGTGATCAAGGAGCAGGTAGCCAAGCAGGGCATTGCTGCCATCACCGACCGGGAGTGGCGTGAGCGGACCCAGGAAAACCGTCTCCGGACTGCCCATGACGGCATGCGCGCGGCTCTGGGCGAAATGGGAAATACGGTGGCCGCGTATTTTACTCCCCAAGAGAAAGTTGCCTTCGCCAAGTTCGCGGAAACTAAGCGGGCCGGCATGAGCCTGGCAGATGTAGACGCTTTCGCTGTTCCACTGGCTCAGAGTGCGGGGCTGGCTGATCTGGAGGCTCGCTGGCGGTACGAGCTGATGATGGAGCCGGTAGTGAATTCAGGGATTCTCCTGGCGCGCATGCAGCCGTTTGTGGAACTGCAGCGACGGCGTTTGAAATTCGCAGAACTGGGGTCCGAACTCGATCGATTCCTGCCCAGGATCGAGCCGCCACTGCGTGACTCAGTCTGGCTAGCCGCTGCCGAAGCTTATCGCTCCGCCGCCGATCCGGAAAATGAGTTGCGGGTCCGTGCCAGCATGCCGTTTGGCGGCGGAGGCCGGGATCAGCAAAACCGCTTCCTGCAGCTGCTGTTGGCGCGCCAGCCGCAAGAACTGTTGAAGCGGGCTTCAAGTTGGACCAGCCCCGGGCAAGACGCTGCGGACTATCTTGTAGGCAATGGAAATGCCGGGTTGGCGCATTCGTTGGTTTCAGCTCGCGGCCGAATTCGTCCGCCAGTGTGGTCCTTGTCATACAACGCCCTGGTCGGGCTTTACTTCGCGGAACGAACACCCGAGGTCAATGGCGCTTTCCTGGCCGCTCTCGGAGATGACACCATCGGCGAGCGCCTGGCAAAACCGGTTGACCGGACACAACAACTTGCGGGGAACACCTGGTTTTACTACGGATCGCGCTACGGTGAATACATTGGCGTGACCAAACAGGGCAATCCGGAAGATTTCATTCCTGCCGTCCTGGAACAGAGCCCGGCAAGCGCCTCGGGATATCTGGATGTCGCCGACTACTACGTGGACAGCGGAGACATTGCGCGCGCCATCGCTGATTATCAGCACACTTTGGAATTGGAGCCCGGACGAGCTGATGTCCACGATCGACTGGCGTTGGCTTATTTCAAACAAGGAGCGCGTGCCGAGGCTGTCGCCGAATGGAAACAGGTCTTTGCGATTCTGACGCAACAGGTAAACAGTGCCCGCGTCCCAGAGAGCTTCTGGACGGATTTTTCGCGCGCCTGCGATCACTTGCGCACCCGGCGGCTGTTTAACGATGTGAAGCCTGACGTCGACGCACTGCTGCGCAGCTATCTGCAGCGCAACGGCAACTATCGCTCCAACGCGCTGCTGCACAGCGGTTACGTTGCGATTAGTGATCCAGCGGCCGCGACAGTGTGGCTGCTGGATATCGCCGTAGCCGCCCATGATCCGGGCGCCGTGCTGGGCGATGTTGCAGACGCATCCTGGATTCCGCTGGCGCAACGTGCGCCGATCTATCAACGCATTCTCGAGGCAAAGCAGGAAGCAGTTTTGAAGGCGCAAGGAATCGAGAAGGAAAACGCGCAACAAGTTGTGCGTTCGTGGCAAGTGCGGTGGATCAAGTACCTGGTGGTCACCAGGCAATATCCGCTGGCGGGCGACGCCATCGCTGCACTCTCCAATGAGAGCCGGGCCCTGGAAGCGTCCGCAATTGTTCCTCTTGAACTGCAGGTTGCGGCGCAGGTCGGAAGTCTCGATTCGAAGATCGACGGTTATCGCGCCGACCCCCAGACTGCGCCTGCTTCGGACATACTGCGAGCGGCTGCCCGGCAGCTTTTCGAGGCTGGAGACAAGCAATCGGCGCGCAAAGTGCTGGAGTTTGTCTTTGCGCGGGAGATTGACGAACACCAGCTTGTTGCCGCCAATTTTCTTGGGCTGGCCGAAATCCGCATCGCAGCCGGGGACACGCCCGGTGCTGTGGAATTGCTGCGCCGCCTGGTTGTAGTCGTTGGCAATCCATTTGAAAATCTGGACCCCGCGGCAACCCTACTGGAGAAAATGGGACACAACGCCGAGGCGGTCGAGTTTCTTGAACAACTGGTCAAGTCTGCGCCGTGGCAAGCCACCTACAGGTTGCGCCTGGCAAGGGCGAAAATTGCGGCCGGTCAGGATGCGAGCGCAGCGGAGGACGCACTCGCGGCTATTGCCTCGAGCGCGGAAAGTTCCTACAGCATTCGGACCCAGGCGGCGATGGGGTTGGTTGGGATTCAGCATCGGGTTGAGCTGGGCAGCACGGAACTAAACCTTCTGGCCAGAGGCGAGAGTGAAATGTCCGCTTCCGCTGCGGATCAACCGTTCTTCTACGAAGCTCGGCTCAGGGCGGCACAGATCGCCTCCGACCCGCGCGTTAAAGTGCAACTTCTCGGGAACGCGCTGGCAGATACTCCAGCCCGCGACGATGCCCGCATCCCATTGTTCCTGGCTGCAGCCAGCGTAAGGTCTGATGAATTTGCCCGCGGCGCGATCGAGCCTCTACTCGGCCAGCAGTTTTTCAGTCGGGTTACACGGGTGGCCCATGACGACGAAGAGATCATCAACTCTGACGAAGGCGACACCGAAGAAGTGGAACAACCTGCCGAGGCATCCGCCCGACTCAAGCTGCCAATTGCGCAACAGGCGCAGGTGGCGTGGACTCTGAGTGAAGTGCTGATCAGGCTTGACCGCCTGGACGAGGCGCTCCCCTACCTGCAAACGGCGCGCCGGCTGGAAAAGGCGCCAGCCCGAGGCGAACAGATCGGCCGGGCGATCACCGACGTCCGTGCGCGGTTGCGTCGCCAGCAGCTCAATGCAGCTCGACAGCCGATTCTGCACGAAGCGCTGGAGCAAGACCGCCTGGTTCGTCCGCGATTGCTGGCCCGCGGTGCACCTCCGGCCAAACCATCCGCTCGAACGGCGAAAACTAACCCGGCTAAGGGAGGAGTAAAGCAATGAACAAAAGCATAATGATTCTCCTTCTGATTGCTCTGATTGCGGCCGTCAGCTTAGGTCTTGGCTGGACGGCCCACCAGGCAACTGCTGCCGCCGAGCCACCACTTTCCAGGTATGTGCCATCCGGGCCGCTTCTATATCTTCAGGCGAAGGATTTTTCGTCGTTACTTTCTGACTGGAACCGATCACCCCAGAGGCGGGAATGGCTGGGAAGCAGCAACTTTGAAGTTTTTTCCCGCTCCCGGCTTTTTCTGCGGTTGAGAGATGCCGGCAAACAATTCGCCACCGCCGCCGGGCTCCCGCCGGATATGAATTTTCTTTCTCAGGTGGCGGGGAGCCGGAGTGCACTCGCGCTCTACGACATTGGCAAACTGCAGTTCCTCTACATCACGCGCCTGCCGTCTGCGAATTCGATGCAGAGCCAACTCTGGCAAACGCGTGCGAAGTTCGAAACTCGCAACGTGGGGAACGCAACGTTTTATGTGCGACGCGATCCCGAATCAGAACGGGAAGTGGAATTTGCCGTCAGCGGAGACTATCTCTTGCTGGCAACGCGTGGAGATCTGATGGCCGGTGCCCTTCAGTTGATGGCGGGAAGCAACAACGCGGGAAACGAGGACAGGGCCCGCAGCATCGAAGCCGAGTCCTGGTGGTCACAACCGGTAGCTGCTGCCGGGGCCGAGGGCGATCTGCGCATGGTGCTGAATCTCGAGAAAATTGTACCGAGTCCATATTTCCGTTCCTACTGGGTGCAACAGAATATTACGGAGATGAAGCAATACACCGCGGCGGTTTCTGATTTGTTCCGCTCCGGCCCTGAGTATCGCGAGGAACGTGTGCTGCTGAAGAAGGCCGCCGGCGGCGTCACATCCGCGAGTATGCCCGGCGACGTTAGCGATCTCATCCGCCTGGTTCCGGAGAAAGCTGGCTCCTACCAGGTGGAGGATTGCCCCTCGATCGAGGCGTGTTTCGATCCCTTGAAGACCAAGATTCTGGCGCCGCACCTCGGGCCCGCTCCTTCGGAACAACTCGCGCCCCAGGCACAACTGACGTCGGGTGTCACAGGTTCGAGTTCGGACCTGGAGACGCGAATCGACGAACCTCTCACGCGACGCTCGAGGAATGATGATGGGTCCTCACAGTTGAAGGAGATTCTGAAAAAAAACCAGGTCCGAGCCGTTCTTCAGGTGCAATCAACCGGGCGGAGCAGCGATGGGGTATTTGTGAGAATTCACTCGGCTGTCGCCCTGGCCGGAGGGTCCAATTGGGACGAAGTCGCCGTGCGTGCTGCGCTGACCAATTTCGTCCGGCCAAGTCTGACCGCCAGCCAGCTGGGAGTGGGCTGGAGGGGGGTGAACGGCTACTACGAGTTCGACGGCCTTCAGCCGCTGCTGGCTGCGGTGAGCGGCAAATATCTGATAGTTTCTGACGATCCAGCACTGATCGGCAGCATGCTAGGCAATGTGAATCGGAAGACAAACGCACAGCCCGCCGTTTTTGCGGCGGGATTTGATCACAAACTCGAGAGAGGAAACTTCAACCGTTTCGCCGCAGTGGTGGATCGACCTGATGCGAACCCTTTCGGTGGTCCGGGAACCCAGCGTCAGCCTCAGTTCTTCTCGGAGAACATTGCCAGCTTGGGTCAAACGCTGGCCGAAGTGTCATCGGAGAACATTGTGGTTCGCAACGCGGGCGACAAGGTTTTACAGACGGTTACCTATCAATGGGCCCATTGAGAAAATTCGCGGCCTTGATGTTTCTTGTGACGCTGGTCCTGGCTTCAGCCGGCAGCCAGCCTGTTCCGGCTATGGAGGCAGAAAATGCGGTCGCCAAAAATCCGTTGTTTGCGCAATCAGCGGCGCAAATATTACAGAGCGAGTTCCAGAACAGGGACGTCTCGTTCCTCTTCCTGGATGCTCACACTGGAACCCTCCTGGCCTCCCGTTGGGATAGCCCGAACCAACCGGTTCCGCTCGGTTCGCTGATCAAACCCTTCATCGCTGTTGCTTACGGAGAAGAGCATCAATTCCGCTACCCCATTCACGACTGCAAAGGCGAGTCCGGCGGCTGCTGGCTGCCTCGTGGACACGGAGAGGTCGACATCGTTTCGGCGGTCGCCAACTCGTGCAATTCGTATTTCCGGATGCTTACCGCACACATGAGCAGCGCCGAGGTCGTCCCCTCTGCGAGCAGATTCGGATTAGAACCTCCCGTACCGGAGCTGTCGGGTATGGACTTGATTGGTTTGGGCAACCGCTGGCTCATTTCGCCGCTGCACATGGCGCGTGCATACCTGGAATTAAATCACCGTCGCGATCAGCCGGGCGCTCGCGAAGTGGTCGCCGGAATGGCGCAGTCCGCACGAGAGGGCACGGGGTTGGAGGTCAACCGAGCCTTGAGGCACTCCAGTGCCCTGGTAAAGACCGGGACCGCGGCATGTACACATCGCCCGCATGCTCCGGGAGACGGCTTTGTCGTCGCGTTGGTGCCAGCCGTGCGACCCGAATTCCTGCTGATGGTCCGGGTGCATGGCGTTCCCGGGGCTAAGGCAGCCACGACGGCGGGACGCATGTTGAGCCGGATCGAGGAGTGACGACGTTTGTCTCTCAAACTCAGGTGGCTGACTTATGTACTTCTGGCAACCCAGGCGGTCTGCGCACAGGAGGTTCGCATAGGAGTACTCGGACTCTTCCGGACTCGTCAACTCGCGTTGCAAACTTCACCCACACAGGCATTGGTCGTTCGACCGGGCGAAGGCAGAGGCAGAGATGGCAAAGTCAGTTTCATCCTGGAAAGAAGCAACGGGAAGGGCGTCGCAACCATCACGGCGTCCGGCAACGAACTGGTATTGCAAATCGGCGATCAGTCGGTCCGTACATCCGCAATTCGCGCTGCAAGCCGCAGCGACGGCGTCACCGATTTCGCCCTCGCCATCCCCGGGAAAATCAACCGCCAATACCGTGGAGTGCTGGAAGTGAAATCTATCTCGGGCGTTCTGATTTCAGTTGTCACCATGGACCTGGAGACCGCGGTCGCCTCAGCCGTGCAAGCGGAGAGCGCGCCAGAAACGCCCCTAGAGGCATTGAAAGCACAGGCGGTTGCCACCCGGTCTTACTTTGTCGCGGCACGAGGACGTCATCACAACTTCGATTTCTGCGATACCACGCATTGCCAGTTTCTCCGCGAACCCCCGGCTCCGGATAGCAATGTTGCTCGCGCCACGATCGACACCCAAGGTCTGGTGCTGGCTTATCGGGACCAGACGGTGGCTGCGATGTTTGGTCGAAGCTGCGGAGGACGCACCCGCACACCGCAAGAAGTCGGCCTGCCTGGCAAAGGCTATCCCTACTTCGCTGTACTCTGCGAATACTGTTTGCGACATCCATCGCATTGGAGCCGCCGGGTGTCGCAATCCGAAGCCGGCGATTTGCTCAAACGTGGAGAGCCTTCCCGCCTGGAAATTGATCGCCGCCTCGGCTGGGACGCCGTGCCCAGCAACAACTTCACGGCGCACGACGAAGAGCATGGAATCGTTCTGGAAGGGACCGGCCAGGGACACGGGATTGGCCTTTGCCAGGCAGGAGCGAAGGCCATGGCACAAGCGGGATCCGGGTTTCATGCAATTCTCGATCATTACTATCCGAACACCGCGCTCATCAGCGTTGAGCGAGTGCAAGCCCGGCTTGTCTCTGGCAACTAATGACGCAGGCGCGGCGTCACTCCTGGCTGCGTGCTCGGGCTCTGGGCAGGCGCCGGGCTATGGTAAGGTGATCGCGGTCGAGCCTGCGAATAAAGTAATCTGACACGGTAATCTGACGTGGTGCCCGCAGCCTTGACGACGACTTTCTTGAGCTGATCTTTTGGACCCTGTCAAACCTCGGCGCCTGCTTGGCGTATTCGACGCCACCATGATCGTCATGGGCGGCATTGTTGGTTCTGGCATCTTCATTAATCCCTACGTGGTCGCGCTGCGAGTCCATACTCCTTTTCTGATCCTCGGGGTATGGCTTCTTGGCGGCGGTCTTGCCCTGCTGGGCGCGTTCATCTGGGCGGAACTGGCGTCACGCTTGCCGGGAGCCGGTGGACAGTACCTGTATCTTCGTGAAGCCTACCACCCGTCGGTTGCATTCATCTACGGATGGGTCTTGCTGCTGGTGACGCAGACCGGAGGCATGGCGGCCGTAGCAGTCACGTTTAGTCGTTACTATCGTGAGATCACGGGCCTGTCGGCAGGAGATGGGCCGATCGCCGCCGCGACGTTGATGGGGTTGACCGCGATCAATTGCTTTGGAGTTCGCGCGGGAAGCAATGTGCAAAGCGCTCTGATGCTCCTCAAAGCTGCCGCAATCGCGGCGATGGTTGTGGCCGGAATTCTGTGGGGCGGAGGCGCCGTCCACCCTTTGCCCTTGCTGGACCGCCCGGTTTCGTTAGGACTTGGAGGCGCCATCGGCGCTGCCATGATTCCCGTCGCTTTCGCCTATGGCGGGTGGCAGACCGCGAGCTTTGTGGCCGGCGAGATGCGTGATCCGCGACGCGATCTTTCCCGTGGGCTGATAGTGGGCGTGATAGGAGTTGTGGCGCTTTATCTCGCCGTTAATTTTGTTTGCCTGCGCGTGCTGGGTCCCGACGGACTGGCTGCGACCCGCATTCCTGCATCCGCGGTGATGCGCAAGGCCCTGGGTGAACGTGGCGCGCAATGGATTGCGTTCGGCATTGCGGTCTCTACTTTGGGTTTTCTGAGTCAGGGAATTCTGACCGCGCCACGGGTTTACTACGCCATGGCCCGCGACGGCCTCTTTTTTAAGAGCGTTGGCTGGCTATCTCCGAAAACCGGGGTCCCAGTGGTGGCCATCGTTTTGCAAGGCGTGACTGCCACGGTGATTGCGCTCTCGGGACGCTACGAGCAGATTCTGAACTACGTCATTTCCGTGGATTTCATCTCTTTTGGACTGACTGCGGCATCGCTGTTTGTTTTCCGGCGGAAGGATTCGGCTACGCCCGCGCTTTATCTCACGCCGGGCCATCCCTACACCACGGCTTTATTTGTTGCAGCCTGTGCCGCGATCGTCGTCACAACGATCGCCACATTTCCTGCAAATTCGGCTTTTGGCCTGATTATTCTGCTGGCGGGCATCCCGGTATATTTGTACTGGAGCCGCAGTGCGCGACTGGTTCCACCTCAAGCCGACCTATGAGACAGCGACATTCCGACTACATGTTGTGGGCGAAGACGCAGGGCCGCGCCCGGTTCAATCTTGCGACCAGCGGTGTGGGCGCGTTCCCATTGCGCGACCTTCCCGTCACGATCGAGCAGTTGGAAATCAACGGCGACAGCACGTACGGCTACGCTCCGCTGCAGAATGCGATCGCCAAGAAAAGTGGAGTGGATCCGGACTGCGTGGTAGCCGCCGCGGGCACTTCTATGGCCAACCATCTGGCCATGGCTGCTCTTATCGACCCGGGTGACGAGGTGCTGATCGAGCAGCCTACATATGAACTGATCACTTCCACCGCCATGTACCTGGGCGCGGCGGTAAAGCATTTTGCCCGGACTGAAGAAAGCGGATTCGCCCTGGATCCGGCTCAAATCCGTCGTGCAATGACGCCGAAGACCAAGCTGATTGTCCTGACCAACCTGCACAATCCGAGCAGCGTTCTGGCTCCCGATTCCGTTCTGCGCGAGGTAGGTGATCTGGCTCGCAGCGTGGGAGCGCATGTGCTGGTCGACGAGGTATATCTTGACGCGGTTTACGTCGACACGCCCAAGACATCATTTCTTCTGGGCCCCGAGTTCATCGTCACCACCAGTCTGACCAAGGTGTATGGCTTGAGCGGCCTTCGTTGTGGATGGATTCTGGCACAGCCTGATCTGGCGCGTGCCATGTGGCGGCTGAATGACCTGTTTGCGTCCATCCCGGCTCACCCCGCCGAACTGCTAAGCGTCATCGCGTTCGAACATCTTGATTTGATTCGCGACCAGGCCCGCAAGATGGTGGACGCTGATCGGGCTTTGCTGGGCGATTTTTTTTCCCGTCAGAATGCGGTTTCGACGCCGCGCACCGGATTTGGTACGACTGCGATCCTGCGTCTGAACCAGGGCAACATCGAGCAGTTTCTTTCCCGATTACGCGTGGAATACGAAACCACGGCGGTGCCGGGGCACTTTTTCGGCTTGCCCGACCATTTTCGTATTGGCATGGGCGTTGACACCGAAATGTTCCGCGAAGGATTGGCAAGAATCGAGCGTGCGCTCGGCACAGCCAAATAGCCGAAGCACGGCGATACCGATGGCCTGGCGGAAGCCACGGTAGGAAAGACAGTCCGGGAGGGCATCCGGGAGGGCATCCGGGGAGGGCATCCGGAGAGGGCACTCCGAGGCCACATGTCGGGAAGGGCACGACTTCAGTCGTGCCGCAAATCCATCCGAAATATCGGCGGCTTTAGCCGCTGCGGTTCGCGTGACCTGACAAAGTTGAAGCAAGCTGAGAGTCGCACTTCGGTCGTAAAGCCGGCGGGACGCGGGCGCTACTCTGGCGCTGGCGTGGCCCCACCTTTACTTTGCCGGATATTCCTTTGTGTTCCCCGTGCGGGAATTGAACACAGCGAAGCTGCCGTTGGGTTGCACCGTCAGTTTCAGATAGTTGGCCGCGTCTGGACCTTCCGGATTGGCAATGAATTCAGCAGCCACGTTGTGCGCAGCCCCGCCTTCATCGGAGAAATGCAATTGCCAAAGATCTTCAAGACCGGGAGACTTGCGAATAACATCCCAGATCGAGGGAGTTCCACCTTTTTTCGCTCCATTGTCCATGATGGCCACACGCGGTTTAATCCCATAAACCAGAGGCGGGCTGCTGCTCTGCGACCATCCATGGTGGGAGACAATGTAAATATCGATCTTGCCAAGTTTATTGACCGGACACATTAACTTCACTTCCTGATCGTGGGTCAGGTCCCCAAGGTCCAGCAGCCGCACCTTGCCGAAGGTAATGAGAGTTCCCAGGGAACGGAAGTTCTCAGTCTTATCCAACGGATATTGCTCGGCGTCCTTGCAGCTTGCGTTGTCCTCTCCAGCTCTGGGCAGCGGATGATTGATCAATTCGCCGTCCGAACTAATGACCTCGACACGCATGCCGTGAACGGGGAGAACGTCTCCTGGTTTCGCGATCAGGTGCTTGAATTTTCCGGTTGCCAGAACTTTCTGATAGGCCTCCCAGACCGCCACAGTCGGCGCATCCGTCGTTTCACGGTTGGGACCGTGGTCGATTAGCGTTCCTACCGGAATTCGCGCCGTGAGCTGGGGTACGCCGCCGCCGTGATCGGAATGATAATGCGTGACCAGCGCGTAGTCGATCTGAGTGATCCCCGCGAGCTTTGCGGCTGCGGCGATGCGCTCTGCGTCGCGAGCATCATTGCCCGGCCAGCCGGTGTCGATCAGCAGCGATTGATGCGCCGGAGTCACGAACAGCGTGGCCTGTCCACCTTCAACATCGATGAAATAAACCTGCAGCGCCTTACGGTCGGGTGATGCCGGCGCAGCCCATGCCGTGGTCAGCAAGCAAAGAGCGAGACATAGGCCCCATTCCGCTCCGGGTATTCGAAAACAAAAGCTGGTCCGCGGGTCGCAGCTGGGGAGAGTGCGGGGCATGATTGGGTCTCCTGAAGTTTTTATCGGCGATGTTGGCCACAAAGATAATCAATCCATTCCCTCTTCTGGTCAAGAACGCTCGCCAGAGTCTCAGGGGTGATTCCAAAAGCTGCCCAGGGAAAGCCGCAGCCTCACCCCGCCTTTTTCGTCAAAGGCGAGGATCAGGCCAGTCAAACCCAGCGGAGTCGGCACCAGGACTCCAATCGAACTGCTCTGATGAGTCTGCCAGCCCTGGGAGCCGAGATCGAGACGAGCTCCTTCATACCAGCTCGCCAGAAACGGGCGGAACGCGACATTTGAAGGATTCAGCCTGCGATAGATCAATCCGCCTCCGCCAGCCAGGATAGAGTTCGCATGAAATTCCTGATAGCGATAAGCGTCCAGCTGGCCAAGTCCTCCCAAAGTGAACTGGTCGTAGAAAGTGAGCTTCCGCCCAAAACTGCTGTCTGCGAGTCCGAGAGCAAACACGGAAAACTTTTTCGTGACTGGCTGGAAGTGGTCGAAGTTAGCTTGCAGATAGGGATAGGAATGGTTGCGGAAGCTCCATCCCATTGATCCATTAATGCGTGTCCCCCGATTTGGAAGCTGCCCGGAGTCCTGGGTATTGAATATCAAAACCGCCTCCGGATTGATGAACGGCGTATTTTGCGACGTCACATTGTCGGCGGTCACTTGTTTTCTGTAACTGTCGAAACCAGTCTGCAGGCCGACCCGCGCCTGCACGTACCTCCAGGTCCCAGTGCCCAGATAAAACGAGCCGGCCACTCGATCGCGCGCGAAATCTGCTCGGACCGGACCTTCGTAAACCGAATCGTGCTGGCGCTGAACCAGGAAACCGGGAGCAACAAAGAAAGACGTGCCATCAAACGAGTGATAGTACTCGAAGCGCGCCCCAGGGTCGTATCCGATGGAGAGATTGGTAAGAAACCTGGACTTGTAGGCGTCCTTCGAAATGCTCGTGGTGCTGAGTTGAAGTGTGGCTCGACCCGGCTCTCCCTGCGAAATCTGGTAGAACGCCGAGGGCCGAAGCAGTAATTCACGGTCGGGCCGGCGCTGGAGTTCGATGCGATACCCTTGCGGCTTGTCTGCTTCATTCTGCCAGGTGTAAAACGCGCCGGGCAAGCTGGTGGCAGCCGTCAGCCCGGTCAGACTGTTCTCAAGTGTTTGTTCCGACACTGGGTCGCCTGAAAGTTTGTGTGTGAGTTCGTGGTCGGCATTTTGCTGGATGAATGGCTGTGGAGACCGTACTGCAACCACACTGCCTGAATCTGGAACCGCGTGCCGCCGGGCATTCTTGGCGTGGACGTATTCGTCCCACTCCTGAGGTGAAACCGCCAGTCGCTCGAGCGCCTGCGCATTCCGTTCTGCCGCCTGGTATCCGCTTTGAATCACGTTCTTGGTCTCGTCGAAATCCAGCAGCCCGACATTCCGCGCGGGAATTTCTACGACCACATCGGCCAGCTTGACGTTGCGGCGTTCATTTTGCAACACCGCAACACTTACCGATTGCTTCAGGATGTTCGCGATGGTGGTCAACTGTTTCGCATCGATGGCAGCACCCTGAAGCACCACGGCGATCACCACGTCCGCGCCCATTTCGCGCACGACATCCGTGGGCAGGTTATTGACCAGCCCGCCGTCAATCAGCACATGCCCCTTCCATTCCACGGGGGTGAAAATGGCCGGCAGCGCCATGGTCGCACGCATCGCTTTCGCCAAAGATCCATCCTCCAGCACGAAAGGGTCTGCGGACACCAGGTCAGTGGCAACGCAGCGGAAGGGAATCGGAAGATCGTCGAAACTGCGAAGAGCAGAGTAGCCGACCGTCTCGCGGCTCAGTAACAAAGCCAGCTGCTGGCCAGGGTTGATCCCGGCAGGGAGAGAAAGCCGCTTGCCAAAACGAAAGGTATATTCGCCCGTGATCCGGTTCCAATCCTGCTTCTCCACTGCAGGGCGATCCGCAAACTTGGGAGACGAACGCAGGAAATCCTCCCACGGAGCGTCGTTCGCAATCTTCTCCAGATCCGCCGCGCTGCGTCCGGTGGCATAGATGCCCGCGACCATCCCGCCCATGCTCGTCCCGGCGAGACGATCCACAGGAATATGGTGTTCTTCCAGGAATCGAAGCACGCCGAGATGAGCCAACCCAAGCGCACCTCCACCGCCCAGCACCAGGCCCACTCGCGGCCGGTGGCCTGGAGGGGCTTCCTGTGCTTGTACGGAATACTGGAGCGAAAGAAGAATCAGGATAGCGGCAAGTGAAAGGTTCAAAAATTTGATTTGCATTTCGTGCGATCCAGAACCAATTCTCATATTGTCATGGATGCGGTAGAGCAGGGGATGGAAAGAGATGTCCTTACGGTTTTCTTCGCGTTCTCTTCGTAGGGCTCTGCGATCTCTGCGGTTAAAGGCTCTTCTGCTCTCCCGACGATACAAACGGGCGAAAGAACGTTGCCGCACAGGTCTGGACGTACCCGTAGTCAGACCGATCCCGGAGGGAATTTCCGCGATCTTCTGCTGGACTCAGCCAGACTATTTCTTGAACAGAGCGTCAAGTCCGGCCTGCGCGATGGCTTCATCGATCTCAGACTTCGCGCCGCTGGCGGCAATACCGCCGAGAGTTTGGCCGTCGACCTGAATGGGCAGCCCTCCTTGATTAGGGAAGAAATCAGGAAAAGCCAGGGCCTCGACGTTGCCTTTTTTCATGGTCTCGGCGCCCTCTCTCGATGGAGCGCGGTAAAACGCAGCGTGCCGGGCTTTCTTCTGCGCCCACTGGATGGTGTTGAGCGAGGCAGCGTCCGCTTTCTGCAGAAAAAGGAGATTGCCGCTCTCGTCCACAATACAGATTGTCACTTCAACATTCTGCTTCTTCGCTTCCGCTTCCGCCCCGGCGACCATGGTTTTGATCGCAGCCAGGTTCAAATATTTCTTAGACGGGAGATCAGCGGCGGAAGACGTCGCCGCCAGGACAGTTAGCATTACAACCAGTAGTTTGAACATGCGCGGCATGCTACCAGTTGCTCTTGCAGTTTTCCAGATGAAACACGGGCATCGACGACTTGAATACCGAGGAACTCGAGGCGGTTCGAATGAACTTGTACACGCCTCGGCGAACAGGGGACGGGTGTATGATTAGCGCAGTTTTTGGACCAAAAAAGAGGCGTGGGACAAGGCGAGAATCATTTTGCTCGATTCTCGACTTCTGACCCCCTCCAGTAGCAGCCGGATCAACCACTGGCGCGATTTACTGAAGTGCTTCAGGCGGCAAGGGTTGAATGGTGCCCGGGGACGGAATTGAACCGTCACGCCCCTTTCGGGGCCCGGGATTTTAAGTCCTACCTTCTCATTTCCTAAAACACAGAAACGCGCGAAGTTACAGGGACTTAGCAAAAGACCGCCGTGTACTTCGGTGATGTTTGGTGACGGCTTGTTGAGTCCTGAGCGTCAGAGTTGCGTCAGACCCAAGGCGAGAGGGCCGTGATCCCCTTCAGTGAGTTGATGAAGGGATTTCCCTCGCGTGAGTGAGGGCGGCAGCTATGGCGCGGTCGTCCGCTGGCATAGGGGCCAATTCTGCGATGTAGGCAGCCACGAAGTAACGGCGGTGCCGAATCAAGCCGGGAACATGACCGGCGGAAAAGCAGAATTGCTGAGCGTTTGCGCATGTCGAGAGGGCCGGAGTCTTCTGCGTGGAGACTCTTATCCAGTGCGCAAGAAGAGGGACACGTTGAAAGCCGAGAACTCGTCCGGTACGGCGTGGGCGGCGCACGGAAACCTGGGCTAAGGGTTTTCGTGTGCCTCGAATCTGAACCGGATTAGCGTAGGGAAGCAAGACCGTAGTTAAGAGTCACCCTTTTTACAGGGTTGCCCGGTGAAAGAGCGGGAAGATGTGAAGGTCAGCAAGAAGAAGCCAGAAAGGCTAATCCCGCCTACGGAGCCGCAGAAGTAGTAGCCTTTATGTCAGGCATATGGCTCGCCGTGAGAAGTAGGGCCTCTGCAATTTTCTTAATATCCACTTCTCGGCTTGTATCAGCTGGGTCAATCTCGCGAGGTTCTAGCTTAGTCATAATGCCTTCAGCGGCAAGCTCATAGTCAGTCCTCACAACGCGATCCCTAAAATAAGCCATGTACTTGAAGTAGGCATTCTTCTCCCAATCGAAATACGCATCAAAGACCTTGCCGTGTTCCTCACAGCCGACCTTTGCGGAAAGTGGATTGGTCGGCTTTGGCCCTTGTTTCTTGAGAAGCTCAAGCAGTTCATGCGCTAATTCTGTTGTTCGTTGCTTAAGTGGTTTCTCGACAGGTAGCGAAGTGAGATTGTGA
>Ga0075021_10000262_pt1 | contig 29194 bp, 30 predicted proteins | sample ColStrG_CSR_2012_FD_72749 | JGI IMG/M metagenome (GOLD analysis project Ga0075021, IMG submission 72749) | Freshwater sediment microbial communities in response to fracking from Pennsylvania, USA - Cold Stream Run_MetaG_CSR_2012 | ecosystem: Environmental > Aquatic > Freshwater > Creek >...
CAACCTTTTCGGAGGAATCGTGAGCTATCCTCGTGTTTCGAGCATTGCTGCTACGGTTGTGGCGGCCGTGCTAGTTGTTCCATTCAACTCCATGCAACTCGCGGGGGCCGCGGCCCCCGCAAAGGCTGTGGTCTCGCGTCCGCTTACGAGTCCACCGAGTGCGATTCCTGTTACAACCTCGGCGATCAACGCGCCTCAGCCGCTTTCGCAACGAGTGGTCCACTACGAGATGGATGCGAAGCTCGACGCCAAGAAGATGAGCCTGGATGCGACGGAAGTGCTGACCTACCACAACTTTACGGGGCGGCCGCAAGACACGTTTCCGTTCCATCTTTACCTAAACGCGTTTCAGCCCAAATCGACATTTGTTGCCGAGGCGCGTCGTGACCACGAAATCGACAGCGATTTCGATTGGGAAAAGAAGACGGCATCGGGAGAGGTCAAGTCCCTCGAAGTAGATGGCATGGGTGATTTAACCAAGCAGATTCAGTTCATCGCGCCGGACGACGGCAACGCCGCCGACAGGACCGTTTTCCAGGTCAAGTTGCCGCGCCCAGTTCTTCCCGGGGAAGAAGTCAAGTTTCGAATATCGTTTCACGATCAATTTGGAGAAGTCGTCGCGCGCACCGGCTACAAGCGCGATTTTCTCTTGGGCGGGCAGTGGTTTCCGAAGGTCGGTGTCTGGTGGAAGGATGCGTGGAATTGCCATCAGTTTCATGAGACGACCGAATTCTTTGCGGACTTCGGCGTGTTCGATGTGAAATTGACTGTTCCGCAAAATGAAATCATTGGCGCGAGCGGAATTGAGGTCGCTAGCACCAATCATCCAGACGGCACCAAGACTGTCGAATTCCACGGAGACGACATTCACGATTTTGCGTGGACCGTCCAGCCGGACTATCGGGTTTTCACCGACACGTTCCAAAGCAGCACGGGTCCCGTCACGATGCGGCTGCTGATGCAGCCTGGGCACGCCGATCAAGCTGCGCGTCACATGAAGATCCTGCGGCAAAGCATGCAGCGCTTCGACGACTGGTACGGACCCTACCCGTACAAACAAATCACGTTTGTCGATCCGCCGCACGGGGGGCTAGAGGCTGGGGGTATGGAGTATCCCACTTTCATTACCGGGGAGACGCAATGGTGGATGCCGGACGGCTTGCACCTGGTTGAATCTGTAGTGGAGCACGAATTCGGGCACCAGTACTGGTACGGCATGGTTGCGACGAACGAGTTCGAAGAAGCCTGGATGGACGAAGGCATCAATCAATACACCGAAGCGAAGGTGATGGATGATGTCTTCGGCCGGGACCGCTCCATGGTTGATTTGTGGGGGGTGACAGCCGGTGAGTTGGGTTGGGACCGCGTCGGATACACCGTCGTGCCCGACCGCGATCCGATCACGCGGTTCGCTTACAAGTACATGAGTTTCAATACCTACGGCGCAATTACCTACTGGAAAACCGCGACCGTCCTTTCGACTTTGGAAAAACTCATCGGCCAAGAGACAATGCGGCGCGCATTGCGCGTTTATTTTACAAAATATCGCTTCACGCATCCCAGCGCGGAAGACTTTCTCAAGACGGTCGAGGAAGTTTCTGGCCAAAACCTGCGCTGGTATTTCGATCAGGCGGTCTACGGTACGCAGGTCTTAGATTACGAGATTATGAAAGCCAGTTCGGAGCGTACAGACTGGTTTGGCAAGAACCTTCCAGACGAAAAGAAAAACGTGACGGTCTACCACACGGAAGTGACCGTACATCGTAAAGGCGATTTTATATTTCCGGTGGATGTGTTGGTGCGCTTTGACAATGGTGAAACCGCGCACGAACGCTGGGATGGCCGCGACCGCTGGATTCGCTATTCCTATGACAAGAAAGCGAAAGTGCTTTCGGCAGAGATTGATGCTGACCACGCCGTTGGCATGGACAAAGATGAGTTCAATAACAGCTATCTGAGCCGAGGCGATGAGACCGGAAGGCACAAGTTGGTGCACTACTGGATCGCCTTGCAACAGTTTGCGGGGCAGTTGCTGGCGTGGTTTGCGTAGAGCGATTCTCAATCGGAAACGAAGACCGGTTTTGGAGGGTTCATGGTGGACGGGCGGGGTCTGGTAAGCGAGGGTCGAAGGCTGGTATGGCGCAATCAGCGGGCGCTTTGGTGGCTGTTTGCGGCGAACCTTCTGCTGGCTGCCTTGGGCGCGGAGCCTCTCGCAGTGAAGCTCGCTGGAGTTACCGATCACAGCATGGCGGCTCAGCGGCTCAGCCAAGGTTTTGCCCTGACGACTTTGGTGGAACTGGTGAGCCGGCCTGGCTTCGGGTTCAGCTCTGACGCGTTGAATTCCATTTTCTACAATGTCATCTTTTTCGTCTTCGCAGTCTTTGTGACCGGCGGGATTTTGGAAGGTTTTCGGTCTTCGCGAAAGTTAAGCACGGCGCAATTCTTCGAAGCTTGCGGCCACTATTTTTGGCGATGGGTGCGGCAGGTGCTGTTGTTCTCGGCAGCGATGGCGCTGGTGCTCGGCGTTGGTAGCGGCATTTATTCCTGGTCCGATACGCTCTCGTCGGACGCCGCAGCCGAGAAGCTTGGGTTTTGGGTGATGGTGGGTGGGTCGGCACTCACGCTGCTCTTGGCTATGATCGCCCGACTCTGGTTCGACATGGCGCAGGTTCAAATTGTGGCGACCGACCAGCGTTCGGTAGTGCGCTCCGTTGGGCAAGCATTCAGGCTCATGTCGTCCAATTTCAAAACGTTGTTTTTCATGTACCTGCGCATCAGCTTGATTGGGTGGACAGCACTGTTGCTCGGCCTGTGGGTCTGGATCCGATTCATTCCAGCGACCCGCTCTATGCTTTCGTTTCTGGTGTTGGAGCTTGCTCTTCTGGCATGGCTGGCAACACGGCTGTGGCAACGTGCGAGCGAAACGGCGTGGTATCAAAGGTACGAGGCCGCCAACCCGCCGGTTGCCCCTTTGATGATGGATGCCCCGCTGGTGTATCCACTAGCAGCGCCGGAACCCACAGGCAATGTGTTGGCGGTAGAAGACGTAAAACAGGAAATGCCTGTACTGCGGCTGGAGGATTCGCAGCCGTCCTAGCGCTTACCGCGCTCTTGCCAAAACCAGTGTGACGTCGTCGGGCTGTTCGTTGGCGCCAATCCATTCGTAGACGGCGTTCGTTACGAGTTCGCTGATGCGGTCCAGCGGAAGGTGGCGGTTCGAACTTACCAGATCGATTAGGCGGTCTTCGCCAAATTCACCGTAGTCATTTTCTGGTTCCGTAACGCCGTCGCTGTAGGCCAGGAAAATCTCTCCCGCGTTCAGGCTGACGGTGCTCTCTTCATACCTCACATCGTCGAATAATCCGACTACGGTACCGCCGGTCTCGAGGCGGCGAACAGTGCCGTCCTCTCCGAGCAGTATCGGTGGCAGGTGTCCGGCGTTGGTGTACGTGAGGCGGCGGGCGGAACCGTCGTAGAGAGCCAGAAAGAGAGTTGCGTATTTCTCCATCGGGGTTGTGCTGTAAAGCTGGCGATTCAGCATGTACATGAGCGCGGCAGGAGAGATCTTGGAGCCGTGAAAATGGCCATTGCCTATCGTCGCGCCATTTCCCCCGCCCACCAGCACGGGCGCACTCGGAGAAGGCACACCCTCCAGCATGTAGGCGCGTACAGCGGAATGAATCGTAGCCATCAGCAGCGCGGCCGAAATTCCTTTTCCGGAAATGTCACCGACCGCCAACCCGAGCTTGCTGGCGGTGATGGGGAGGAAGTCGTAGTAGTCTCCACTCACCGTGCGGGCTGGCTTACAGAAGCCGTGAACTTCCAGCGATTCCAACTGCGACGCTCGCTGGGGAAAAAGCTGTGCCTGCACTTCCTGCGCGATGGTGATTTCGTTTTCCAGGCGCTGTTTCTCGCGCTGCTCCATCATCAGCTTTTCGATGGATGCCGCCATGGAGTTAAAGGAGGTCTGCAGCTCCGCGATCTGGTCGCGTTCGCGGACTTCGATGCGGTAGCCAAACTCTCCGCGATTGAGGTGCTGGGTGGCCTTATACAGATTTGCCACCGATCGGGTCATGGTAAGGTCGAGGCGCGCGCCGACATAAAGGGCTACAAGAACGGTGAAGGCAAATAGAAAGGTGATGGTGAGTAGTATATTTTCCGCACCGATTGCTAACCCGCCGAGGGCCGCGAACAGTCTCTCGTAGAGTGAGGAGGGCCTCGTCTGGCCTTTCATTAGAGCGCGGATTTCGCGCGCACCGTTGTCCCAATTAAGAACGGAAAGGTGGGAGCCGAAGTAAATTTCACGGTCCAAGCGGTTGGCAGCATCCGACAGGGTTCCGGCCGTTAGCAGCGGGTGTTGATAGTCCGTGTCCCATACGTGTTCGCCATTGTCGCTGGTGGTGGCTCGCCTCAGCATCGGGTAGATGGTGATCCTGCCCAGACCGCCGGAGACCCGGTCGAGCAGTCTCTCGTCAATCGGCGAAGACGCTATCACCTGCAGTTTTCCACTCGCGGCGTTGATCGTAGTTCCAGTGCGCAAATAAAGCGTGTCGTGGTCAATCACGAGCTCGCGGAATTGAGCAGAAAGGAAATCCGGCGCCTTCAGGGAACATGGAACGGGTGCTGAGGCCACTATCAGCGGCTTCCCACCATACCAGGCGCAGATTTCGTGGAGCATGGAGCCCTGGGTCGACGTTTGCAGGTCATCAAGCAAAATCTCGTTGCTGGCGTCTTTCCTGTTCAGATGATTTGTCAGGCTATGCGCCACGGTCAAGTTCGCTGTTTCCAGGTTCTTGAGTTCGGCATTGATGTTCGAGGTCACAACGAGATTGGCGAATTGTCCAGCGAAGAGGTAGGCCGCAATTCCTGTCATCGCAACCAAGAGAGCCACCGGGATCACGCCGATGAAGACGTACGTAACGATCAGCCGGTTGCGCAGCCGCCAGAGGAGTTTCTGGCGAATCCACGCCATTCCTGCAAAGCCCAAACACAAAAGTCCGATGAGCGCGAAAGCGATCACGCAAAACCGGAACGTCCCACTGCCCGGCAGGCCGAGCCACTGGGTTAGCACTTGCGGCACCAGCAACGCCAGGGCTGCGGCGATGAAGTAGAGCCCGCGCAGCACAAGCCGGTTTTGCGGAGGCCAGCCCCACCTCATGAGCCGGTAGCGCCAGCGTGTTGGAAGCACGAATGCCATGGTTCGACCCAGCTAGTTAATTACGTGACGAATATGGAGTCTAAATTTCCGGGTAAATGTCAAAGAAAGATTCGACGCTGACGCGCAGTTGCTTCTCAATCTCTTCTTTGGTGCCTTCCAGGACGTGCATTGTCACGTGGGCCTCGCGGCCGTTCTTGAGTTGCAGCGTAGCTTCGCCCACGGAGGCGACCTCGTCTGCGGGCAATAAGCGCATTCCATATACCAAAGTCAGATTGGCCATGCGCCATTATAGGATGCTGGCGCGAACCGTGATGTGTATTCCGTAGGGTCGGGTACTCCGGTAAAATCAGCTCTTGATGAGACGATTTCTTTTGATGTTCTGCGTGGGCGCGGTTTGCCTGGGAACCTCGGCGCAGGAACCTGCTGCGGACAAGGCGAAACCCGGCCAGCCTCAGGTCAAAGTCAACATGCTGAACGTGTGCGCGCCGTCGGTGGAAGATCAGAAGGAGATCGCCAACGCGTTGGCTCGGGTTCCTCGGCAGCCGCTTTTTACGGAGGACTTTGAGGTTTCGCGCGGGCGCACCACGCTCACCGAAAAGCCAGCCTTTCTTGAGGCGGGGCAGAGCGCGCAGTTCTCCGCCGAGCCGACATCCGCGCTCTGGGTGCGCATGCGCCGTGAGTTTTCTGTGCAGGCTTTGTTCTCTACCGTGCAGTACTCGTTCAGCGTGGATAAGCAGCTCATGGTCGAAACGTTGGTTCTACGGGTACGAGATCCAAAGGACTTGATGCAGATCGCGATCGAAGACAATGCGTCGTCGGTTACCAGCCCTGCGGCTATGCTCGGCGCGAATACTCCTCCGACCCGCATCAAGTTGGAGCGGTTTGGGAAGTCGTCAGTTGTGCTGGCGCGCTGCTCGGGAGATCCTGCATCCGGGCAACCTGCGCCCGATCAGACCGCCTACGATCCCCTGTTTCAGAGCGGCGCGGCTTTGATGAGCGCTTACCGGGGCCTGCTGGGAATCCGGCACACCGTACCAGACGAATTGGCTCGGATGGAGCGGCCGGCTGCCAAAGCGAAGACATCCTCCACGAAGAAACCCCCGGCAAAGTAGTCGCTGCTTCGCCCCATGCCATCGCAAGGGCACCACGGCTTTTTGCGTCCCTTCGTCCAGTTCGGAAGCCCTCGCGCCTTCGCCCCACAACAGCCTTGCTCCATTACCGCCGTTACCTAGTAAGGCTCACAGTAGCGGGCTAGAATCCGGCTACCGTGAGAAAAAGGCATCTATTCTCGGTTTTGGCCGCAATTCTCGCGCTTTCCTGCTTCAGCGAGGCCAAGCAGTTGGCCATTATTGCGGATAAGGGAAGCGAAACGAGCAATGTCAAAGCCGGAGACCTGACCAATCTTCTCAACGGAAAGACGAAAACCTGGCCGGATGGCAAGGCTGTAAAAGTCGTGCTGCGCGACCCTTCTTCTCCTGATATGGAGCTTGTTTTGCGCCGCGTTCTGAATATGACGGCGGACCAGGCCCGAGCTCTGATCCAGTCTCACTCCGGACAATTCGTCGTCGCCGAAAGCGATGAAGCCGTTCTGCGCATGGTCTCCTCTACCCACGGCGCTATCGGAATCGTAGATCTCTATTCGCTGACCAAAGATGTCAACGTCGTCAAAATCGATGGCAAGCTGCCGTTTGATAGCGGCTATTTGCTGAAGGGAAATTAGCTATGCTGGCCGAAACCAAAAAAAGAATCGCAGTCGTGTGCTTGAGTTTGTTGCTCGGAGTATCCGCAGGCATGGCGAAAGAAGCGGTAGCAGCCAAGCACGCGGCGCAATCGGCAACTTTGCCGCTGACCACGAAGTCTCCGGAAGCTCGCCAGTTGGCGGAGAAGGCCGTGAGCCTGTACGTAGACTACGTTCGGCAGACCGACGCGATCGACCTATTGCACAAAGCCCTTAAGCTGGATCCACAGTTCGCGATGGGACACGAATTGCTTGCCCAGATCAGTCTCGACTCGGCGGAACAAGTCAGCGAGCAGAAGAAGGCCTTCGAACTTCGTAGCCATGCCAGCTCGTCCGAGAGGACGCTCATCGAGTGGTATCAGGATGCCTCCGATCACAAGCTCATTTCCGCTATTACGAAAATGAATGACCTGCTAAGCCAGTATCCCCAGGACAAGCGGGTTGTGTGGACGACCACATGGTGGCTGATGACGCAGGCGCAGTACGAACGCGCGCTGGCAGTCTATGCGAAGTCTGGCATCAACGATTCTCCGGGCCTGTTGAACAACATGGCCTACAATCTAGCCGACTTGCGCAGATACGATGAAGCGTTCGATTTCATGGACCAATACGTGAAAGCGATTCCGGGCGATCCCAACCCGCAGGACTCCTACGCGGAAATCCTGCGACTGGCGGGGCAGTTTGACAAAGCCATTGAGCACTATCAAGCAGCCTTAGCGATTGATCCGAAGTACTATTCCTCGCAGTTCGGAATCGCTGACACGTACTCTTTGATGGGCGATCAGGCACGCGCCCGCAAGGAATACGAAATTGGGTTCCGGAAGTTCCCTCTCGCGGAGTTGCAGCAGATTTTGTGGCAGACAAGAGAAGCCACAACCTATGTTCGCGAGGGCGACTACAAAGGCGCCAACCAGGCGTTTCGCGCGATTGCCATCTATTCTCATGCCCGTCATATCAGCGAAGTGGAGTCCGATACTTACCGCCAAATGGCAATGTACCAGCGAAATCCGAAAGTCGCGCTGACTTTGTTGGACAAGGCGGATGCGGCTCTCGCGGAAGGCAAGAACTCTACGCAGACCACGATCCAGCAGGAAGCGGCGCAGATTCAGCGCGTTCGCGTAGAGCTTGCGATCCGCACGGGTCAAATGGATGCCGCACATTCTGGCGTCGAAGCCCTGTCGAAGATGGCCGATAGTTCCGGAGACAAGCTCATCGAACAGGCTTACGAAGGGTCGGCTGGAGCCGTCTTGATGTCGGAGCTGAAATACGAAGAGGCAGTGGCACATTTGGAAGGGGACACCGATAATCCTCTGTCCCTGCAATTGTTGAAAGAGGCCTACCAGAAGACGGGGAACAAGGCTGCCGCTAAACGCACGAGCGACACCCTTGCGGGTATGAACGACCCCACGATCGAGCAGGCAATGGTCGTCCCAGCGTTCCGCAAGTGCTATCAGGATCCGGCATGCAGCGGAAGTCTAAAGAACGCTTCTGTGGATCACATGCACTTACTGTAGCTCCTAGTGAATCGTGCGGATAGCGGTTCGCGCTGCCTGGGCGAGGGCTGGGGACAAAGGGCAAAAGCCCAGCGGACCTGCGTAGCCCTGCCCCTCGGTTAGCATCCATTGCAGAAATTCCTTGATCGCACGGCGTTTTCCGCTATCGGGTATCGTCTCAGGGATCAACAGCCAGGTATAGCTGGCGATCGGATACGAGTTCTTACCCGGAGCATTCGTGAGCGAGATGCGGAAATCATTCCCGGATTCGGCTCCGGTGGATTTCTCGGCATCGCGCACGCTCGCTGTATCCGCGCGCACAAAGTTTCCCGCCGCGTTGCGCACTTCGCCAAAAGGCACATTGTTCAGCAGGGCGTAAGTTAGCTCGACAAATCCAAACGAATTCGGAGTTTGCCCCACTAGCTTAGCCATATTTCCGCTTCCCTCGGCTGTCCCTCCAACCGGCCATTCGACCACGGTTCCTCGCCCCACCCTGGTCTTCCACTCTCCACTCACTTTGCTGAGATAGTCTGTCCACACGTAGGTCGTCCCTCGACCGTCGGCGCTGTGCGTCACAATGATCTTCGTTGCCGGAAGAGGAAGACCTGGGTTGGCTTGGGCAATTTCCGGTGCGTTCCACTCCCGGATAGTGCCGAGATAAATGCCTGCTAGCGCTTTGGGCGTAAACCTAAGAACCTGTTTTACGCCGGGCAGATTGTAGATGGGAACGACCGCTCCAACAACAGCGGGAAAGTGCAGCACTCGTACTTTAGTGCGCGCAAGCTGTTGATCGGTCATGGGTGCGTCGGTGGCGGCAAAGTCGCTCTGCCCGGAGCCCACCATTTCAACACCTTGCGACGACCCGGAGGGCATGTATCTGAAATGGAATTCGCTGTGGATCCTTTCGAACTCCTGAATCCATCGCGCGTAGAGGGGCGCGGGAAACGAGCCGCCGACCCCGACAACCTGTACGTTTTCAGAGTCCTGCGCCCAAAGGGACAAGCTCAGTAAGGAAAGAAATATGAGTTGCAGAAGCTTTACGGCGTACATGCGCCTCCTCGAAATCATTCCCCAATCGAGTAGCATGCCGGTGGCCGCGTGATGGATTGGGGCGGAACTTTGGTAGCGACTTGGCCGCTCCAGCACTTCTGAATTCTTTGGCAGTCCCTATTCTTCTTTCGCGCTTTTTCAATAGCCTCCCACTCTTGGTAAGATAGGCGGTGCTTGAAACTAAGTATCAGCTTGTTCATCTAAAGCACTGATCGCTGGAATTCTCTATCTCATGACTGAAAATATTCGTAACGTCATCATCCTTGGTTCGGGCTGCTCCGGCCACACAGCCGCTCTCTATGCGGCGCGCGCGAACCTGAAGCCGCTCGTGCTGGAAGGCCATGAGCCCGGCGGACAGCTTTCCCTGACCACGCTGGTTGAAAACTTCCCGGGCTTTCCCGAAGGAATTCAGGGACCCGAGCTGATTGAAAACATGAAGAAGCAAGCGTCCCGCTTCGGCGCCGAGTATCGACACGGCCATGTGGTGAGCGCTGATCTGAGCCAGCGTCCGTTTTCCCTCAACGTGGGGAAGGAAACGCTGAAGACGAAAGCCTTGATCATCGCCAGTGGCGCATCGGCGCGCTGGCTGGGGCTACCCAACGAGCAGATGCTAATTGGACACGGTGTTTCCTCGTGTGCCACTTGTGACGGGTTCTTCTTCTCGGGCAAAGAAATCGCCGTGATCGGCGGTGGCGATACCGCGATGGAAGAGGCGACGTTCCTTACGCGATTTGCCAGCAAGGTAACCCTCATCCATCGGCGCGAAGAATTTCGTGCTTCGAAAATCATGCTGGAGCGCGCGCAGAAGAATCCGAAGATCGAGTTCTTGATGGATACGGTTGTCGAGGATGTGCTCGACGCTTCCAAGAAGGAAGTGACGGGGCTCAAGCTGAAGAATGTGAAGACGGGCAAGGCTTGGGATTTTCCGACCAGCGCCATGTTTCTAGGCATTGGTCACGAGCCCAATGCCAAGATGTTCATAGGGCAACTGGATGCCGACAAGGACGGATACCTGATAACACATCCATCCGTGGTTACACGCGTTCCGGGCGTATTCGCCTCTGGCGACGTAATGGACCGACGCTACCGCCAGGCGATTACGGCGGCCGGGACCGGCTGCATGGCTGCCATCGAAGTAGAAAAATTCCTGGAACATGAAGGTCACTAAACCGTTGCGAGCTACCGCGTGCTAAGAGCCTTCTTCGTCTCCCTTTCGGAAAACCGCCCGATTCGCGGTATGGCGGAACGTTCGTCCATTGGGCAAAAGCTTTCCAGCCGCTTTGTCGCCGGAACGTCCATTCAGGACGCGGTTTCGGCTACGCAAGCCGTCAATAAGCTCGGCATGCACGTGTCGCTGGACAACCTCGGCGAAAATGTAACCAACTCCGATGAAGCCCGTCACAGCGCGAAACTCTACGATCAAATTCTGGACGAGATTGGCGCTCGTCGCCTTGATGCCAATGTCAGCGTGAAGCTGACGCACATGGGGTTTGATCTCGACGAAAAACTGGCACTCGATATCGTCAGCGGTCTCGTCGCCAAGGCCGCGGCGATGCAGCCGAAGAACTTCGTTCGCGTGGATATGGAGGGCTCTCCCTATACGCAGCGCACGCTCGACCTGGTGCACGACCTCCATCGTCGGGCCGGCCATCAAGGTTGTGTCGGGGCCGTTATTCAGGCCTATTTGTTTCGCAGCGAGAATGATATCGAAAAGCTACTGGCCGAAGGCATTCGCATTCGACTGTGCAAAGGCGCATACAAGGAAGCGGCCGACATCGCTTTCCAGAAGAAGTCCGAAGTGGACGAAAACTACGTGAAGCTCATGAAGAGGCTGATGAAGAGCGGTGTGTATCACGGTCTGGCGACGCACGACGAGAGCATCATTGACCAAGCCATTGATTTTGCTCGGGCCGAGAAGATTCCGCCTACAGCCTTTGAGTTCCAGATGCTGCACGGAATTCGCCGCGATCTGCAGCAGAAGCTTGTCCGGGATGGCTGGAACATGCGCGTCTATATTCCGTTTGGCACGGAATGGTATCCCTATTTCATGCGCAGGCTCGGCGAGCGACCTGCCAACGCACTATTTATTCTGAAGAACCTGTTCCGCTAAGTACGCAAGAGCTATTGCTGGTCTGCGCCCGGGCCGCCGTCCGGCGCAGCGAGCGGCAATTGGGTCACGCCGTTCAGCATTTCCCGTTCCTGGGGAGAAAACATGCCCTGGAATCGCGGAGAGTTCAACACCTGCTGGCGCTGCTCGGGTGGCATCTGTCGTAAGTCGCGGACAGCCGCCGTCATCGTTCGCCGCCGTTCGGCAGGCATCTGCTGCATTCGCTGATAAAGATCGCGCGCATGTTGCTGCTGCGGTGGCGTCAAATGCTCCCAGGTTTCCATGCGCTGCAGGATGCGTTGGCGCTGCTGCGGAGGAAGACTGTTGAAGTTGTGCAGCCGGTTGATCAACTGTGCCTGTTGCGGCGGCTGCAACTTCTTGAAATTCGGGTCGCTGCGCAGCGCGCGCTCCTGCTGTTCGGGCGGCAAACCTCGAGGGTTGCGCAGCCAGTCTCCAGCGTGCGGCCCGGGAGGCAGCTGCGCCGGTCGGCTCGGCGGACGCGCCACCGCTGGACGATTCTCAATCGGCCGATTCTGTGGCGGACGGCTGGGTTCAACACGGCCAGGCCCTTCGCGCCTAGGTTCCGGACGGCCTGGCTCCGGACGGCCTGGAGCTGGACGGCCTAGAGCTGGACGGCCTAGAGCTGGACGACCAGGAACTGGACGAGCTGGGGCAGGCCGGGACGGTTCCGGGCGAGACGGCGCGCGTCGTTCGGCTTGTCGGGGAGCTTGATGCTGCTGCGGGGCAGCCCGTCGTTCCTGCCGCTGTTCGTGCTGTTGCGGGTGTCCCTGGGTGTGCGGAGAGGCCAACGCCACTCCGCTAGCGAGCGCGGCGCCGAGCATCGTCCCCGCTATAAAGCCCAGATTACGCACGTCTAAGTTTCTCCTTGTTCCAGTACCACACAATACTTCAACTATTCGCTAGTCGGCTGCCCGTGATGACTGTCAATGTCATCCAGCAGATCAAAATCAGCATACAAGTCGTTGTCGCCGTCTAAAGTCTGCAAATCAGCCACGGCCGTACCGCGCTGAATCACCGGTGGATTGCTTGCAACCGGACCCTGCGGCGTGGGCTGCTGCCGCACGGTGAATACTCCAACTCCCACGGCCACCAGCGCCGTAGCTGCGAAGATCGCTGCCGGTCGCGGCAGCCAAGCGAACCATCCCCGCGAGGCTCGGTCGCCTTCCAGTGCTTTCTCTTCGCGCAGACGCGCCTGCAACCGCGTATCGAAATACGGCGAAGGTTCCGGCGCCTGCCATTCGTCGAGCAAGGCCATCGTCTGGCGAAACTCCTGCAACTGGGTCGTGCAAGGCGCGCAAGTTTTCAAATGCTCCAGCATTTCCGGAGTTGGCTCGATCAATCCAACCGCCAGGTCCGGCATCGTTTCTCGAATTTCAGTGCAGTTCATATTGGACCTCACAACCTAAACAAATTCCTTCAACTGCTCACGCAATGTTTCATAAGCCCGAAACAGCAGGGACTTGGTCGCGGATTCACTCAGCTTCAAAACCTCTGCGATCTGCTTATAATCCATCGCCTGATACTTATGCATCAGTACCGCGTGCCGCTGCTTGTCCGGCAAGGACAGCACACGCTGGCGGATGGCCATCAGGCGTTCTCGCCGCACCATGTTTTGCTCGGCGGAGAGTGAAGGATCCGGCACATCAAAACCGAGTCCTGTCTCTTCATCTTTTGCGTCCACGCTCACCGTATTCTCGGGGCGTTCGTGCTTGGTGTCGCGCGCGTAATTCATCGACAGGTTCGTCGCTATCCGATAAAGCCAGGTCGTAAATTTCGCGCTGGCCTCATACGTCTGCCGCGAACGGTAGACGCGCAGAAATACTTCCTGCGCTAGTTCCTCAGCCGCGCCCTCGGCACGGGTTGTGCGGTACATAAAATGCACGATCGGACGGCGATATTTCTGTACGAGATAGTCAAAAGCATCGTCGTCGCCCGCCTTGACGCGCAACATGATCTGCGCGTCGCCGCCGTTGTCCAGCATTCCCGCTTGTGGCGCTGGCAGAACTCCGGCATCCGCGTCGGGGGATGCGGTCATAGCCAGAAATCCATGTCCTAGGCTTCCGTTAAGGGCAATGCTGCTCACATCCGTGCAAACCCGTTCTGCCGCAGAAAGTTGCACGCCCTTGGGGGCCGCTTCTGCGGGGGTCCTGGCGCCCTTGGAAGGGCCAGGACGGGATGGCGTGGTTTCGCGGGACATGGTCGAGAACTCTATACTGCACAATCACTTACACGGACTCCTGCTCCCGGGCAAGCGATCTCCAAGGCTACCACGCCAGCTGCAGTGGTAGAAAACGTTACTTTGGTATAATCGCGATACCGCCAGTGGGCGCTTAACTCAGCGGTAGAGTGCCACCTTCACACGGTGGAAGTCGTAGGTTCAAATCCTACAGCGCCCACCATTTCGTTACTTAGACTTAGGGGAATTCTTCTCCAAAAGTCCAACCCACAACTCAACCCACAGCAAATTCCTCACTGGATCGTCCCCGAAGCCATCCCTAATTCTTTCAGGAACGCTCCTTGCGCCGCCCGTGTTTCATCGCCGTCGCTTTGTGTGTAGAGATCAAGCGTCGTCTGAATTCTTGAGTGACGCAAAATGCTCTGCACGGTCTTGGGTTCGACCTTCGCTTTATTCACTAGCCAGCTTGAAAGCGAATGCCGCAGATTGTGCAGGCCGAAACGCCGGCCAGCCTCAATCTTCACACCCGCTTTGATTGCCGCTGGCCGAAGATGGTCAGCAACAAACACGGCGGGGGAGAGGGGTACGCGTCCTTCCGCCTTTAGCGACGGAAAGACGAAGTCGGTCTCCTGATTGTGAGCTGTCTGTATGTGCCATTCTTTGAGATGAGAGGCAAGAACCGGGTGAAGAGGCACGTGGCCCTCTGATTTGCGGGTCTTGGTAGGCCCGTCTTTACCGAGAGACCAGCGTTTGGTTACGGTGATCTTCTCGTCGTTCCACAGTACGTCTCCCCAGCGGAGCGCCAGAAGCTCAGAAGCGCGCAAAGCAGTGGCCGCGCAAGTGAGCACCAGAATGCGATGCAAGGGATTGGGCAGACTTTGAATAATCTCCAAGGTCTGCTGCGGAGTGACGAGAATCGCCTTGTAGTTGGTGGTGGAGCGTGTCTCGACCGGCAGCACGGGATTCTTGGTTACAAGCTCGTGCAACAGGCCAATCTTGTAGACACGCAGCATCGTGCCGCGAAACTTCGACACGGTCGTCCAGGCCAAGCCCTTGTCGCTGTGAAGGGACTGAAACCAGCGCTGGAGATCAAGGGGCTTGATGTCGTCGGCGATCTCGCGCCCCCAGCGGGGAACGAGATAGCTTCGGACAATCTGCTGTGTGTTTATGGTGGTTCGTTCGGTCTTGGGACGGACAGCTTCCGCTCCAAAATCAAACGTCAAGTAATGCTCTGCAAGTTGGCTAAACCGGATGCGGGCAGGGCAGGGGGCTTCGTTGATTCTGATCAACAGGTCGAGCTTGTTAACTTCACGCCATGCGTGCTGCTCTTTTGGAAAATCACGCACTAAGCCCACTGGCATGGTGTTCTCGACCCGTTTGCCATCTGTCCCTGTGACACGGTAGCGCAGCACCCAGGTGTCTCCTTCCTTGCGCGGCACTTTCTTCAAACTTCCTCGCTGATAAGCCATGGCTCCTCTTTTCAGCGGGGACTGCCGGTTGCAGGATCGCACATTTCGCGGAATTTTGGGATCGGGTTCATGATTTCTTTCCTGCGATAGCACCTGAAAGTTCGGACAGGCGAAAAACCCATATCTTTCGCCTGGTTCCGGTTCCCAGCGCATAGGCTCCTGCAATGCCTTTTCGCGCCAGCACGAGCAAATAGCGGCGCTTGACGGCAAGGAACTCGGCAGCTTTCTCTGCTGACACAAAGGGTTCCGGGGTCATGGTTGCTTACTCTCCCAATTGGCAGAAAATGCGTGTCAGCACGCGGGTTGTGTACATAAGTCTTTGAGCAGCGCTCCACTTGATCTCGTCCCGCTGGCGTGCCTGTAGAATGTATGCCTCACATTGCAATTGCTTCGTGACCCACGCTCCTGCGCCGATTATCGGGGCAGTCTAATTGGAAGTGCAGGGTAAATGAGGTAAACCGGTCCCCGATGGTACCTCCCAACCCCGATGACGTGCACGCTCAGCTGGAGCGCCTGTACCGCAGACATTTTCGAGGAGTGAAGCTCCGGCGGATTTTGGGCTTCCTCGTTGAAGAGTGGCTTGTTGATGGCGGCAGTAAGCTCACGCTCAGCTATATCGGTAAGTGTCTGAACGACGAACTGCTGACCTTCGAAGAAGACTCCGACCGGTGGGGCTATCCCAAGACGCGGGCAAATCTCGCACACGTGCGCAAGCGGTTGAGAAGGTACTACGAGACGGAAGGCTATCGCGACCGGGTTATCATCAAGCTCAATCCCGGTTCCTATGCTCCGGTCATTGCCTATAACCCGGTGTCCACGGCAATACCGGATCTTGATCCTGCCGTCGCGAGGCTCATCCTTAGGGCCAAGACTGCTCTCGACTTGCGAACACTGAGGGGCGCATGGCGAGCCCTGCACTATTACGGACAGATTCCTCTTAATCTCGGAAATTCCCGCCAAGTAGCCAACAGTGTTTTTATCCCAATGGCTGCCGCCTCCATCATTCCAAGTTGTGTTACCGCGATTCGAGCATTAGTGGACGTGGCGATTGCCCACGTCAAGCAATCTGGCGTCGCGCCCTGGGAGTGCATCTTCGCTGAGGCTTGCGCCTATGCGTGTTACGAACATCAATGGCAGAAGTCCCTCGACCTCTTTGAGGTTGCGATTACCGCTAGTCAAGGAGAGGCCACCTACTTCTGGTGGTACACGGCACTGCTAGCATCCCAAGGACGCGGGGAGCAGGCTATGGAGATTCTAGACGGTGCTGTTCGTCACTTCAGCCGAACGAATATCGCAACCAGAACAGACCTGGCGCTGTTGCAAGTCATGGCTGGCCGCTTTGATGACGCTGAGGAAAACCTGTCCGCCTCCCTTGACTTTACGTCAGCGGATAATCCCTTAATTGCGTGCAATCTTGCGTACCTGTACGAAGCGCAGGATCGGCTAAACGATGCCGCCAGTGCCATCATGAAGCTATTTAGCTCGGGAGGCCAACTCGGTCTGGACGGTCTTTCAGTCGATGAAGCGCTTGAACGCAGGGACTGGCACATTTTTCTAAATGGGATGTTTGCCCTCGTTGTTGGGCGGACAGGGGCAGCCGACGTTGCCTCCGAAATGCTTAACATTCTGTTGACGTGTAAAGTAAAACGACCGGCAGCGTCATCAGTGGAAATCGCTCTTGCGCAAATAGGTGTGGGCCACCTCGATAGCGCTGTCGAGTGGCTCACACGAGCGGCTTTCGAAGAGAATGACCCGTTTGCCATGTGGTTCCACATTTTCCCGCCGCTGCGTCACTTGCATGGTCATGAAGCATTCCGGGAATTGTTGAAGAGCCTGAACCTTCCCGTTCACCGGGGCCGTTGAAAGCCTCGTTTCTTCAGTGTTTCCAGTCGCTTTAGCAAATGCTGGATTTCCAAGTGACCTTCGCTGGCTGCCCAGTCAGCGGCGGTCTGGTTGTCAGCATTCACCGCATTCACCTGAGCGCCCTTTTCAATTAGAAAACAAACGATTTCCAGATGTCCCGCATCCGCCGCCCAGTGCAACGGCCTGGAACCAAGATTGTCGGCAGCATTGACATCGGCACCTGCTTCCAGCAGCACTCGCCCAACTTCCGTCTGTCCCTCCATCGCTGCGCGATGAAGAGGCCTATCGCCCAGCTCCTCGTCTGGAAAGTTGACGTTCGCGCCCTTGGCAAGCAGGTCTTGCACGGACGCGACATCGCCGCTGAATGCCGCATGAAGCAGACGATTGCCGAGTTCCTCCATTCATCATCCGTCATATGGTGACAACGAGGATGTTTTGACACGGATGTGGCTCCAAAGCAAGTCGAACTCGTCATTCGACGCACAAGGAAGGGAAGGTGCATTTACCTCCTTTACCCTGGCCGGTCTCTACGCTTTCCAAAATAATGCCTCCCAGCACGCAAGTATTTGACCAAGGAGAAACCACCATGAAACGGAAGAACCCGATCAGCACAATTGCAATGAAAGCCGTGACCGCTGCGTTGTTGTCCGCTGCGGGAATGGGGCAGCAAAGCTCGCAAAACCCTCAACCCACACAGCCATCAGCGCAACCCTGCGCCGACGCGCCAGAACCTCCCAAGAAAATGAATTGGTTAGAGCGGGAGAAGGCACGTCTGAAGCAGCGTTTGGAGCATATAGCAGAGCAGAAAGAGAACGAAGCAGCAGGAAAAATCGTCAAGGGGACGAAGGGCAACCTGGATGGAAGCGTGCTGCCCTCAATACAGGACTTTCCCGAGGCCGGGCCAAAGCAACCGAAGCCTTGCATTGCAACTCCACCTCCTCCGGCTGCTGCTCCTGCGGCACCGGCAACAACACAGAAATAACCCCTGACCGGGCGCGGGCTTAACTAGCCCGCGTCCGGAACGGCTATCGGAGGCGAGTGATGGGATTGATTGCAGATTTCATGATGGGGCACAGGAACGGGAAGAGGCCGCCGCGCGATCCGTCAGTAAGCAAGATGGTGGCCGGCCACGATCCTTGGGACTTGAACTTCCCGCTCTTTCAGTGGTCGCCCTATGACAGTTTCACGTTAAGAAACGCCATGGAGTCGGTGGCCATCTTCGGCGAACTGGGGGCTGCCAAGACTACAGGCTCGGCTGCCTGGCTCCTGCTCAAGTATCTCGAGATCGGCATGGGCGGACTCATCTGCTGCGTAAAGCCCGGCGACCGTGAACTCATCGAGGCCTACGCAAAACAGACGGGCAGGGCAGACTCTCTCATCGTCGTCTCTCCCGGCAATAGATGGCGATGCAATCTCATCAAGTACGCTCTCCAGCGCCCATCCGGAGGACAAGGCAGTCGGGTGGAGCAGATTGTGTCGTTGCTCATGACCATCGTGGAAGCGGCCGAGCGTGGGGAGAGAGCAAGCAGCGGGCAGGGGGATAAGTTCTGGCAGCGCTCATTGCGGCAGATTCTTCGTAACGGACTTGAGATCTGTATTGCAGCGCGCGGCGAAGTCACAATGGCAATGCTGCATGAAGTCATCACCTCCGCCCCGCGCAGCCATGCGGAAGTTCACAACACGGATTGGCAAAAAGAGTCGCTCTGTTACCGGCTAATCGAGGAAGCAGAGGCAAAGGAAAAGACCGAGCGCCAGCAAAGCGACTTCGAGCTGGCGGCGAAGTATTTCCTGAAGGAATTCCCGGATATGCCCAATGACACGCGCGGCTCGATTCTCGCTACTTACGGCGTGATGGCCGATGTCTTGCTGCGCGGGCACATGGCGGACTTGTTCGATGGCGAGACGAACTTTGTCCCCGATCTCACGTTTGATGGAGCAATCATCGTCCTTGATTTGCCGATCAAGGTCTATGGCCAGGCTGGAATTTATGTGCAATCCGCCTTTGCCTATCTCTGGCAGACGGCGGCGGAGCAGCGCGATGTGAAAGCCAATCCCCGCCCCGTGTTCTGGTTCGTCGATGAAGCGCACGAGCTGGTCTGCAACTACACACCGGAATTCCTCGCAACCGCGCGTAGTGCCCGCGTGGCGACTGTGCTGATTTCCCAGAACAAGCCCAACTACCTGGCTGCAATGGGAGGAGAGGCAGGCAGGCACCGCGTCGACGCATTCCTGGGCAACATGGGCACCAAGATATTTCATGCGAACGGAGATCCGGAAACGAATCGCTGGGCTTCCGACACGATCTCCGAAGAAATCCAGACCCGCACGAACTGGCACGGAAACCCGGAGGGCGGACAGGGCAGAGGTGGGGGCGGCGAGGCGATAGGCCGCAAGGTTCTGCCCTCCGAATTCACCACGCTTAAGAAAGGTGGAGCCCAGAACGGCTTCATGACGGAGACCATTGTGTACCAGACCGGTGCAAGTTTCGTGGCGAACGAAGGTGAGCCGTGGCTGCGGACGACTTTTGCGCAGCAGATTCCCGGCGTTACGGGAATGGGCGTCAAGACGGAGCCCCAGAAATAGACACGGGTTTTCAGGAACAGGGAGCGTTTTCGCTGGAAGCACGGCCGGGCGCTCCGGAAAGGTTTCAGGCAAGGCAGCGCCGGGGAGGGCGCAGATCATGCGGTTGATGCGCGAAACAAGAGCGACCTTCGGAGGGATGGACATCTGGCGGAACTATGAATGGGCGCTGGGGCTGTTGAGTCTTATCAGCGGCTGCTTTGCGATCAGCGTTGTGCCGTTCGTACGCAAGGATATGGGAGAGCGCTATTTCGGGTGGTTAAACCTGTTCTTCGGCTACACGGTGGTTGCCAACTTCATGTTTTTCAGCAGCCTGCTGGGCGTTCTTATCCGTCAGAACGCCGTGTATCCGCAGCTGATGACTTTCTTCTGGCTGGGGTTTATTGGCTTGAGCCTCTATCACCGCTGGCAGATCACGCGCAGGAACAATGCGGGCATCGAGTGGCACTCCATGTATATCGGCACATCTTTGCTCCCGCTGCCATTTTCCCGAGAGAATATCTACAAATTCATCGAGCCGGGACTGGTTTTTTTCATCGGACATTCCCTTTTCAGTCTGTGCTGGCAGGCAGGCCTCTGGCTGATGCTGGGAGCGGCCGGACTGTTCGTCAACAACCACATCGTCTACTACCACGAGCGCCAGTCGATTCTCGACCTGCGTGACGCTCACCTTGAAGCGAAATACCTCAGCGCTGCGCTCGCCGGAAAGCCCGCGCGCGAGACGGGAGGATTCGTCGTCGCTGAATCCACAATCAGGCTCATGGGCAAGGATGCCCGCCTGCAATCGGCCTTCTCAAATCTGTCTTCGGAACTGAAATCTCTGCTCGACTCTCCGCCCGATACCACCAGCGGGAGTCAGGCATGAAGGAGGTACTGATGTATGTCAGCCGCAGAGAAGTATGCAAGGCCGGTCGAGGCGCTTTCGGCCGAAACGTTGCAACAAGTGCGCGCGCAGGGTCAGGCGCTCGCGGATAAAGGTGTAGTCCAGCAACCATCGCTCGGTACCGGCGCACCCGCTCCGACGCCCGCAATTAAATACGGCGGAAGCAACACGTCGCTTCAGCGGGAACTGCCGCCGATTTCACAGTCGCGCTAATGGCGCGGCAGAAAGGTAAGTGTTTATGGATACGACTCAGAAACAGCGGGGTTCCATGTGGGCTTTGGGGCTTGTCGTGGTTGGCATCTACTTCGCGCCGTCACTGCTTCGCTTCTTTGCTGCCGCCGCGCTGCATCCGCTCCAGGGTTCCTCGGCAAAGGCCGGATTGGCGAAGTCGCCGCCCGGCAGCCCGGCCTCAAATACCGGGGCTGCCGGTGCGCCGGGAAGTTCCGCCAATGGCACCGGTGAAACGCCTCCGGTACTGGCTGATGATCCCGCTCTAGCGAAGTTCCTCGGCAAGTGGGAGGGAAGCATGGCGCTTCCCAGTCGCGGCACTTGCTTCTTCAAACTCGAAGTAAAAGACAACCACGACAGGGAACATCCGTTCGCAGGCTACTCAAGTCTCTCCTGCGCGCCCACGATGTTTGAGCTGCTCGACAAGGGCGAGTCGGGAAAGCAAACGCCTGCCGGAATGATCGACTACATGGCCAAACAAATGAACCCGACCTCGGCGATTCTTGCCGGGGCGCGCTCGGGCGACTCGGTGCAGTTTGAAGTGCAGATGAATGTCGGCGTCAAGGAACTAAGACACGGCTGCGGAATGTCCTCTCTTTCGATTGCGCCGTTCGGCACGAATCAGGTTGCGGTCGATTGGAAAGAGTCGCAACAAGGGCTGTGCCAGGGAGGACAAATAGTCCTGAGGAAAGAGGGGACGTAGATATGCAAGCGCATGATAACGGGCGGTGTTCATGCGGTCGTTTTTGGACGGGAAATCGGGGAGTATTTTGGAAGTTTCGACCTGCCTAAGCTCTGCTTAGGGGAGACGTATGCTACTGAAAATTGCTTCTGGAACGCACAAAAAATACTTCCAGTTGTGTGTTGAATCGGCTATGCACGCTATTCCTAGTTTTACTCACGGAAGAGAGTGACGCGATGCTCAGGGTCATGGAAAGTGAAAACGCGGCGGCGGCGATTCATTACTTCCGGGAGGGACTCAAGCGCGACGACTATTATCTCGACGGACAGGAGGTTCCGGCACAGTGGCTTGGCAAGGGCGCGGAGAGATTAAATCTTACGGGCAAGGTCGGCGAAGAAGAGTTTATTGCCCTGGTCAAAAACCGCGACCCCAATACCGGAAAGCGGCTCACGCCACGCGATAAAGCCGACCGGCGTCCGGGATATGACGCAACGCTTTCGGCATGGAAAAGCGCTTCGGTGATGGACGCGCTCTATGGATGCTCCGACATACGCGAAGCGTTCTGGCAGGCAGGCGACGAAATGATGACGCAGACCGCCGAGCCGGAAATGCGTACAAGGGTGCGAGCGAAAGGGCAGGACTTCGACCGCGTCACCGGGAACATGATCGGCTCAGCGTTCCGCCACTTGCGTAGCCGCCCGGTGAATGGCAAGAGCGACATGCACCTGCACACCCACTACTACCTCATAAACGCGACCTATGACGAAGTCGAGGGGAAATTCAAGGCGGCGCAGCTGGGGGATCTCAAGGCAAAAGCGCCCGATCTGGAACTGGATTTTGATGCACGCTTCGCAAAGAGGCTGCGCTCGCTCGGTTACGTTCCGGTGCTTGGGAAAACGGGCATTCAGATTGCAGGAGTTCCCCAGTCGGTTATCGACAAGTTCTCGCAGCGGCGCAACCAGATTGAGCAGAAGGCGGCGGAGCGGGGAGTCACCGACGCGAAAGGAAAACACAAGATTGGGGCGGCCATCCGGGAGAGCAAGAACTCGGATTTGCCAGCCGACAAACTCATGGCGGACTGGCAGAGCCGCCTGACGGACGCGGAACGCGAATCATTGAAAAAAGTCCGCGACAAGCAGATTGCGCCGAGCAAGGAGATATCCGCGCGTGAGGCCGTGGATTTTGCCGTTAATCATTTGTTCCAACGCGACGATGTCGTCACGGAGCGCAAGCTGCGAAAGTCCGCCGTGCAATACGCCATCGGCCACGTAATGCCGAACGAGGTGGATCGGGAAATTGCAGGGGCACTGGAGCGCCGGGAAATCTTGAGAAAGGACGGCAAGGAAGGGGCGCAATTCGTGAAGGCCACAACGCTGCGCGATCAACTCGGAATGACGCAGCTCGCGCGCGAGGGCAGGGGACAATATGAGCCGTTTACAAAAGCTTACGGCAACCTTCCCGAGTTGTCGGACGAGCAGAACGCGGTCGCGCGCGCCGTGGCACAGAGTCGCGACAAATACATGGGCATCCGGGGCCCGGCGGGCACCGGGAAATCCTACAGCCTCAAGGGAATCGACGCGACGATAAAAGCGCGTGCCGCAAGCGGCGAAGCAACGTTCTCGCGCGCCCTGGCGCTGGCTCCATCCTCTTCAGCGTCACGGGGCGAGCTGCGTAAGGCCGGATTCAAGGATGCAACCACGCTGGCCGCGTTCTTCGACAGTCAGAAAATGCAGGCGGAGATGCAGGGGCAGCTGCTCATCGTCGATGAGTCGGGCATGATGTCCACGCGCGATATGACGCAGCTCATGGGTATTTCGGAAAAGAACAACAACCGCGTGCTTTTCCTCGGCGACTACCGGCAGCACACTTCGGTCGAAGCCGGTGACGCCTTCCGTCTTCTGCAATCCGAGGGCGGCATCAAATACGCTCAGCTCAGCGAAAACCGCCGTCAGAAGGATGAGGACTACCGCAAGGCGGTCGACCTGATTGGATCGGGGGCGGCTGAGAAAGCGGAAAAAGGCATGAAAATCCTCGACAAGAAAGGATGGATTGTCGAGATGGCTGACGCCGCCGACCGCCAGAATTTCCTCGTCGGGAAATTCCTGCAGGCATCCGACGAAGGCGCATCGGCGCTGATTGTCGGCACCACAAACCACGAAGGCGAGCAGGTAACCGCAAGGCTGCGCGAGAAATTGAAGGCGCGCGGAAAAATCACCGGCGAGGAGCGGGTCTTTCCTTCAAGGCTGGCGACAAACTGGACGGACGCGCAGAAACGCGACAGCAGAAACTACGAGCCGGGCATGGTGGTCGAATTTCATAAAGCCGTGCCCGGCGTCCGCAAAAGCGTCAAGGGCAAGCGGGACACCGAAGGCGGCTTCAAGCAGGGAGAGACCGCCCTCGTGTTGCAAGGCGGCAACAATGTGGTTCTCGCGCGCCTTGATGGCACGACCTCTGCACTTCCCACTGAACATGCGGAGCGGTTCCAGGTCTACAAGTCCGGCGAACAGAGTATCGCCAGGGGCGACCAGATCCGCATCACGAAAAACGGCATGGTGAAGGTCAAGAGCCAGGCCATCGGCACGCGCGTCAACAACGGCGACATATTTGCCGTGGAAGGCTACACGAAGGAAGGCGATATCCGCTTGCCAGGTGGCAAGCTCCTACCTAAAGACTACGGGCATTTCACGCTGGGGTACACGGATACGTCGCAGCGCAGCCAGAGTAAAACCGTCGACCGCGTCCTCATTGCGGTCGATGAGCACGCGCACAAGGCGACCAATCGTACCCAGTGGTATGTCTCGCTCTCGCGCGGGCGCGAGCTGGGTCTGGCGGTCGTCGCCAACAAAGAAAGCGCGATGGAAGCCGTACAGCGCGGCGGCGATAGGCTGTCTGCGCTTGAACTCATGAAGAATGACATCGGCCAGGAGAAAGTTACGCGCCAAAAGCGCTTTGGCCTGCGTGACCTGCTGGAGAGAAATCGCATCGCGAAATATCTCAACAGCCGGGCCGATGCGATCCGGGAGTCGGCGCGGGCGCTGACGCAGGGATGGAGAACAAGAGGGGGTATGGGATATGCCTGAAGCCTCCTACGTGCATAGGCTCGTCAACCGCGCCCCGAAAGAAAGAGAAGAGGTTGAAACCCAGTGGCGACAGGCGTTCATTATGGAGCGCGAGGGCTCGGCGCAAAGTTTCAGCGTCTCCCTGCGCCTGAAGGACGGACGGGATGCTGACGGATTCCCGACCTCCCTCTATGTGCGGCATAAATGGATTGACCGGGACGCAAGAACCGAACGGCTGGTCTGGATTTTCAGCAGTGGCGGAATTTATGTCGAGGGCCAGCACCTAAGGCGCGGCCTCGATGCGCTGGAAGAGGGCAAGCTCAAGCGTATCCAGGAGCAGGACAGTAACGAGATTGCGCTGATACAGAGCCACAACGCGGATATCAGGAAGCCGGAAGACAAGGAGCCCATTGTCTCGCGTGTGGTTATCTCGCCGAGCTTTGAGAACGTGCTGGAGGATGACGAAAATCTGGTGGAGATCGCCAAAGTGATAAAGGAGGACTATGCCCATAACAGAGGAAACGGTAAAGGGCCTGCCCGATGACGAGCTGGAGCGGTTCATCATGGCCGGAGTGGAAGAAAAGAAAACGAGGGCTGAACGCAAGAAGCAGGAGACGATTGCGAGGATTAAGCAGCTGGCCGGGTCGGTCGGTGTCCGCGTCGCCATCGGCGGGGCGCGCGGCAGGCCCGCGAAGGTGAAAGCGGATTCCGCAAACCGGAACGGCAAATAGCGTCTCCGCTGCAACGTCGAATGAGCGCGGGGCAGTCTAGCGAACCGCTGGAGCATTGCCTAAGGGCAGTGCTGCGCTTCCCGCTCCTCGCGGCGGCGGTGTTCGCGCACTGCCCACAATATTTCGGATGCGCCCGCGCCTACGAGAGAACAGATTCTAATCCAGCGCCATCTCTTGTCCGGGTCTTTGACAAGCTCGCCCACGGCGAGGGGAGCGAGCATTCCTCCGATTCTCAGAAGATGGGCTGCTGGATTACCGGCTGCGCCAACCGACGTATGCGCGCGGCTGAACGATTGCCGTGGACGCGGGATGTCCGGGTAGACGCGTTGCGTAAAGAGTGGTGCGGCTCGTGGTTGCATTTCGCATCGCACGTTATGCAGCGGGATGATTTTGGTCAAGACGAAAAAAAGGGGCGGTCATCGCTGACCGCCCCATGAAGGCTTACGCCTTCCTGTCCTTCTTTGGCATCGGCTTACGGTAGGTGAGCGTGTAGCCCTTCTCAGCGCCGGATTTGACCAGCTTGTAAGAGCCCGGCGCAAGACTCGGTTCCTCGAAACTGCCGGAGACGTAGTGGCCCCGGTCGTCTTCGTGGTCCCACGCAACGCCGATTTCCTTGCCGCCGGAAAGGATCACGTAGTCGGGATGGTTGTCCTGGGCCTTGTCTTGGTTACGCTCGAAGGTGACGGCTGCCTTGATGGCCAGGGTATCGAGCTTTCCCGTGAACCCGGTTTCCGTTGAGGTGAAACTTCCGATGATAAGCGCTGATTTCTTCATAGTCTTTCTCCTTTGGTTGTTTGAAGCCGCCCTATGCAGCTTCGTTACGGCGCACATCAGGCGCGCGGATGAGCGAGCAAGTCATAGCTTTTTGCCTCGCGAGGAATGCCCCGCTTGCTTGGGGCAGGGGAAAAAGCGTCATTGACTTGGGAGTGACGCGCGCATAGTCGCCGGAATACAAAGAAGCAGGCATGGGGTCGTGGCTGGATACCAAAAGGAGGGAGAGCGGAGTCAGCACATTGCATCGGTATTCAAAGCAGCGGGAAACACGGCGGGGCGGTATGGAACTCACTCCAAAGACTCACAGGCCGTGGGGGAGAAGAACTCGGGAATACCGCGCTATTTACGGCTTCACCGCCTGACGGTTATTTAGGCTCGCCAAGACGCCTTAGCGTTACGAGCACTGATAGCAGAACGATGGCGGCGGTAAACATTGACAGCGCTTTTCCTGCCAACTCCGGTAGAAGCGCAGGGCAAGCGCAACAAAAGTTTTCAGAGACAAAGGGAGAGTTGTGGAATTGGCTAGACATCAGTGCCTCCACTTGCCGCAACCAGCTGCAGCGGGAGCAAGTCGTGGAGTTTCTGAGCGCGTCCCATCCATGGCTCAGGGCGAATCGCCTTGACCCAGTCCGCGAAGGACGGAATGAATCCAAGGTCTTCCCGGACATGCTGCTCGCCGATCCATCGGGTCGGGATGACCCGAGCGGTCGAGAGCGTGACCGTGCAACCGAAAATCGTTTCGGACATGAAGATGCCTTCGGCGTGATGTCTGAGCGCACGATGCCGGAAATCGGCGATTATCTTTTTCGACTCGTCGAACCAGTCGTGAATCCGGATATAGTCCTCGACGGTTCCGCCCCACTTCTTCACGCTGGAAAGGGAATGATGATAAGGATGTGCCATGTTCATTTCCCTCAGAAGCTGTGGTTGAAAAGGGTGGAATCGCTGAACCGGGCGTTGAACTCCAACTCGACCTTGCGCCCGGCAACGTGGAAAGTGAATTCGCCGTAAGCGCCGTCGTTGTTCTCCCAGCCTTCCTGTTCCTGGGAGAGATAGCCGTAACAAAGAGTCTCGATGGCATCGCGAAGAGTGCTTTGTACGCTGTCAAGCTTGCCTGTGCCCCAGTCGGTTCGCTGCAATTCAATCGAGACCTGCGGAATGTCTGCGGAGCCGTCTACCACGATGCTTTCAATCTGGCCGCTGTCCCCTTCGCCATCGAACGTGACATTTACGGTGGCTATTCCTGCGGCTGTGAGCGCATCGAACACCGTGTCTTTATTCAGTGCATTGGCCTGAGCGACAGCCTGTTGATGTAGTGCGTAGGTTTTCGCAATTTCGAGAAGAGTCTTCATGAATTTTTCTCCTTCTGAGTTTTCGCAAGACCGCACCTGCGGTCTCGCTGACGGCGCGCCTCAAGCGGGCGGCACCAGCGAGCGGGTCATCAGAATTTTGTTTCGCGAGGAATGCCGCGCCTATCAGCGGCAGGGGAAAATTCGCCATTGACGCGCGAGCGCCGCACGCTCACGTCGCCGTCATGAAGCGAGAGGGCAGGGGTCTTTGAGGTCAATCAAAAGGAAAGACCTAAGCCTGACGTATGAGGATTTCAAGAGCAGCGGGAAACACGGTCGGGCGCCAACTACGGGGAACACTCTCTTCTTGATCATTCCTGGTTTCAATTACTTTTTGAGTGACTTCTGAGCATCCCCGAGTGTTGAAAACCGAGCAGCGACTGCTTTGGTGGTATAGTCGATAATCTTTACGTTGTTCTGCTGCGTGGAGTAACGCCCAAGGTTGTATTCTTCCCAGCCCTCTAGTGACATGTGTGGATCAAACACAGGAAGATGAACTGCCTTTTGCCATCTCCCTTCAAATTTCGATTCGGCCCTCGACTTAGGGTCAAGAACCTTAAACACTAGTGAAAAAGCGATCGTCCTCGCGTCTACCCTTTCTGTGCTTCCACTCAGACTCCACGGCGGGGGATAGTATCCTTCGGCGCTCTGCGTTGCTATGCGTATTCCGCGCAGCTCTTCCTTGATGTCAACAGACTTTGATCCTTGGATGCTGTCCGGGCCATCCGGATAGGCTTGGGAGAGTGCCGTTGCCAGCAATTGATAAGGCAGTAGACAGCCATCAAGTGCATCGATTGCCTCGCCTTCTTTTGAGTCCACCCCTTTCGTCAACAGAAACCTTCCCCCGATAAGCATGACCTTTCCGTGGATTGTTTCGCCATTCTTTGCGCTTTCACCTTCGATGGCGATATTTAGATCATCACGTATAACGAACTTTAGCTGAGAGCGATGTCCGCTCATTAAATCAGTAACACTCAAGGTCACTGCGGTTGCTCGATACCAGAGGGAATCGGAAGCACATATGTCCTGTGGGTCGCAGGCGTTTACCGGAATAGCGGTGAACAGCATTGCGGCCACAACGATGCTCGCGCTCGCAATTCTTGGGAGGATCACTACTTTCCTTCCTGTTCCTGCATTAGGAGCGTTTTGTTCAATGAGAGTCCTTACAAGGGAAGGCATCTTCCATCGCTTCGGCGACAGCGGCGGAGGCGGGTTCGATGTCCTTCTTGGGGTGTGCTGAGATCCATTTTAAAGTTAGTGCCCTAATCTTCGAGACATGAGTGAAATCCGGCACACAGGACGTATGGCCGTCGATGGAGTTATTGGCCGCTACTTCGAAAACCCCACTGATAAAACCAAAGCATATCGCCTTGCTACCATCATCTGCTTTCTTGCATAGATCAGAGAGGTCCCCAGCTAATTCAAGAGCTGGATAGCGATCCGCGAAGGCTACTCCATTGGATGACAAAGCGACAGCTAGGAGACAGGCCAAACTGGACAAGCACATTCCCAAAACATACCTCCAGTTTGCTTCCACGTCAGCCCTTTGGCTCAAAACGAACTCTCTTGGCATTTATAGCGATGCAGCCGCCAACCACATCTATATAGGTTGTTCCGTTCCCTTTGGCTGGCACCCACTGGATTATGTGTCCGGCAAATGTATTTTTCTCCAATGCTATAAGATTGCTGACCTGCGAAAGTGACTCAACTTCATCGAAGATTATCAGCGCCGGTTTTCTATCGCGCACATCGTTGCTCTCGTAGTAGTCCACGCTGATCGTCACGGATTTCGCAGAGTAGTCAACCGCCATGCTTTTCAGCAATGCATCGTGC
>Ga0075021_10000264_pt1 | contig 28940 bp, 25 predicted proteins | sample ColStrG_CSR_2012_FD_72749 | JGI IMG/M metagenome (GOLD analysis project Ga0075021, IMG submission 72749) | Freshwater sediment microbial communities in response to fracking from Pennsylvania, USA - Cold Stream Run_MetaG_CSR_2012 | ecosystem: Environmental > Aquatic > Freshwater > Creek >...
CCGAGCCCGATCACCCGCTTGATGAACGGGGTGCCGTCACTCTGCACCCAGTCAGGCGGCGGCGTGAACACCACGATATCGCCCCGCTTGTAGGTATCGAAGCGGGGCGTCAACTTGTCGACCAGGACGTATTGCTCCGGCTCCAGCGTGTGCTCCATGGACTTCTGCTGGACCTTGTACGGCTGAGCAACGAATGTCTGGATGACGAAGAAGATGATGAGCGTGAGAGCGAGTGTCTCCGCGATCTCAAGGAGACACCCGAGCATGGGTCGTCGGGTCACAAGACGCGCAGCATAGCGTGTGTCTCCGCGAGCCGCCGGAGGTCATCCGGTGGATGCATAACGAGGTTGCGAAACGGGTTTGACCCGACTTCGCACGCCTTGTTACACTCGCGCCGGCCTGCAAGGTCCCAGCCCGAATCGGATGCCCCGACGGGACCCTTGAGTCCGTCATCTCCCAGCTTCGCCGTTCCCGAGTGGCGCTGCGCGTGCCGGCCGGATGGCGATCGACAGCCCACTCGAGGAGGACCGCGAAACCCCGATGGACGCCAGTTCACTCCAGTTGATCATCCCGATCGCCGGGATCGCCGCGGTCCTGTATGCGCTGTGGCTCGCTCGCGATGTCCTGTCCCGCGATCAGGGGCCCCAGGCGATGCAGGATGTCTCGGCCACGATCTTCGAGGGCGCCGTCGCCTTCATCCGTCGCCAGTACGTGACCATCGCCATCCTTGCCGTCGTGGCCTGTGTCGTTCTCGGCGCGATCATCGCCGTCGTCGAGACCCAGAGCGTGGCGGAGACGTCGCAGCTTCCGGGCGGCGCCTACGGGGTCCAGCTCGGAATCATGACGGCGGTCGCGTTCATCGTCGGCGCGGCATGCTCGATGGCGTCCGGGATCATCGGCATGTACATCAGCGTCAAGTCGAATGTCCGCACCGCCGCCGCCTCGCGACGGAGCCTGGTCGAGGCGGTCCAGGTGGCGATGCGCGGCGGGGCGGTCTCGGGCTTCCTGGTGGTCGCCCTGTCGCTCCTCGGCGTGTACGGCATCTTCGCCCTCTACGGCGGACTGGAACACCCGGCCGTCGCGCCCTTCCTCATCGTCGGCTTCGGGTTCGGGGCTTCGTTCGTCGCCCTCTTCGCCCAGCTCGGCGGCGGCATCTATACCAAGGCGGCCGACGTGGGATCAGACCTCGTCGGCAAGGTCGAGAAGGGCATCCCGGAGGACGACCCGCGCAACGCGGGCGTCATCGCGGACCTCGTCGGCGACAACGTCGGTGACTGCGCGGGTCGTGGCGCCGACCTGTTCGAGTCGACCGCGGCCGAGAACATCGGCGCGATGATCCTCGGCGTCAGTGTCTACGCCATCGCCCTGCAGGCCGGTTGGCCGAACCCGGCAGGCTGGATCTTCTTCCCGCTCATCGTTCGCGCCTTCGGCCTGTTCGCGACGATCATCTCGATCCAGTTCACGATCCGCGGCAGCGAAGACGAAGACCCGATGAACATCCTCAACCGCGGCTATTGGGCCACGACCCTCCTGTCCGCCCTCGGCCTCCTGTTCTGCACCAACGTCCTGATGTCGACCGGCACCCAGACCGGTCCCGACGGCCTGCCCACCTGGATCTACTTCTTCGGCGCCGGGCTGGTCGGCCTGCTGACGAGCATCGTCTTCGTCTACATCACCCAGTACTACACCGCCGGCTCATATCGTCCGGTCCGGGAGATCGCCGAGGCGTCGAAGACGGGTCCCGCCACCAACATCATCGCCGGGGTCGCGGTCGGCTTCGAGACCACCGCGGTCACGGCCATCTCGATCGTCGTCGCGCTGTTCGTCAGCCACTGGCTCGGTGACCGGGCCGGCATCGTCAACGGGAACGGTGTCAACGTCGGCGGCATCTTCGGGACCGCCGTCGCGACCATGGGCATGCTCATGACGACGGCCTACATCCTGGCCATGGACACTTTCGGTCCGATCACCGACAACGCCGGGGGCATCGCCGAGTTCAGCCGCGCCGAGGCCGGCGCTCGTGAGATCACAGACCGTCTCGACGCCGTCGGCAATACGACGAAGGCGCTGACGAAGGGCTACGCGATCGCCTCCGCCTCCCTCGCGGCGTTCCTCCTGTTCTCGGCCTACATCGACAAGGTCAACCTGATCCTGAGGGTCCAGGGCAGGCCCATCCTCGACTCGATCAACCTCGCCAGCGTCAACGTGTTCATCGCGGCGTTCATCGCGGCGATGCTGGTCTACCTGTTCAGTTCGCTGGCCATCCGTGCCGTCGGCACCACCGCCCAGGCCATCATCGTCGAGGTCCGGCGCCAGTTCCGCGAGATGCCCGGGATCATGGATTACACCCAGCGTCCGGACTATGCGCGAGTCGTCGACATCACGACGAAGGCGGCACTGCGCGAGATGATCCTGCCGGGCGCGCTGGCCGTCGCGACGCCGATCGTCGTCGGGGTCGTGCTTGGCTACGAAGCGGTCGCGGGCTTCCTCATGATCGGCACCATCAGTGGGGTGATGCTTGCCACGGTCCTGAACAACAGTGGCGGCGCGTGGGACAACGCCAAGAAGTACATCGAATCGGGCCAGCTCAAGGATGATGCGGGCAATGTCCTCGGCAAGAAGACGGATGCGCACGCCGCCGCCGTCGTCGGCGACACTGTCGGCGATCCGTTCAAGGACACCGCTGGGCCGTCACTGCACGTTCTCGTCAAGCTCATCGCCACCATCGCCCTGGTTCTCGCCCCCGTCTTCGTCAGGTAGGCGTCGCCGCGCCTGACGGCTCATGCCGGGGTCGCGTCGTCCGCTCATTCATTCAGCACCATCGAGGTGCGCTCGGTCAGGTGTTCCGCGGCACCTTGGTCTGAGACCACCATTCGCGGCAACCCGTGATGTACATGGATACCTTCGGCCAGGCCTTGATCATGGGGATCGTCCAGGGACTCACCGAGTTCCTGCCGATCTCCTCGTCCGGCCACCTCATCATCGTGCCGTTCCTGTTCGGTTGGACCGACCCGTTCATCACGTCGCTCGCTTTCAGCGTGATGCTTCATATCGGGACGCTCGCGGCTCTCCTCGTCTACTTCAGGGCGGACTGGGTCCGGCTCGTGCCGGCGGGCTTCGCGGCAATCCGCGATCGCTCGTTCCGCGGTGACCCGGACCGGCGCCTGGCCTGGCTGCTCATCGCCGCGACGATCCCGGCGGCCATCGCCGGCTTCCTCCTGAACGACTTCATCGAGTCCAGATTCCGCGATGCCGGGCCGGTCGCCCTCACTCTCGTCATCGGCGCGGTCGTGCTGTGGCTCGCCGACCGGTGGGGTGGAATGACCAAGGGCGTCGACGATGTCACATTCCCGGTCGCCGGCGCCATCGGGGCGGCGCAGGCGCTGGCCCTCATCCCGGGCATCAGCCGGTCCGGGATCAGCATCTCGGCCGCGCGTTTCGCGGGGCTCGATCGCGAATCGGCCGCGCGCTTCTCGTTCCTCATGGCGACGCCGATCATCATCGGCGCCGCGGTCTTCGAGATCCGCAAGGTCGCATCGGGCCAAGCCGGCGTGGACGTGAGCGTCGGGCCGCTCCTGGTCGGGATGCTCAGCGCGTTCGTCGCCGGGATGCTCGCCATCGGCTTCCTGCTGCGCTACCTCCGGACGCGCACATTGACGATCTTCGTGATCTATCGGCTGGTCCTGGCGGCGGTCGTCGTCGTCGCCTGGCTCAGGTAGGGAGCCGGCAAGCAGCGACCGATGGAGGTCATGAAGCAACTCCGGCAACGGGCGATCCGGGACCTCGTGGACCAGCGTCCGATCCGGACGCAACAGGAACTCGCCGCCGCTCTCCGTGAGCGCGGTTTCCGGACGACCCAGGCGACGATCTCGCGCGACGTCGCTGAGCTCGGCCTGATCAAGGTCGCCCGCGAGGGGACTGCGGCTTACGCACTGCCGCCGCGCCTCATCGAGGCCGAGACGTCCGGCGAGGACCGCCTTCGCAAGCTCATGATCGACCTCCCGATCGAGATCCACGAGGCCGGTCTGCTGCTCGTGCTTCGGACGCTGCCGGGGTCCGCCCACGCGATCGCCGCGGCGCTCGATCGGGCCCGTTGGCCCGAGGTCGCTGGCTCGATCGCGGGCGACGACACGCTGTTCGTGGCGTTCCCGGACCGGGGGTCGCTCCAGCGCATCAAACGTCGCCTGATCCGTCTCACGGAGAGCGTGGCCGGCGCCTGAGACGAGGCCCGACGCCGCCCGGCGCTGCCCACTCGTCGGCTTTGACAGTCACCCGGCACACGACTACCATTCGCTCCCGGTCGGAACTTCAGGCGAGCAGCTCGGCTGCGTGACGCCTGGAGTTCTTTCCTTTATCGAAGACCGCCCACATCCGGTCTGCCCACATCTGACCCACCAGCGAAACGGGGGCCCAAGACCGTGAACAGCAAGCCGACCTATCTTTCCAAGGATGGCCTCGAGAAGCTGCGAGCCGAGCTGGACGAGATGGTCTCGGTCAAGCGGCCCGAGGTCGCCAACCGGATCCACGACGCCAAGGAACACGGCGACCTGTCGGAGAACGCCGAGTACGAGGATGCCAAGAACGAGCAGGCGTTCGTCGAGGGTCGGATCCAGACGCTCGAGGCGCTGATCAAGAACGCGACGATCATCGACGAGAACCATTCGACCGACCACGTCCAGATCGGCTCGACAGTGGCTGTCGAAAGCCCGGACGGCAAGGAAGCCTTCACCATCGTCGGCTCGGCCGAGGCCAAGCCCGCCGAGGGGCGGATCTCGAACGAGAGCCCGGTCGGGCGCGCCCTGCTCGGCAAGAAGAAGGGTGAGAAGGTCGTCGTCAAGGTCCCGGCCGGCGACTTCACCTACAAGATCGTCGGCATCAGCTAGATCCTCGGAGGGTCCGCATGGATTGGGCGGACGAACTCGCGTCCCGGGTCAGCGGCCCGCAGGTCGTCAACGATTCGAAGACGCCGTCCGGGACGGTCCACGTCGGCAGCCTGCGCGGCCCTGTCGTCCTCGACGTCATCGCGCGGTCGCTGCGCGCCAACGGCCACGAGACCACGCTGCTGTACGGCGTCGATGACCTCGATCCGATGGACGCACAGGCGCTCCTGACACCCGACGCCATCGACCGCGAGATGGGCCGGCCGCTGGCCCACGTCCCCGACCCGGCCGGCGATTGCCACGCCAGCTACGCTCGCCATTTCGCCGGTCTGTTCATCGACGTCTTCGCGGGACTCGGCATCCACCCGGACCGCTACTACTGGATGAGCGACATCTACCCGACCGGGGCGATGGATCCGTTCATCCGGCTCGCCCTCGACCGGGCCGCCCTCGTCCGCGAGATCTACCGGCGTGTCGCCAACGTCCGGCACCCAGAGACCTGGCACCCGATCGGGCTGATCTGCCCGACCTGCGGCAAGGTCGGCACCACGATCGTCACCGACTGGAACGGCGACCAGGTCTTCTTCGAGTGCCGCGCCGACCTCGTGACGTGGGCGCGCGGCTGTGGGACGTCGGGCTGGATCAGTCCGTTCGGCGGCAAGGCCAAGCTTCCGTGGAACCTCGAGTGGGCCGCCCAGTGGTCGCTGTTCGGTGTCACCATCGAGCCGGGCGGCAAGGACCTTTCCACCGCCGGCGGCTCGCGCGACCGGAGCGATGCGATCGCGCGTGAGGTGTTCGAGCGCGAACCGCCGCTCAATGTGCCCTACGAGTTTCTCAACATCGCCGGCCAGAAGATGTCGACCTCGAAGGGGCGTGGCGCAGCGGCCCACACCATCGCCCAGGTGATCCCGCCTGAGCAGCTTCGGTTCCTGTTCCTCCGGCCGCGGCCGAACCAGGCGATCGAGTTCGATCCGGAGGGGACCGACGCGGTCCCCCGACTGTTCGACGAATACGATCGGTTCGCCGCGGCCACGAACGGCCGGGAGGTCAAGGGCGAGCTCCCGGCCGGCTTTGAGGCGACCTTTCGCTATGCGCTGCTCGACCCGAATGCGGATGTCGCGTCCGAGGCGGCCGCATTCCGGCCGGCGTTCGCTCACCTCGCCCTGCTCGTCCAGATCCCGGGCGTCGATGTCGTGGCGCGGGTCGAGGCGGAGAAAGGGATCGCCCTGACCGACAGGGAGCGGTGCGTCCTCGATGAGCGCGTGGCCGCGGCACGCGCGTGGCTCGACGCGTATGCGCCTGATCGGGCCCGACTGGCAGTCCGCCATGACGCGTTGCCGGCCGAGTCATCCGCGCTCGACGCGGAACAGCGTGCCTTCCTGGCGGCGCTCGCCGAGTCGGTGGATGCCATGCCGCGGTCCGGCGGGGACGCGTGGCAGGACGCGATCTTCAGCGCGGCAACGGCGACAGATCTCTCGTTCGGACGGGCATTCGCAGCGATCTACGCTGCCTTCCTTGGACGGTCCAACGGTCCGCGCGCCGGCTGGCTCATGGCCAGCCTCGACCCAGCGTTCGTGGTCGAGCGATTGCGAGCCGTAGCCGAGACTTCGGGAGGTGCCGAGTGAGCGTCGGTCTGCAACGTCTTCGCGAGGAGCCTGACGTCATCCGTGACGGTGCCATCCGGAAGGGCGAGGACCCGGCGCCGGTCGACCGCGCGCTCGGACTCGACGCCGAGCGGCGGCGCCTGCTGGCCGAGAGCGAGGCGCTCAAGGCGGAGCGCAACGCGGCTTCGAAACGGGTCGGCGAAGCGATCAAGGCCGGCGCCGCGCCTGACGGTCCGGAGGTCGCCGACCTTCGCGCTGCGTCCACGGCGGCGGGTACCCGCATCGCGGGGCTCGACGCGGAGCTCGCGACGACCGAGGCAGCCCTCGCCGACCTGCTCCTGCGCATACCGAACCCGCCCGACCCCGACATCCCGATCGGTGGCGAGGAAGCCAACGTGACCATCCGCACGTGGGGCGACATCCTCCCGAGCGAGGTCGATGGCTGGACCCGCAAGCCGCACTGGGACCTCGGCGAAACGCTCGGCATCCTCGACAACGCCCGCGGCGCCAAGATCACCGGTTCCGGATTCCCGGTCTACAAGGGCGCCGGATCCGCCCTCCAGCGGGCGCTCATCAACTGGTTCCTCGATATCCATGCCCGTGAGAACGGCATGACCGAGATCTGGCCGCCGGCGGTCGTCAACAGTGCGAGCGCGACGGGCACCGGCCAGATCCCGGACAAGGAGGACCAGATGTACGTCGTGACCCGCGACGACCTGTACCTGGTCCCGACCGCCGAGGTCCCGGTCACCAACCTGCATCGCGACGAGGTCCTGGAGGCGGCTGAGCTGCCGATCCGCTACGCGGCATACACGCCGTGCTTCCGTCGCGAGGCCGGCGCGGCCGGCAAGGACACCCGCGGCATCCTCCGCGTCCATCAATTCGACAAGGTCGAAATGGTGCTGTTCGAGAAGCCTGAGGACTCGGCGGCTGCACTCGAATGGATGACCGAGCGCGCCGAGATCCTCCTGCAGCGCCTCGGGCTGGCTTACCGCGTGCTGCTCATGAGCACTCGAGAGATGGGCTTCACCCAGGCCCGCAAGTACGACCTCGAGGTCTGGTCGCCGGGCGTGGAGCGCTGGCTCGAGGTCAGTTCGTGCTCGAACTTCCGCGACTTCCAGGCCCGTCGCATGTCGATCCGCTACCGGCCGGAGCCCGGCGCCAAGCCAGAACTCGTCCACACGCTCAACGGATCCGGCCTGGCACTCGCCCGCGTCGTGGCCGCGCTGCTCGAGACATACCAGCAGCCGGACGGCACGATCGTCGTCCCCGAGGTGCTCCGGGGCTATATGGGGCGCGCTACCATCTCCTGAGAGGGAGGATGGTCCGATGAGTGCCACACCGCCACCCGCGACGCCCCAGGTCGCCTGGGAGAGCCCCGAACGGGCGGTCGGGCCAGCGCCCGGCATCGAATACGCCCCCCACGGCGCGCGGCTCGTCGCCTACATCCTCGATGGCCTGATCGCGGCGGCGGTCTGCTTGGTCCTGATCGTCGCGGCGTTCATCGTGCTCGCGGCCGGGTCGACGATCGTCGACAATGAGGTCACCGCGCTGAACCCGATCACGACGACCGTCTTCGTCCTGCTTGTCGTCATCACGATCGGCGTCGCCATCCTGTACTTCCCATTCTTCTGGGCGCGCGGTGGACAGACACCGGGGATGCGGCCGTTCGGCCTGCGCGTGGTGCGCGATCGAGACGGCGGCTCGATCGGGTGGGGGACAGCCTTCCTTCGCCTCCTGGGCCTGTGGGTCGCCGCGTCCGTGTTCTATCTCGGCTATGTCTGGATCTTCATCGACAAGCGCCGGCGTGGCTGGCAGGACCTGATCGCCGGGACCATCGTCGTCAAACAGTCCTGACCGGCTGGGACCGCACAGGAGCGAGACCATGAGCGAACCCACAGACGCCTGGCAGGCACCACAGCCAGAAGCCGGTCCCGCTCCCGGGATGGCCTTCGCGAGCCCGGGGTCCAGGCTCATCGCCTACATCCTCGATATCGTCATCCAGTTCGTCATCGTGATCACGCTGGGCACGCTGGCCGTCGTCTTCGGCGCGATCTTCTTCCTGATCGGCACCCTCTTCGCCCTCGGGATCATCGCGGTGACCGTCGGCTACTTCCCGTACTTCTGGACCCGGAGCGGCCAGACGCCGGGAATGAGCAAGATGAAGATCAAGGTCGTTCGCGATGCGGACGGCGGGCCGCTGACGGTCGGCCAGGCTGTCCTCCGACTCATCGGCCTGTGGATCGGCCTCGCTGTCTTCTACATCGGCGTCATCTGGATCTTCATCGACAAGCGGAAGCGCGGCTGGCAGGACCTGTTCGGCGGCACTGTCGTCGTGGACGTCCCACCTGCCGAGTACGTCGCCTGAGACGCTTCCTCGAAACCGACGACGCGGCCCGCGCTCGAATGCTCACACGCCGGATGGCTGGCCCGATGTCGGCTGGTATCCTCTCGCGCGGGAGAGGTGGCCGAGTGGTTGATGGCGGCGCTCTTGAAAAGCGTTGAGTCGAAAGACTTCGTGGGTTCGAATCCCACCCTCTCCGCCAGCACCAGCGACATCGACGCTGCGGGGTTGTGCGCGGCATGTCGCCACTCGCGGTTGATCACGACGACGCGCGGTTCCGAGTTCCGACTGTGCGAACGGTCCGCGACCGAGCCGGCGTACCCGCGCTACCCCGCCCTCCCGGTCGTGCGCTGTCAGGGGTTCGAGACGGTCGAGCGATCGTCGGGAACTGTGCCGATGGAGTCGACGGCCGACAAGTCGACGGCCGACGCTTGACGCCCGGAGTGGGCCCCGCCTAGACTCCGCGGACATCACGAAGAGACGGGCGATGAACGGGACGAGTACCCGTCGGGCGTCGATCCAGAGATCCGGCGGTCGGTGCGAGCCGGAGCGACGACGACGAGGGAATGGCCCCGGGAGCCTCCGGACCGAACACGGGGCGGTGCGAGCCGCGGACGTCAGTAGGCTCCGACGCAGAGCGCCAGCGATACAGGGCAGCGCCGATCGGTCACCGCGGGGACGTGGCCGGCCCGTCGGTCAGACACAAGTGCGGCATCGCCGAATGAGGGTGGCACCGCGGAAGGCACGACCTTTCGTCCCGGGACGAAACGGTCGTTCCTAGATTCTCGAGGCACCTCAGCGATGACGACGTCGGATCCGATCAGCCTGACGCAGGCACAGCGCCTGTCCGCCAACGCGGACACGATCCTGCTGCGCGCCACGCGTCCGGCGGACCTCGAGACCCCCATCGGCGCCTTTCTTCGTCTCGACGACGGCGGGCCCGCCTATCTCCTCGAATCAGTCGAGGGCGGCGAGCGTCTCGGGCGCTATTCGTTCCTCGGTGTCGGCCCGCGACGGCTGCTCGAGGTCCGCGACGGGCTGGCACGGGTCCAGACACGGCCGGTCACGGAACCGGTCTACTCGGCGGATCTGCCGATCGAGACGTTCGACGGCGCCGATCCGCTGGCGGCCATCCGCGCCTTCGTCCCGCGCCGCCGTCTCCAGCCGACCGAGGGGATGCCGCGGTTCACCGGAGGCGCCGTCGGGGCCCTCGCCTACGACGCGGTATCCGCCTTCGAGCCAACGGTGCCGCTGCCCGACCGCGATCCGGTCGGAGTCCCGACCGCCGCGTTCATCGAGACCGACCTCGTCCTCGTCTTCGACCACCTGACCCACACCTTGTCGGCGATCGCTTCGCTGCACACCGAGACGCCGGATCTCGAGGCGCGCTACCGGATCGCCGAGGCAGCCATCTTCGAGGCCCTCGAGCGCACCTCACGACCCAGCGCCGCCGAGATGGCCGGGTCGCGCTCGCGGCCGACGAACGGCGGCGAGACGCTGCTCGGTCAGGCGATCGAGACCAGTCTCGGTCGGGACGAGTACATCCACGCAGTCGAGGTCGCGAAGGACGCGATCGTCGCCGGGGAGGCGATCCAGGTCGTGCTCGCGCGCCGGCAATCATTCGGGCTGCCGATCGACCCGGCCACAGGAGCCGCGCTCGACGGGATCGGCCTCTATCGGGCGCTCCGGCGGGTCAACCCCAGCCCGTACCTGTTCTTCACCCGGACCCCGACCTTCGAGGTCGTCGGCGCCTCGCCCGAACTCCTCCTCCAGGTCGAGGGCGACCGGCTGACGACCCACCCGATCGCCGGCACCCGACCGCGCGGCGTGGACGCTCGCGAGGACGCCCTCCTGTCCGAGGAGCTCCAGCGCGACCCCAAGGAGCGCGCCGAACACGTGATGCTCGTGGATCTCGGGCGGAACGATCTCGGCCGCGTTGCGCGCCCGGGGACCGTGTCGGTCAGCAAGTACATGGAGGTCGAGCGCTACAGCCACGTGCTCCATCTCGTGTCGCATGTCGAAGCGCGCTTGAAGCCGGAGCTCGACGCGCTCGACGCGCTTCGGTCGGTCTTCCCGGCGGGCACACTGTCGGGCGCCCCGAAGGTCCGGGCCATGCAACTCATCGCCGCGGCGGAGGGGGAGCGGCGTGGCCTGTACGGCGGCGCCGTCGGCTACCTCGGCTACGACGGCAACCTCGATACGGCGATCACCATCAGGAGCGCGGTGCTCAAGGACGGCCAGGCGCATGTCCACACCGGCGCCGGCATCGTTGCCGGGTCGGTCCCCGAGAAGGAGTTCGAGGAGACCGAGCACAAGGCCGCGGCGCTCCGACGCGCGATCGAGCTCGCCGCGGGAATCGCCGAGGCGCCGCGACCCGATAACGCGGCGGTGCGCGACGCGGACGCATTCGACGAGGCGCGAGCGCGACCATGATCCTCGTCATCGACAACTACGACAGCTTCACCTTCAACCTCGTCCAGGCGCTCCAGGCCGCGGGCGCGGACGTGCACGTCGTCCGGAACGACGCGATCGAGATCGGGGCGGTCGCTGCGATGGCCGACGATCCCGCCGCGGAGCTGCGCGGGATCGTGATCTCGCCCGGGCCTGGCGACCCGGACGATGCGGGTATCTCGGTCGGAAGCGTCCTCGTCGCGGCGGGTCGCGGGCTGCCGCTGCTCGGAGTCTGTCTCGGGATGCAGTCGATGGCGGCGGCCTTCGGCGCCTTGATCGTCCGGGCGCCGACCCTCGTGCATGGCGAGGCGTCCGAGGTGACACACGATGGCGCCGGTCTCCTCGAGGGGATGCCGCCCGCGTTCATGGCCGCGCGGTATCACTCGCTCGCGGTGGATCCGGCGACGTTGCCGCCCGAGTTGCGGGTCACCGCCATGAGCGAGGTGGACCGGGTGGTCATGGGTATCCGGCACGTGTCACTGCCGCTCGAGGGCGTCCAGTTCCATCCGGAATCGGTCCTCACGCCGCAGGGCCCGCACCTGTTGGCAAACTTCCTGCGCCAGGCGGGCGAGGGCGAGGCGTCTCGCCTGGATGACGTGTCCGGGACGTTCGCGACATCCGGGATGGCGGAGCGATGAGCGATCTGGTCAAGGCAGCGCTCACGACGATCGTGGATGGCGGCACGCTGTCGATGGACGAAGCGCGTGGGGCGATGGGCGCGGTGATGGACGGCGAGGCGACTCCAGCCCAGCTCGCGGCGCTGCTGGTGGGCCTTCGGATGCGCGGCGAGACGGTCGACGAGCTGGCCGGCTTCGCGTCTGCGATGCGCGAGCGAGTGACCCGCGTCGAGGCACCCGTCGGCGCGATCGACGTCGTCGGGACCGGCGGCGACGGCAGTGGCACATTCAATATCTCGACGACCGCGGCACTCGTCGCGGCGTCCGCCGGTGTGCCAGTCGCCAAGCACGGGAATCGGGCCATGACGTCGCGGTCCGGGTCGGCGGACGTCCTCGACGCGCTCGGCATCAGGATCGACCACGATGCCGCGTCGGCCGGCGCTGCGCTGCGCGATCTCGGCTTCGCGTTCCTGTTCGCCGCGAACTTCCATCCGGCGATGCGCCACGCCGGCCCGACCCGGCGCGAGATCGGGGTCCGGACGGCGTTCAACCTGCTCGGGCCCCTGACGAACCCGGCCGGCACGCGCCGGCAACTGCTCGGGGTCGGCGACGAGGCCATAGCGGTCAGGATGGCCGAGGTGGTCCGCAGGCTCGGCACAGACCGCACCTTCGTCATCCATGGAGATGGCGTCGACGAGCTGCCGCTCGACGGCAGCGGCGTGATATACGTCATCGCCGACGACACCATCGAACGCCATGTCATCGATGCGACCGAGCTCGGCTTCAAGCGGGCATCCACCGCCAAGCTGGCCGGCGGGATGCCCGAGGAGAACGCCCGTCTGAGCGAGGCGGTCCTCCGCGGCGAACCTGGCATCCGGCGCGACGTCGTCCTCCTCAACGCCGGCGCAGCGCTCCTGGTCGCCGGGGTCGTGGAGCAGTTGGAGGACGGGATCGAGCGAGCGGCGCTGACCATAGACGCCGGGCTCGCGACCGAGCTTCTCGACGCGCTGCGCGCCGAACGCCGTGCGGCGGATGCGGCAGGGGCTAGCGCATGACCGTCGCCTCACGCCCGAACGTGGTCGCCGAGATCGCCGACCGGCGGCGCGCCGACATCCTCGCCGAGGTTGCCGCGACCGATCCCGCCGTGATGATCGATGCCGCGCTCGTCTCGACCCGGCCGCGCCCCATCGCAGTCCGCCTCGCGGCCCCCGGGCTCCACCTCATCGCCGAGATCAAGCGATCGTCACCGTCCGCCGGCCGCATCGCATCCGCTGGCGAGGACATCGTCGCGCGAGCCCTGGCATACGAGGCCGGCGGTGCCGCGGCGATCTCGGTCCTGTGCGAACCACACTGGTTCGGTGGATCGGTGGACGACCTGCGTGCGGTCCGCGCCGCGGTCGCCGTGCCGGTCCTGGCCAAGGACTTCGTCGTCGAGGACATCCATCTGCCGATGTTGCGTGCCGCGGGAGCGGATCTCGTGCTGCTGCTCGCCGTGCTCCACACGGCGAGGCGGCTCGCATCTCTGGTGCAGCGCGCCCTCGAGATCGGCCTCGAGCCACTGGTCGAAGTCCACGACGCCCGCGAACTCGATGCGGCGCTGGCGTCCGGGGCGCGGCTCATCGGACTCAACAACCGTGACCTGCGGACGCTGACCGTGGATGTCGAGCGGGCGTCGCGACTCCGCGAGGCCGTCCCGGACGATCGGCTGGTCATCGCCGAGTCGGGGGTGCGCGAGCCTGCCACCGTCGCGCGCTGGCGAGCACTCGGGTTCGATGGCGCGCTCGTGGGCGAGGCGCTCGTCAGATCCGCGGACCCGGCCGCCGCCGCGCGCGCGTTCGTCGCCGCCGGTGCGGCACCGGACGATCCTGCCAACGTCGCGCGACGACCGTTCGTCAAGATATGCGGCGTCACGGACATCGAGGGCGTCCTCGCCGCGGTCGCCGCGGGGGCCGATGCGATCGGGCTCAACGTCGTGCCGGGGACGCCGCGCGAACTGGCGCTCGACGAGGCCGCCGACCTTGCCCGGATCGTCCGGACCGCCGGGGCGGGCCGTCGACGACCGCTCATCGTCGCGATCACCGCCGACGCGTCCGCCCGCCACTTCGCCGCGATCCTGGCGGCCGTCGACCCGGACGTCGTCCAGCTCGCCGGCACGGAGTCCATCGCGACGGCCCGCGGAATCGGGCGACGGGTGTGGAAGGTCCTCCAGGTGCCGTCCGCAGAGCCCCACGATGTCGCCGCTGTCGCCGCGGAGCTCGTCTCGCGCGGGCAGGCGTACCTCGACGCTGGAGTGGATCGGATCATGCTCGATGCGGCCGGCGGGCCGCACCCGGGCGGGACGGGCACTCGCGCATCGGAGCGATTGGCAGCGGCCGTCGCCCGTGAGCTGCCAGTCGTTCTCGCCGGCGGTCTTGCCCCCGCCAACGTCGCCGGCGCGCTGCGGACGATCCCGGCCACCGCCGTGGACGTCGCTTCGGGGGTGGAGCGACCGCGCGTGTCGGGCACACGGCCGACCAAGGATCCGCTCCGGCTCACGCTGTTCGTGAAGCGCGCCCGGTCGGCCCGTGACGACAGGCCAAATATCCCGTTCGGGCCGACGCCGATCCACGCCGGCCTGCTCGATGCCGACGGCTCGGGCCGATGGGGGATGGAACGCGCCTTCGGTGGGCGTTACGTGCCGGAGACACTGATGGCCGCCCTCGAACAACTCGAGACCGCCTACGACGCACTACGCCAGGATCCGGTCTTCTGGGCCGAACTCCGCGAGCTGCTCGGCACCTTCGCCGGCCGGCCGACAGCGTTGTACCGCGCGGACCGGCTGGCCGCCGCAGTCCGTGCCGAGGCCGAGCGGATGGCCGGTCCGGGTGGGTCGCGGATCCCCGCGCTCCGTCTCTACCTCAAACGCGAGGACCTCGCCCACACCGGCGCCCACAAGATCAACAACGCGCTCGGCCAGGCGTTGCTGACCCGGCGGCTGGACAAGACCCGCGTGATCGCCGAGACCGGAGCCGGCCAGCACGGCGTGGCGACGGCGACCGCCTGTGCCCTGCTCGACCTGCCGTGCGTCGTGTACATGGGCGCCGAGGACATCGAGCGGCAGGGTCCGAACGTCCTCCGGATGCGCGCCCTCGGTGCCGAGGTGCGCTCGGTGACGTCGGGGACGGCGACGCTCAAGGACGCGGTCAACGAGGCGATGCGCGACTGGGTCACGAACGTCGCGACGACCCACTACGTCCTTGGGTCGGCGATGGGCCCGCATCCGTACCCGACCATCGTCCGCGACCTCCAGCGACGGATCGGCGACGAGGCTGCAGCGCAGCTCACCGCCGTCGAGGGGCGTTTGCCGGACCTCGCGGTCGCCTGCGTCGGCGGCGGTTCGAACGCCATCGGGCTCCTCGCCCGGTTCATCGGCGAGCCATCCGTCCGTCTCGCGGTCGTCGAGGCGGCCGGCGACGGCATCGAGACCGGGCGCCATGCCGCGGCCATCCTCGGCGGGACCCCCGGCATCCTGCACGGCTCGCGCTCGCTGATGCTCCAGGACAGGGACGGCCAGGTGACCGAGGCGCACTCCGCGTCGGCCGGGCTCGACTACCCGGGAATCGGGCCGCAGCTCGCCGCCCTCGCCGAGGGCGGCCGGATCGAGGTCGCTGCCGCCACCGACCGGGAGGCCATCGCGGCGATGAAGGCCACGACGCGGACCGAGGGGATCCTCCCGGCGCTCGAGACGGCTCATGCGGTAGCGGCACTCCCCAGGCTGCTGGCAGGCGTCGGCGGGCTGGGTGGTTCGTTCCCCGACGAAGTGCTCGTCCTCGTCGGGTTCTCCGGGCGGGGCGATAAGGACCTCGCGGCGCTCGAGCGGTTCGCGGACATCGAGCCGTGGGAGAGCGTCCGATGACGATGTCGACCACGGCCGCGCCGATCGAGACGGGGACGAACTCGACCGCCGGGGCACGTCGGATCGCGGCTGCGTTCGCCCGCGCCCGTGCCGACGGACGCGCGGCGTTGATCCCGTACGTCGTCGCGGGCTACCCCGACGCGGACACGAGCTTCCAGATCGCCCTCGCCGCGGCCGACGCCGGCGCCGACCTGCTCGAGGTCGGACTGCCGTACTCCGACCCCCTGGCCGATGGCGCGACGTTGCAGCGAGCGTCGGGTGTCGCGCTGGCGGCCGGAGCGACGCTCGAACGGTCGCTCCGCCTCATCGAGCGGATCGGCGCCGCGCGGCCCGACCTGCCTCTGGTGCCGATGGGCTACGCCAACCAGATCATCGGCGGGGGCGACGGCGAGGCCGTCGCGAAGCGCCTGGCGGATGCCGGCGCGGCCGGGCTCATCGTCGCCGACCTGACGCCCGACGAAGGGGCGCCGTTCGAGGCGGTCGCCCGCGCGGCCGGACTCGCCGTGGTCTACCTCGTCGCCCCGACGACGCCACCCGCCCGGCGCGCCGCGGTCGCCGCCCGGAGCGGTGGCTTCCTGTATTGCGTGTCGCTGGTCGGGGTCACCGGCGCACGGACCTCGCTGCCGGCCTCGGTCGGCAAGCTGGTCCGTGCGGTCAAGGCCGCGTCGCCGGTCCCGGTCGCGGTCGGGTTCGGTATCAGCAAGCCGACCCACGTCCGGGCGGTCGCGAAGGCCGGGGCGGACGGCGTCATCGTCGCCTCGGCACTGGTCGACGCACTCGGTTCCGATGGTCGCGACATCGACGGGTTGTCGAGGCTCGTCGCGACGCTCCGCAGCGCGACCCGAGGAGCTCCGTGGTCATAGCGGTCACCATCGAATCGACTACCAGGAAGTCGTTCGCGCGCGCCCTCGACTGGCCGGGCTGGACCCGCGCCGGGAAGACCGAGGAGCTCGCCCTCGCAGCGCTGGCAGGATCGGCCGCGCGCTACGCACCTGTGGCGGAGTCGGCGGGCGAGCCGTTCGCGCCGGATACGTACGAGGTCGTGGTCCACGCGGGCGCTGGCAGCGGGACGGACTTCGGTGTCCCATCGGTCATCACAGACGATGAGCGACGACCCACGTCCGCCCACGACGCCGACCGGCTCGCGCGCCTGGTCCACGCGGCCTGGAGCATCCTCGACGGCGTCGCCGCCACGGCACCCGCCGAACTGCGCAAGGGGCCTCGGGGCGGCGGGCGCGACCGCGACAAGATGCTCACCCATGTCTTCGAATCCGAGTGGGCCTACGCTCGCGAGATGGGCATCAGGGTGAAGCTGCCCGATCCAGCGGACCGGGCTGCCATCGGCGCGATTCATGCCGCGATGCTCCATGTGTTGCGCGAGCCGTCCGACGGCACTCCGCTCGCCGGACGGCGATGGACGACGCGGTACGCCGCCGGGCGGATCGCCTGGCATGCGCTCGATCACGCCTGGGAGATGGAAGACCGCACCGATTCGGGCTGACCATCCGATGCATCGGGCCAGCGGAATCCGTGCTCGACGCCGTCGATGTCCGGCCGCCCGACGGACGCCGCCGCGAGCTCGGTGACGTCAGCTGGAGCGAGACCCGCCGCGCGCAGGTCCCGAACCGCGGTCGCCCCGTGCGCTTTCGACAGCTTCCGACCGTCCGGACCTCGGACGAGGGGGTGATGCGCGAATGTCGCGGGAGCGGCTCGGCCAAGCAGACGCCCGAGCCGGATCTGGACCGCCGTCGCGCCGAGCAGGTCACGACCGCGGACGACAAGGTCGACGTCCTGACGCAGATCGTCCACGACGACCGAAAAGGCATACGTCCAGTGGCCGTCCCGGTCGCGGATGGGCACGTCGCCGTCGGCCGCGACCTCGGCTGTGCACGGCCCGACAAGCGCATCCATCCAGGCCTCGGACCCGCCGCCGAGGACTGCTCGCAGGACCGGACCGTCCAGCCGGCGTTCCCTGCACCCGCCCGGACAGCCTGGTCCCTTCCAATGGTGGCCGTGTGCCGCGGCCCACCTCTCGAAAGTGGACCGAGTGCAGTCGCAGCCGTAGACGAGGACCTCGTCGCGCAGCTGGGCCAGCGCGGCGGCGTACGGCGCATCGTCGTCGGACTGGCGAACGGGACCCTCGTCGGGCGAGAAACCAAGCCAGGCGAGTTCCTCGAGCAAGGCAGCGTCATACTCCGGCTTGCAGCGCCTGCGATCGTGGTCCTCGATCCGGAGCAGGACCGCGGCCCCGGCGCTGCGCGCGGATCCCCAGACCCAGATGGCATTCGTCACGTGCCCCAGGTGGATGTACCCGGTCGGTGCGGGCGCATAGCGCGTCCGCGCCGCCTCGAACCGAGGGGTCATGGGTTCGCGGACCGGCTTGGGCTGGCGGACGTGGAGTACAGCACGGTCTGGGTCACCGCCAGGTCGAGCTGGGTGGGTGCGCCCAGCGCTGCCACCAGCAACGATTCGAGGGTCGTCGGGTCCGGCGGTGCGCCAGGCCCTGCCACGTCCACCTCGACCACATCGCCGGACACCGTGACATCGACGATCTTGAACCCTGGTGCCGGCGCCAGCCATCGGGCGACCGCGTTCTGGGCGAGCTGCTGGTTCGAGGCCGCGGCATACGCCTGCTGGCCGCCGACCGCCAGCGGGATCAGGAGGAGCATCCCCGCCACGGCGAAGGAGGCGAACCAGGCCTGGGTCCGTTCCGCGTTCGCCACCAGGCGGCCGATCGGCACGACCCCGGTGAGGACGAAGACGACGCAGGCTGCCAGCACGATCGACACGAAGTTCGTCGTGAACAGGAGGAGCGCGCCCGCTGCCTCCGCGGGCAGCCCGGCCGACAACAGGATCCCGGCCGCCCCGAGCGGCGGCACGAGCGAGATCGCGATGGCGACCCCGGGCAGCGAATCGGCCACCTTCGCATTCGACGCGGCGTAGGCGCCCGCCGCTCCGGCCGCCAGCGCGACCACGAGGTCGATCAGGGTCGGCGACGTCCGCCCGACGATCTCGCTGTTGTGCGGGACGTTCGGTGCCGAACCGAGCCAGGCACCCAACACCACCCCGATCAGGAGCGTGACCGGGATGCCCGCCACCGTGACCGCCAGCGACTGGATCGCGCGCTTCGGGAGCCCGGTCACGATCCCGAGCGCGATCCCGACGATCGGTCCCATGAGCGGGGCGATGATCATCGCGCCGATGATGCTGGCGACCGAATTCGAGATGAGGCCCGCACTGGCGATGATCCCGGCCAGGGTGAGCAGGACGGAGAACCGCACCAGCCGACCGCGATCGGCCGGGTTGTAGTCGTAGGCATCGAGGATCTCGTCCCGGCGCGCGTCCCCGACGTCACGACTCCTGAGCCATGCATCGCCGATCTCTGCCAGACCGGTCGGCGCCCGCCCGTCGGGCGTTCGCAGGTCGGATGGGCCGGCGACCATCGCCAGGGCGATCGCCCCGACCACGATCCAGCCGACCGCCGCGGCAAAGACGACGATCGCGAACGCGACTCCCGGGATCGCCATGAGGACGACGCCTGCAGCGAGAAGGAGGGCGGCCCGGGCGAGTCGGAGGCTGCGGATTCCGGGCAGCCGTGAATGCCAGACGCCCCAGGCATCGACGAGCGCGAGGACGCCGAGGACGATAGCCACCACTCGCGTCTCGGCGACGGCGCCACCGATGGTCGAGGCGATCAGCGCCAGCCCGGCGAGGACTCCGGCCCCGATGCGCAGCAGCCGTCGTCTGCGTCGCAGGGCGTCGGCGGCCGGGTCGCCGGTCGAGACGCGGATGGTGAGTTCGAGAAGGCTGACCACGACAAGTGCTCCGCCCAGGACGACCGCCGCCTCCGCCGGCCGGAACAGGGCGATCAGGCCCGCACCGAGACCGATCAGCCCGCGGGTGAATGCGACGCCGGTCCAGGCGTTCCGTTTCACCGCCGGTCAGGCGTCCTCGCCCTGACCCGCGCCGTCGCGCGTCCGGTCGCGCGCCTCGAGCGCCCGGGTGATGGCGATCAGTCGACGATAGAGCGCGAGGAGGTCGGCCTGGCCGAGGGGGCCCTGGTTGGCCATCGTCACGCGGAGCAGGACTTCGCGTTCGCGATCGGCGTCGCGGATGGCCCGCCGGCCTTGGATCGTCTTCAGGCGGCCGGCCGAGCGGGCGAGTTCGGCGCGCTCGTTGAGCAGGGCGACGATTCGGCGGTCGAGTGCGTCGATCTGCCGGCGCAACCGCCGCAGTTCGGGCGTCTCGACGGGCGGCGCCGGGCGCCTAGTCACCCGCGTTCCCCGACCGCAGGGCGATCGCCTCGAGCGCGAGGTGGTAGCCCCGAGCGCCTTGCCCGACGATCGACTCGAGGGCGATGTCCTGGAGGAAGTTGACCTGGCGGAATGGCTCACGCCTTGACGGATCCGACAGGTGCACCTCGACGAACGGCCGCGAGATGCCGAGCAGCGCATCACGCAGGGCGACGCTCGTGTGGGTCAGGCCACCGGCGTTGACGATGGCGATGTCGAAGTCGCGACGGTGCAGCCGGTCGATCAGGGCGCCCTCGTGGTTCGACTGGAAGAAGTCGATCTCGAGTCCGAGTTCCGAAGCGCGGGCTCTGAGCCCCAGGTGGATCTCCTCGAGCGTCTCGCGACCGTAGATCTCCGGCTCGCGCGTCCCGACGAGGTTGAGATTCGGGCCCTCGAGGATGAGGACGGTGGTCATCGCGGACTCCCGGTCGCAGCCGCCAGGAGCGAGGCGGCGGCGCGACTGACGAGATCCGCGTCGATGTCATCGCGGACGACGACCCCGTCGGCCGTCGGCAGGATCCAGCGCAGGCGGCCGGCGGCATGCTTCTTGTCGATGGCGAGATGGTCGAGCACCACCTCGAGCGGGTAGGGAAGCGGTTCGATCGCGAGGTCCAGGGCGTCGAGCAACCGGCCGATCCGCTCGGCGCGTTCCGCAGGCGTCACGCCGACCTCGACGCCGATCCGGGCGGCCGCCCGCAGGCCGTAGGCGACCGCCTCGCCATGGAGCAGGTCGCCAAAGCCCGCTGCCGCCTCGACCGCGTGCCCGATGGTGTGGCCGAGGTTGAGCGTCATACGTCCCCCTCCGGGATCGCGTTCCCGTTCGTCGGCGACGACCACCGCGACCTTCGCCCAGGCGGCTCGCTCGACCAGCTCCGCCGGGACACCCGAGGCCAGGACGGTGGCGTCGGCGCGAGCGAGCGCCGGACCGTCGGACTCGAGCAGCTCGAACAGGCGCTCGTCGCCGAGGGCCGCCATCTTGACCGCCTCGCCGAGCGCGGCGCGCAGCTGGCGAACGGGGAGCGTCCTCAGCGCCGCGACGTCGATGACGGTGGCCGACGGCTGGTGGAACGCCCCGACGAGGTTCTTGCCCTCGGGCAGGTCCACCCCGGTCTTGCCCCCGATCGACGAGTCGATCTGCGCCACGAGGGTGGTCGGCACCCCGATGAACCGGATGCCACGCAGGTACACGGCAGCCAGGAAGCCGGCAGCATCGCCGAGCGCGCCGCCACCGACCGCGACGAGGACCTCGTCGCGGTCGACCCGGTGCGCGGCGAGCTCGCTTGCCGCCGTCGCGATGACGGCCAGCCGCTTGGCCGTCTCGCCTTCCGGCAGGAGGACCGTGGCCACCTCTCGACCTCGGCCTCGGAGATCTTCCGCCAGTCGTGCGCCGACGGCCGCCCAGGCTCCCGGTTCACTGACGAGGATCGCGCGCCGTGCCCGCAACGCATCGAGTTCCTGGGCGAGTGCATCCGCGGCGATCCCTTCGCCGAGCACGATCCGGCCGATCGCGGTGCTGGCGTGCAGGAGGCGCGTCCCATGGCCGGCATCGACGCCAACGGCGGGGATCCGCGCCTCGACCGCATCGACGACGCCACCGACCTCGCCAACGCCCGCGTGGTGGATGGTCGCCGCAGCATAGAACCGCTGTCGTCGTGTCCCGAGTTCCCGGATCGTCCCGATCGGGTCGCGTCCGGAGACGAGCGGGCGGACGTGCGGCGAGCGGCGCAGCCTCTGGGCGAGGACCTCCGGCCGGCCGTCTAGCCAGACCGATGTCCGCCCGCGGTAGAGCGCCCACCGGTTGCGCGGGTCGACGATGGCGCCGCCGCCGGTCGAGATCACCCGGCGGACCTCGGGGGCCGAGTCGGCCGGGCCGAGATCCGCGATCGCTGCGCGTTCGAGGGCTCGGAAGGCGGCCTCGCCGTCCTCGTCGAAGATGTCCTGGATGGACCGCCCGGCGGCGGATTCGATGCTCTCGTCGAGGTCGATGAAGGCAGCGGCATGACGATTCGCGAGCCGACGGCCCACGACGCTCTTGCCGCTGCCGGGTAGGCCGACGAGCACGACGTCCACCATCGACCTCAGTCGTCGCCGCCGGAGCCGGCTTCGTCCGTGCCGGTCAGGCCGTGTCCAACGGCCTCGGCGGCGCGTCCCCCCATCAGCGGGGCGAGCGGCGCCGCGCCGATCCGCGCCCGGTAGTGGGCGAGCGCTGCGCGCACGTCGGCGATGGTGTCGCCACCGAATTTCTCGAGGATGAACGACGCCAGCGTCAGCATCACCATCGCCTCTCCGACGACCCCCGCAGCCGGGACGACGCTGATGTCGCTCCGCTCGTAGTGCGCCTTGTCGACCGCCTCGCCGGTGATGAGGTCGGCCGATGGGAGCGGTCGGGCAAGAGTGGAGATCGGCTTGACGGCCCCCCGGACGACGAGCGGCTCGCCGTTCGTGACCCCGCCGGTGAGGCCGCCGGCGTTGTTCGTGCGGTGGAGCCAGCGACCCTCGTCCGACCGGCCTTCGATGACGTCGTGCACCCCCGACCCGAACCGGCGCGTCTGTTCGAAGCCGAGCCCGAACTCGACGCCCTTGACGATGTTGATGCTCATGACCGCCGCTGCCAGCGCGCCGTCGAGCCGCCGATCCCAGTGGACGTATGATCCGAGCCCGATCGGCAGGCCGTGGACCACCACCTCGAAGACGCCGCCGACGGTGTCGCCGGCCGACCGGGCCTCGTCGATCCGGGCGATCATCGCGGCCTCGGCGTCCGGGTCCGGACAGCGCAACGGCGATGCCTCCGATTCCTCGCGCGACCGTGTCGCATTGGCCGGGTCGATGGCGACCCCGCCGACCTCCGCCGTGAACGACCAGGCCTCGATGCCGAGCTCGCGCAGGAACGCCCGCGCGATGCCACCGGCGGCCACCCGCGCGGCCGTCTCACGGGCCGAGGCGCGCTCGAGGACGTTGCGGACGTCATTGAAGTCGTACTTCAGGGCTCCCGCCAGGTCGGCGTGCCCGGGCCGGACGCGGGTGACTGGGGTGGCGCGCTTGTTGCCGTCGGCTGCCGCATCCTGGAGCGCTGCCGCGGCCGCCTCGTCGAGAGGTTCGACGGCCATCACCTGCGTCCAGTTCTCCCAATCCCTGTTGCGGACCAGGAGGAGGATCGGCGAGCCAAGCGTGGTGCCGTGTCGGACGCCCGCGAGGATCTCAGCGCGGTCGTGCTCGATCGCCTGCCGAGCGCCACGGCCGTATCCCTTCTGGCGTCGGCCGAGATCGACCGCGAGGTCATCGCCGGTCAGGCTGAGCCCGGCCGGGACGCCCTCCACGGTCACCCCGAGAGCCGGGCCGTGCGACTCGCCGGCCGTCAGGAATCGAAAGGCGCCCATGCGTCGCAGACCCGCTCGCGGCTCGTGCGGTCAGTCCGCGGTGCCGGCGGCGGCCGGTGCGCTCTCGGCGAGAGCGACCCCATCGGCGGCCGCTCCAGAAGGTTCGCCCTCTGCCGAGCGGAGCCCACCCGCCCGTGCCTCGGCGAGCTTGGCCTGCATGAGATCGAGCGGAGCCGGCTGACCGGTCCACAGCGTGAACGCGGCGGCCCCCTGGTTGAGCAACATCAGCTCGCCGTCGGCGACCGTGGCACCGGCCGCGGCCGCGTCGCGCAGGAGCTGGGTCCGGGCGTAGATGAGGTCGAGCACGAGCAGGTCGCCGTGAAGGGCCTCGGCCGGGATCGGACGCTCGTCGCTCGACAGGCCGATCGAGGTCGCATTGATCAGAACGCGCGTCTTGGCCAGCTCGGACTCGATGATCGAGTCATGCCACGGCATCGCCCGCAGTTCCATGTGCGCGGCGCTCCGCCCGAAGTGTTTCACCAGGCCCTCGGCGCGATGGAGGTGGCGGTTGAACACGACGATCCGCTGGAAGCCCTCGGTGATGAGTCCGTAGACGACCGCGCGTGCACCGCCGCCGGCGCCGAGGACGACCGCCTGGCGTGGCATCTTCTGCTTGCCGACCAGCCGGTCGAGGGCGACCTTGAAGCCGGGCACGTCCGTGTTGTGGCCGATGAGTCGCTTGCCCTCGCGGGTGATGGTGTTGACCGCGCCCGTGACATGGGCTTCGTCGGTCAGCCGATCGACCATCGGGACGACCCGCTCCTTGTGCGGGATGGTCACGTTGGCACCAAGGAAATCGTCGCCGCGGATCTCGTCGATCGCGGCCGCCAGTTCCATCGGCGAGCGATCCCAGAGCTCATACGTCGCGTCGATCCCGAGCGAGTCGAAGGCGGCCTGCTGCATCGCCCCCGACAGCGAATGGGCGACGGGATGCCCCATGAGGATCACGCGCTTGGTCATGCTCGCACCCTTTCGAGGTCGTCGAAAAAACCGGGATAGGAGATCGCGGCGGAGCCCGGCCGTCCGACGGACGTCACGCCGACGGCGACCAGGCCGGCGATGGCGAAGGTCATCGCCAGGCGGTGATCGTCAAGGCTGTCCGTCTCGGCACCGACGAGGGCGGTGGGGCCGGTGATCCGCAGGTCGTCATCGTCGACATCGATTCGCGCACCGAGGGCACGCAGGCCAGCGGCGGTCCCGGCGATCCGGTCCGATTCCTTGTGGCGGAGTTCGCCCGCGCCCCGGATGACGGTCGTGCCGACCGCCGCGGTCGCGGCCAGGCAGAGCACGGGGATCTCGTCGATCGCGGCCGCCACCTCCGACGGTCCGAGGTCGACGGCATGGAGCGCCGACGAGCGCACGGTGATGTCCGCCAGTGGTTCACCGACGCCGTCGTCGGGCGTACCGCCATGGGGTCGTTCGTCGACATCGGCGCCCATCGATCGCAGGATGTCGATGATGGCGCGTCGCGTCGGGTTGACGCCGACATCGTGCAGGACCAGCTCGGCATCGGGATGGATCGCTGCCGCGACCAGCCAGAAGGCCGCGGCCGAGACGTCGCCCGGGACCCTCTCCGACACTGCCCGCACCGCGATCCCTCCTTCCAGCGACCATGCGACCGACCCGTCCGGCGCGTCCCTCCGCTCGACCGGGACGCCCCTCGCTCGCAGCATCCGTTCCGTGTGGTCGCGGGTCGCGACCGACTCGCCGACCGTCGTCCGCCCGTCCGCACGAAGTCCCGCGAGCAGGATGGCCGACTTCACCTGTGCGCTCGGCACCGTCGTCCTGTAGTCGATCGCCCGGAGCGGGGTACGACCGATCACGGTCAGTGGTGGGAGGGAATCGTCTTGCCGGCCATGGAGGACGGCACCCATCGAGCGCAGTGGTTCGATGATACGAGCCACCGGACGGTGGCGCAACGAATCGTCGCCGTCGAGGACCGCCGTCAGCGGCAGTCCCGCGAGCACCCCGCTCATCAGGCGAAGGCTCGTCCCGGAGTTGCCGCAATCGAGCGTGCCATCCGGGGCGCTCAACGCGTCCGCTCCGCGCGAGACGACGCGGTAGCCGAGCGTCGGCCCATCCCCTTCGACCCGGTCGACCGTCGCCCCGAGCCTGGCGACGATGCGCGCCGTCGAGCGAACGTCAGCCCCATCGCCGGCGCCGCTGATCCGGCTCTCGCCATCGGCCAGGGCGGCCAGGATCAGGGCGCGGTGGCTGATCGACTTGTCGCCGGGCAGGCGCAGGTCCGCGCGCAGGCGAGCGCTCGCGCGGACACGCGCGACCGCGGGCCCCGACCCGGGCGCGGCCGACGTGCCAGTCGTCATGGACGTCACCGATCGGCGGCGTAGACGCCGCGGATGAAGGCATGGAGCGGCGTGATGGCGGCCATCATGTCGCGGAATTGGTCGAGGGTCAGCTGCTGTTCCGCATCAGACAGCGCGTCGTCCGGGCTCGGATGGACCTCGACCATGACCCCGTCGGCACCGACCGCCACGCCACCAAGCGCGAGCGGCTTGACCAGCCAGCGCTTGCCGGTCGCATGGCTCGGGTCGACGATGATCGGCAGGTGGGTCAGCCGGTCGAGGAGCGGCACGGCGGCGAGGTCCATGGTGTTCCGGGTGTACGTCTCGAAAGTCCGGATGCCGCGTTCGCACAGGATGACGTTCGGGTTTCCCGAGCTGACGATGTACTCCGCCGCCATCAGGAATTCCTCGACGGTCGCGCCATAGCCGCGTTTCAGCATGACCGGGCGAGCGACCCGTCCGACATCGCGGAGCAATGAGTAGTTCTGCATGTTGCGAGTGCCGATCTGGAGGATGTCGGCGTACTCCGCGACGATGTCGACCTGGCTCGGTTCCATCACCTCGGTGATGATCGGCAGGCCGGTCCGTTCACGCGCCTCGGCGAGGAGACGGAGACCCGCGATGCCGAGGCCCTGGAAGGCGTATGGCGAGGTCCGCGGCTTGAAGGCGCCACCGCGCAGGATCGTGGCCCCGGCGGCCTTGACCGCGTCCGCGGTCTCGAACAACTGCTCGCGACTCTCGACCGAGCACGGACCGGCCATCATCGTCAGCGAGCCGTCGCCGATGACCGCGTCCAGCACCCGGATGACCGTGTCCTCCGGGTGGAATTCGCGCGATGTCAGCTTGAACGGGCGGCCGATCGGCGTCACCGACGCGACGCCGGGCAACGTCGCGAACCGCTCCAGGAGGGCGGGCCGGCGCGACCCGATCTCACCGACCACGGCGAGCGTCGTTCGGCCCGCGCTGACGTGATCGAACGGCGTCAGGCCCTCGGCGAGGATCTGGCTCTTGACGCCAAGGATCTCCGCCTCGCTCGCACCGACCGTCATCACCACGAACATCGCGCTGGTGTCTCCTCGTCGGTCGTCCGGCACAAAACAAAAAAGCAGAGGTCAGGCCTCTGCTTCGTTTGCCCGGCACGACCCGTGCCCCTCGGTCTCACCGACCTCGGAGTGTCATGCCGGGCATCGAAAGTAGAAGGTGTGGCTCATGTCCGTGGTCCGGACGGTATCGATTGGCGCGCTCGATGTCAACGCGCGGCGAGCGCCCGCGCGATGATCGCCTCGACCACTTCGCCCTTGGCATCGGCATAGTCCTGGACGTGGACCCAGTGACGGGCGGCCAGCTTGCGCTTTGTGCGCAGGTAGAGCTCCCGCTCGTGATCGACGGTCCGCAGCCGGTCGCGGAAGGCGAGCATCCGGACGATCTCCGCCGACCCGTCGCCGAACGTGTGCATGTTGACGTCCGTATCCGGACCCTTGAGCACGCGGTGCTGGTGCCAGTCGGGCTCGCGTATGCGTACGGCGTAGCCAACGGCCTCCATCGACGGGACGTACGCAGGTTCGTCGCCCGAGTCGGCGACCACCAGCAACATGTCGATGATCGGTTTGGCTGCGAGGCCGGGCACCGACGTCGAGCCGACGTGCTCGAGCAGAAGGACCCGCTCACCGAGAGCCGCCCGGACTCGTGCCGTCTCGCGCTCGAAGAGATCCGGCCACGACGGGTCGTAGTCGGCGAGGACGATCGGGCCGTCGACGCGGCGCCGGGCGCCGATCGTCACCGCGCTCATGTACTCGTTGCGGGTCTCCGACACAGGCGGCGTGTTCCTCTCGCTGGGTGGGTCGGCCGGGCGGAGTCTCCATGATAGGATTCCGGCCGCTGTCGCGACGGAGAGGTCGCATAGAGGTCTAGTGCAGCGGTTTGCTAAACCGCCATGTGGGGTAACCTGCATCGAGGGTTCGAATCCCTCCCTCTCCGCCAGCCGCCCCAGCATCGTGCGCCCGTAGCTCAGTGGATAGAGCGTTAGGTTGCGGACCTAAAGGTCGTGGGTTCGAGTCCCGCCGGGCGCGCCAGACTTTCTCGCTCTCGACCCGCGGCGGATCGCAGGGCGGACGAGGGACGAGCACGCACCCGGCCGTTTCATCGCGCCAGCATGTGCCGGCCGCGGTCATCCTGCTAGGCTTCGGACGTGCCCGGGAGGCGGAGGAAGCGCCCCGACACCCGCAATTGAGGTCGCCACGTGCCGTCCACTCGAACCGGTCTGCGACGAGCCGCACTGGCTGCGGTCGCCATGGTGCTCCTCGCCGGGGTGGCGGTCGTGCCGACCGCCGCTGCGACATCTTCGGTCACCGGATCGCTGACCTACCGCGAAAGAGTCGCCTTGACGCCCGCCGCGGTCGCGATCGTCACGATCATCGACACCACCGCGGCGCCGGACGCCGGCGCAGTGATCGGCCAGCAGGTGATCAACGGCCCGACCGGGTTGCCCATCGACTTTTCCGTTCTCATCGACGCCGCCACCGTCGACCCGACACATGCGTATGCGCTCTTCGCCACGATCATCGACGGCACCTCCACTTGGGAGAACGCAGTCGGAGAGCCCGTGATCACAGGAGGGCCCACGCAGGGCATCGACCTCACCCTGACCGCGACCCCGCAGGCGCCCGGCGCTGTCGTCGGCGGGACCATCGTTCCACCTGCCGGCACGAAGGTCGGCCCAACGGCGATCCTCATCGCCGCGCTCATCAAGGTCGAGACCGGGACCCTCGTCTCCAGAGTCGTCCGGCCCATCACTGGTCCGACCGATCTCGGTTTCTCGATCGGCTACGATCCGACCCTCATCGACCCGGCCGCCACCTACGTGGTCAAGGGCGGCCTGATCGATGGCCCGTCGGTCTGGCAGAACCGCGAGGGCGTCACGGCCATCACTGGGGGCAAGAGCACGACCACGGTGCAGCTCCCAGTGACTCCCGCGCCGTCGGGAATCCCGGTCGCGTCGCCGATCGCAAGTCCATCGGCGGCACCGACGGCCGCTCCATCGGCGGCACCGACGGCCGCTCCATCGGCGGCCCCGACCGCGGCACCGACGGCCGCGCCGACCGCGGCACCGACGGCCGCGCCGACCGCGGCACCGACGGCCGCGCCGACACCGACCCCGGCACCCACACCGACCCCGAC
>Ga0075021_10000265_pt1 | contig 28826 bp, 22 predicted proteins | sample ColStrG_CSR_2012_FD_72749 | JGI IMG/M metagenome (GOLD analysis project Ga0075021, IMG submission 72749) | Freshwater sediment microbial communities in response to fracking from Pennsylvania, USA - Cold Stream Run_MetaG_CSR_2012 | ecosystem: Environmental > Aquatic > Freshwater > Creek >...
AGGACCGGCGAAGATGAACCGGCCGCAAGCTCCACCAGCTGCATGCTGCCCGCAAGGCCCTCGCCTCCGATGAAGACCGCCTCCTCGCTCTCCCGTGTTCGTTGGTAATCCTGGAGCTGTTCAAACCGCTCCAGTTCGAGTGTCCTGAGCGCCCGTACGAGGGACAGGCGAAGCGCCTCGGGCTCAAAAGGCTTCGCGAGGTAGTCATACGCGCCGTGTCTTATGGCAATCAATGCATTTTCAAAACTGGGAAAGGCGGTGGCAAAAATTATCTTGGCCTGTTCGTTGTATTTCAGAATCTCGGGACAGAGAGTATGGCCTTCCGCATCCGGGAGCTGCTGATCGAGCAGCACGACATCAATGGGTTGTTGGGCGCAGGTTGCGAGGCCGTCTTTAGCCGTATGCGTAACGAGCACGTCAACCGGCTCGCGACCCAGAAAATCCTTCACGGCCTCGCAGTAAATTCTATCGTCGTCGATGATCAGAAGCGTTTTTTTTACGCGCGTCTCGTTCACTGATTCCCTCTTGGAACGAACCGGTCCTTAACGGCCCTGTCACTCTTGCGGTCCACGATTTCGATAATGGTGTTCATGGCTCTCAAGATTAAAGCATCTTTACAGTTTTGTCAAACTCTTTAAGGGGAGAAAACAACCAGGCCCCTGCCGGCATGCCGGCAGGGGCCTTTTAAATTTTCAATTTTGAATCTGACTTAAAACACGCCTTTGACCTTTCCCGTCTCCACATCAACATCCACGCGGCGATAGGCCGGGTCGGACGAGGTGCCGGGCATGAGCGTGATGGCGCCTGCGACAGGGACCACGAAACCCGCGCCTTTGAAGGTCAGAATGTCTCTGATCCTGAGCCGCCAGCCCTTGGGAACGCCCTTGATGGTCGGGTTGTCCGTGAGCGAGAGATGGGTCTTGACCATGCAGGTGCCCATTGTGGAGGTTTCAGGATCGGCCTCCATCTTCTTGGCCTTGGCTTCCGCTTCGGGCGTATAGTCAACGCCGTCCGCGCCGTACACCTCTTTCGCGATCAGCTCAATGCGCTGACGGAGCGGGGTGCTGAGCTCATACAGGAACTTGAAATCGTTCTTCTCGTTGCAGGCGTCGATGACCGCGTCGGCGAATTCCAGCGCTCCATCGCCGCCCTTCTCCCAGTGCTTGGACAGGGCCACGCGGGCGCCCGCTGACTCGGCGAGCCTGCGCACGGTCTTGATCTCATTGTCCGTGTCGGTATAGAAGGCATTGATGCAGACCACGGGGTTGATGCCCGCCTTCTTCACGGTCTTGATGTGGTGGATGAGATTATCGCAGCCCTTCTCGACCCAGCCCACGTTCTCGCCCTTGTACTCAGCGGGCATGGGCTTGCCCGGAACCGGGATGGGCGCGCCGCCGTGGCACTTGAGCGCGCGGATCGTGGCGACGATCACGGCCGCGTGGGGCTTCAAGCCGGACATGCGGCACTTCAGGTTCCAGAATTTCTCAAAGCCGATGTCGGCCGCAAAGCCGGACTCGGTCACGTGGTAGTCGCCGAATTTCAGGCCGACGCGGTCGGCGATGATCGACGACTGGCCGATGGCGATGTTGGCAAAAGGACCGGCATGCACGAACACGGGCTGGCCCTCGATCGTCTGCAGCAGGTTCGGGTTCAATGCCTCGACCATCCAGGCGGTCATGGCGCCGTCGACCCCGAGGTCGGCCGTGGTGACGGGCGTGCCGTCCTTGCTGTAGGCCACGACGATCCTGCCCATGCGCTCGCGCATGTCCTTCAAGTCCTTGGCAACGGCGAGGATCGCCATCACTTCAGACGACACGGCAATGGCGAAACCGGACTTCATCATGAAGCCGTTCGATTTGCCGCCCATGCCGATCATGATCTCGCGCAGCGACTGGGCGCAGAAGTCGATGATCCACTTCATCTCTACGTTATGCGGATCGATGTTCAGGCGTTTCAGTTTTCTTTTGGAGAGCTGCTCGTCGTTATAGTTGAATTCGTGCTGCATCCGCGAGGTGACCGCCACCATCGCGAGGTTGTGCGCGTTCATGATGGCGTTGATGTCGCCCGTGAGGCCGAGCGAGAAGGGCGTGAGCGGGATGACCTGCGACAGGCCGCCGCCCGCAGCCGAGCCCTTGATGTTCATGGTCGGGCCGCCCGAAGGCTGCCGGATCGCGGCGGTCACGTTCTTGCCGCGTTTGCCCAGGCCCTGGGTGAGGCCGATGGTCGATGTTGATTTCCCTTCGCCGAGCGGCGTGGGGGTGATGGCCGTAACGTCGATGTATTTGCCGTCCTGCTTTCCTTCAAGGCGCTTGAGGACCTTTTTGAAGTCCACCTTGGCAATGTAGTGGCCGTGCAGCAGGAGCTCGTCGTGCTTGAGGCCCAACTTCTCCGCGATCTCGGTGATGGGCTTCATCCGCTTCTCAGAATCTTCCGCAATTTCCCAATCCGCATGCTTTGTTGGATCAAGTGCCATTCTGTACATCCCCCTTTTCGTAAAATGTATTAAAATTCAGCCGCGAAAACACCGGAAACGGAGGAAGCCTTTTTCGCAACCCGTGTCCGTGGCTAAGTTTTTTTAGAATTACCCTTTTTCGATCCGGACCGCGGAAACCTTGTACGAAGGGATCTTGCATACGGGGTCCAGGCCCGCATTGCTCGTCAGCACGTTTGCCGCGGCCTCTTTAAAATGGAAGGGCATAAAGACAACCCCCTTCCCCGGTCTCTTGCTGATTTTCGCGTTTACGGTAATGGAACCGCGGCGAGAGATCACCTTCAGCGGCATGCCGTCCTTTACGGAAAGCGCGCCCGCGTCCGCGGGATTGATCTCGATGTACGACTCGTGCGCCACCTTGTCTATGGGCTTGACCCTCCGCGTCATGGTGCCGGTATGATACTGGAACAGCATTCTTCCCGTAGTAAGCAGGAACGGAAATTCTTTGTCCGGCTGTTCCACGGAAGGCTTGTACGGCACCGTGGTAAACCTGCCTTTGCCTCGCGGGAACCCGCCCTCGAACAAATGCGCAGTCCCTGGATGCTCGCGCGTAGGACAGGGCCACTGGAGGCCGTTCTCGTCGAGCCTGGCGTAGGTCATGCCCGCCATCGCCGGCCATGCCTTGGTGATCTCGTTGAACACGTCCTCGGTATGGTAGTACGGCATGGGATACCCCAGCCGCTTCGAAAGTTCCATGATGATGTGTGAGTCCTTCTTGACCAGACCCGGGGGCTCCACCGCCCATCGCACCCGCTGCACGCGTCGCTCCGTATTGGTGAAGGTGCCTGACTTCTCCGCGAACGACGTGGCAGGCAGCACCACGTGGGCAAGCGCGGCGGTCTCGGTCATGAATATGTCCTGGACCACCAGAAAATCGAGCGCCTTGAGCGCCTTGACCGTATGGGCCATATCGGGATCGCTCATGACCGGATTCTCGCCCATGACATACATGGCCTTAAGCGCTCCCTTTTCCGCGGCCGCGAGCATGTCCGGGGCCATCATCCCGTCCTTATCGGATAGCTTCGCCTGCCACAGGTCTTCGAACTTCTTCTTGTTTTCCGGAAGGGTCACCTTCTGGTAGCCGGGGTAATTGTTCGGAATGCATCCCATGTCCGTCGCGCCCTGCACATTGTTCTGGCCGCGCAGGGGATTGACGCCCCCGCCGTCTTTGCCGAGATTGCCGGTCATGAGGGCGAGATTGGCCACGGAAAACACATTGTCCGTGCCGTGCGAATGCTGGGTAATGCCCATGGTATAGTAGATGCCGGCCTTGTCGGCCTGGGCGTACATCCGCGCGGCTTTGATGATCGTTTCTTTCGGCACGCAGGTTATTTGTTCGGCCTCCTCGAGCGTGACTTGCGTGAGATTCTTTTTGAATGCGTCGTCAAAGCCCTCGGTCCGTGAAGCGATAAAGTCTTTATCGATCAGGTCTTCTTCCAGGATCACGCGCATCATGGCGTTCAACAGCATGACGTCCGTGCCGGGCCGGTGCTGCATCCAGATGTCCGCGAACCGCACCAACGGCACCTTGCGCGGATCGGCGATAATGAGCTTCGCGCCTTTCTTCTTCGCCTTGATCATCCGCAGGGCGATGATGGGGTGGTTCTCCTTGGTGTTCGAGCCGATGACGAACATCACGTCGGTGTTCTCGATCTCCGCGATGGAGTTCGTCATTGCCCCGGAACCGAATACGGTGGCCAGACCGGCCACAGTCGCGCTGTGTCAGTACCTCGCGCAGTGATCGACATTGTTCGTCCCGATCCCCGCGCGCATGAATTTTTGGAACAGATAATTCTCTTCATTGGTGCACCGGGCCGAGGAAAGGCCGCCGATTGCATCGGCACCATTTTTTGCCTTGATTGCGGAGAGACGGCTCGCCACGAGCTCGAAGGCCTCGTCCCACGAAGCCTCGACGAACACGCCGTCTTTTTTGATCAGCGGCGTCTTGAGACGGTCCGCGTGCTTGATGAAGTTGTACCCGAACCTTCCCTTGACGCAGAGCCACCCCTCGTTGACCGTGTCCGGCCCGGAGGTCACGCGCACGACTTCATTCTTGTTCACGTAGAGCGTGAGATTGCACCCGCACCCGCAGTAGGAGCAGACGGTTTTGACGTCTTTCACGTCCTTCTGCCGTCCTCTGCCGAGTGACTCTTTGCCGACAAGCGCGCCCGTCGGGCAGATGCTGACACATTGGCCGCAGAACTCGCAGTCAAGGTCTTTTCCGAAAGGCGGAGAGACTTTGGCAACGAAGCCCCGGCTTGAAAGGTCTATGGCGCCCACCCCCTGCACCTCCGTGCATACGCGTACGCACTTCCCGCAGAGGACGCATTTTTCCATGTCCCGCTCGATAAAGGGGTTCAGGTCCTTTTTGGCATACTGCCGCCGTTCTCCGTAAAACCGGTTTGCGCGAAGATCATAGAAATAGGCCAGCTCCTGGAGCGTACAGTCCCCCGCCTTTTCGCATACCATGCAGTCGTTCGGATGGTCGGAAAGAAGAAGTTCGACAATGGTGCGGCGCTGGCGCTCGATCTCCGGGGTCGAGGTCTCGATTTCCATGCCGTCCGTAGCCGGCGTGGTGCACGCGGTCACCGGCTTCGGCATGCTTTTTACCTGGACAAGGCAGAGCCTGCACCCACCGTAGGGCTCGAGCCTCGGATCATCGCAAAGTGTCGGGATGTGGATGCCGCTTTTTCGCGCGGCATCAAGAATGGTGGCGCCCGGCTTTGCTTTTATTTGTTTTCCGTTTATGGTTAGTGTAATCATTCGTATTTACCCACCGCGCATGTGTCGTCAGACATAATGAATGAAGCGCTACGCTTTTACTGCTTCCTGTCGCGATCCCTTTTTAATTGCCTTGAACTTGCACGTATCAAAACAGGTCCCGCACTGAATGCATTTTTCCTGGATAATCTTGTGCGGTTTTTTCTTTTCACCGAGAATGGCGTTGGTCGGGCATACCCTCGCGCACGCAGTACAACCTGTACAGGCCTTTTCGAGTATCTCAAAAGAGATCAGGGCCTTGCATACCCCGGCGGGACAGCGTTTGTCGCGGATATGCGCCTCATATTCGTCACGGTAATACCGTATGGTGCTCAAGACAGGGTTCGGCGCGGTCTGGCCGAGGCCGCAGAGAGACGAGGACCTGATGTCGTTACTCAGGGACTCGAGCAGTTCGATATCTCCCTGTCTGCCTTTCCCTTCGGTGATCCTCGTAAGGATCTCGAGGAGCCGCTTGGTGCCGATCCTGCACGGAACGCATTTGCCGCAAGATTCCGACTTGGTGAAGTTAAGGAAATACTGCGCCATATTCACCATGCAGTTGTCGCTGTCGAGAACGATCATGCCGCCGGAACCGACTATGGAGCCGACTTTCGCGAGCGATTCGTAATCTACTTTGATGTCGAGCTGATCAACGGGGATGCACCCGCCGGAAGGCCCTCCGGTCTGGACCGCCTTGAGCTCCTTATTGTCGACGATGCCTCCACCGATTTCGTAGATGATCTCCCGCAGGGTAATTCCCATGGGGACCTCGATCAGGCCCGTATTCTTGACCTTCCCGGTCAGGGCGAACACTTTTGTCCCTTTCGATTTCTCGGTGCCGTACGACGCAAACCACTGCGCGCCCTTTTTGATAATGGGGGCGATGTTTGCAAAGGTCTCTACGTTATTGATGATCGTCGGTTTGTTCCACAGCCCCTTCTGTGCGGGAAACGGCGGCTTTGCGCGCGGCATGCCGCGCAGTCCTTCTATGGATGCGATGAGGGCCGTCTCTTCGCCGCAAACAAAAGCGCCGGCGCCGAGCTTGATGATGATGTCAAAATTGAATTCCGTGCCGAAGATCTTTTTGCCGAGATACCCGGCTTCGCGCGCCTGCTTGATCGCCAGCTTTAACCGCTCGACAGCCAGAGGATATTCCGCCCGAATATAAACGTACCCTTTCGAAGCGCCGATTGCATAGGCGCCGATGATCATGCCTTCAATTACGGCATGAGGGTTGCCTTCGATCACGGCCCGGTCCATGAATGCCCCGGGATCTCCTTCATCGGCGTTACAGATGATATATTTCTCGGTGCCCGGGGACTTGCGGCCGAATTCCCACTTGAGCCCGGTCGGGAAACCTGCCCCGCCTCTTCCCCGCAACCCCGAGGCCTTGATCTCCTCGATGACCGCTTCGGGGGTCTGTGAGGAAAGCACCTTCTTCGCCGCTGTGTAGCCGCCGTTTGCTTTATACGCTTCAATGTCCTCGGGGTCGAACCTGCCGCAATCCTCAAGGACCACCTTGATCTGTTTTCCGTAAAAGTTCTTATACGCGTCGTCTACGAGCCATTCCTGGATTGCAACGCCGCCGAGCAGATGCTCCGTGACGATCCGCTCCACCATATCCGGCTTTACGTACTGATAGACGGTTTTGCTCCCGTTATTTTGAATTTCAACGAGCACGTCCCTGGCGCAGAGTCCGAGACAGCCCACCTTATGGGCCGAGCACTTCTCCTTCAGGACGGCGCTTACCTTATGCTGTGATAAAGAAGCTTGAAATGAATCGAGAACGGCCTTCCCTCCGGCGGCGATTCCGCCCGGTCCCATGCATACCCGTATGATTAATTCTTCGCTCATTTCGGTTTCCTCAGCAGCTTAATTTCCTTGACCATCTTGTCTGCCTTTGCCTTGCCGTGGACAGCGCCGTTGACAAGGGCGATCGGCGCAAAACTGCAGGTCCCGAGACAAGCAACTTCCTCAAGGGTAATTTCTCCGTCCTCAGTGGTGTCTTCTCCGTGAGCAAGTTTGAGTTCCCGTTTCAAGCCGTCTATGATCTTGTCCGACCCGTTCACATGGCATGCCGTGCCGCAACACACGGTCACGATGTTTTTCCCGCGGGGCTTGAGGTGAAACTGAGAATAGAAAGTGGCGACGCCGTAGAAGCGGCTTGCGGGGATATCGAGCTTATCCGAGAACCAGGTTACGGCATCCTCGGGAATATAGCCGAAGGCGCTTTCAACGTCCTGGAGGATGGATATGAGGTTACCCTCGTTCTTAATAAAATTGTCCAGTATGACTTCGAGTTTTTCTTCCATTACCTGTTCCCCATGACACAGAAAAGGCCGCCTTGACGTTAACCGGCAGCCATGTCTTGCTGAGCTCAAAAAAAGCTGAAGGCTGAACCGCTGCAATCAAACGCTCCACCTGCGCAATGCGCAGGTGGAGCAACGAATATGGTTAGAGCATCGGGTCCATGGTAAGCGCCGGATGGCCTTTTTCCGTCAGGTATGCCATCATCTTGTCCGAATCCTCGGCTACGGTCTCGTCCGCGATCATGTCCATGAAGCCGGGTACGCCTTCTTCCTCGGCCCGCTTCTTGAACTGGTCGGCGAACGACTCCTTAAGATTCTTGGTCATCCAGACGATACGCTTGAACCCGCCCTCGGCGGAGAGGAATTTTTTGCTCGTCAGGAAGTACCGCCCGATGCCCATAAAGCCCGGGCTCTGCGCGCCGCCGCCCACGGTGCCTGCCAAGGTTGAAAACTTCATGCCGATCGGGGTCATGCCCGTGTAGCCGCGGTTCACCACCATCACGCCGTTGGCCTCGGGCACGATGGCCACGATGCACTCGAAGCACCCGCAGGAGGTCATGGGAGCGTCCATGATGCTGTAGGCGTTGAAGTATTCGAGGGCCTGATGGGAGTTCTTGTACACGTAGTCGTCCACGCCGGCCCAGCGTCCCTTTATGACATCCTTCGTCTCGCCCTTCGCGATCGGCTGGTTCGCGCCGTTCGGGTCGATCTCGAACGCCGCCTTGGCATCGAGCCAGTTGTACGCGCCGCACAGGCCGAGCCGTTCCGGCGACACCACGCAGACATGGTTCGGCGCAAAGCTCTGACAGAGGATACAGGAGTAGAACGTGTCCACCGACTCGTCCGTCATGGATGCGAGCCGCACGTCACGCTCAAGATAGGCCTTCTGTGCGTCACCGAGCAGCTTCTTGACGTCGGCATCGTCCACATAGAGGGTCACCTGGACCTTGTCCACGATATTATTGAACTTGTGCTTGAGCTGGGTCGTGAGGATGTCGCCGATGTGCTTCAGAACAAAACCCTCCTTAAGAGCATTGATGCTGACCCGGAGCCAGTTCTGGTCGCGCTGGCCCATGTGCCAGACACCCTGCGCCTCATTGACGAAATGATGGATCTTGCGCTCCAAGACCGGCTCGAAGTCCTTCTGCATCTTACGGCCGGCGACCTCGATCAGGATGCCCATGGGCATCTGGCCGCCCTTCTGGTACCGGGCCTCGGCGTCTTTACCGACGATGATCACCTTGCCGTCCTCGACCTTATCCAGGTCCGCGGTACGAAGCCATTCGAAGGCAGGCGTGCGCTGGCCGCCGAACTCTACGTGCATGTCTTCCTTGCGGATGCGTTCGCCCTCGAACGCGGGGCCGAAGGCCACCGGGATCGGCGGCTTCGAGACCGTGATCTTGAGACCGCGCACTTCGAAGCACCGCTCCACGAGCTTCTTGGGATCGAGTTCTTTCTCGACTTCTTCATAGATCGTGACGCCCGTGGGATGCACCACCGGGATGTCCGTGTTCGCGATCGCCGGGAAGCCCATATCAATGGCGCCGGCGCCCGTGGCCCAGATCCGGTCGTTGAGCGGTCCCAATACCAGGGCAAAGGCGAAGACCTTGTCCTTGGAGTATTTCAGGATCCGCTTAAAGTCTCCACCCTTCATGCCGCCGAACGTGATCCCTGCTCGGGCAGCCCAGTTAGCGGCGTAGATCGCATGCTCCACTTCGGGCCCGAGCGGGACAAGACGCGTGTCCCAACCGAGCTGCACGCCTTTTCTAAGCAGCTGTTTGGTCACGCTTTCGCCTTTCACATTGCCGCACAAGAACGTGAGAATATTCTTCTCCTGAAGGTTCCGTGCTATGTCGAAGGCCTGTTCATCGCTGTCCGCGGCCCCGATAATCACGGCGAATCCCGGCATCGAACCGTCCACCAGCTGAACTCCGAGGTTCCGGAGGATCGTATCGGAGATGAAGCCGTTGTAAGTGAGGTCCAGGGAATCGTCCCGCATCGGCTCCTGCCCGTAGATATACCGAATGGCCATGGTCATCTCCTGGGCAAAGAGCGTTGCCATGCCTGCGTCCAAGGCCTCGCCCAGGAACGGTTTGTACAGGTGGTCGTCGGGCACGTTCGTCACGAGCGGTTTCACGTGCTTCTCGAGGGCGGTCTTCATGTCCCCGACCGTCCGCACCTCGAAGCCCGTCATCGAGAACATCTGGGGCAGGAAATAGGCGGTGTCCGGGAACTCGAACTTGAAATCTGCTCCTTTTTCGCTGAGGGCCTTCTCAACGAGGGCTTCAGCCTGCTTGACGTAGTGGTGTGAGCCGAGGATGGCTCCGGTAGCAATAACTTTTGACATTGGTCGCTCCTTTTACTGAGACGGAATTTAGAAGCCGGACGCCGGAATACGGAAGAACATCTCCGTCTCCCGGCGCCGAATGACTCTATGAGTTATGCTCGCCCCTTCAGGAAACTCGGAAGCTGGTTCGCCTCGCGCGGTCCGACGGTGATCTTCCAACCCGGCAGCTTTTCTTCCAAAGCGCCCGAGAGGATGGCCACGTAGCCGGGGATGATGAGTTCCTTGTGGCTGATGTTCTTGTCCGCGCCGCTCTCGGTGATGAACTGGGCGATCTTGCTCGCGGTGAACTTGCCGGCTGCCCATGCGGTAAGCACCGACAGACCTTCGTTGTCCATGACCGCAAGCCAGGACGGCACCTTGCTGTTCTCGACCTCGCCGCGCACAATAAAGTACGAGAGCGAGAAATTGGTCGTAATAAGGAGCGGCGAGGTTTCCTTGGCATCGCCGACTTTATAAACGTTCTGCGCAACCTGCATCGGCACCTGCGGGTCCGTATAGATGTTCTGGCGGAGCGACAACAGCGCGAGCATCTTCCATTTCTCAACGTTGTTCAGAATGATGATCGAGGCATACTTCATCGTGCCGATGGCCGCGGCCATGGTCTCGGCAACGGTGTTGTCGTTACGCGCGAAGCTGATGATGGGATAGCCGAGGGGTTTGAAGTTCTTCTTGATCGCCGCGCGGCGGATGATGGTGTAGTGCTCGATCATGTCCTTGGCCTTGCGCGCGCCGGAATCCAGCACCAAATCGTCCACGCCGAGGGCCTTCACCTTCTCCGAGAGCGCAGTGAGCGCATCAAGTCCGTCGGCTGCCACGGCAAGGGAAGCCTTCTTCTCCTTGGCGATCTTTGCCATGGCTTCGGCATTCTCCGCGGTGGCGGCATAGATGAGCGGTTTTTTGTCCGCGCAGTGTGCGATGCCCGCCTCAATGGCCGCGGGGTTTTTGCTCACGAGGATGACCGGAACGCCGGGCGCGCCGTCAACCACCTGCTTTACGACGGAAGCGAACTTCGTTGCATCGCCGCCCTCGTCCGTCACGGCAATAGCATCAACCCTGAGTTTCTGGCCCACGCGATCGATCTCGGAGGCATTGACCGCCGCGATCTTTTTGGCGGCTTCAGCGCCGGCCTCGGAGGCCTTGATCGCAACCGCGAACACGTTCGGGTTGAAAAACTTCTTTTCGTGGCGGAACAGACAGATCTCTTCTCCCACCTTCACGGCCTTTGCGCCCGTGCCGAGGGTGATGCCCCGGATCGGCGGCGCAGAGGCCTCACCCAGGACCTTCTTCGCGTCATCGGACGCGTCAGGACAGGCATCGAGGCTCGCCTGTTTGGCGGCAAGCTTCATGGCAAAAGCGAGGCAGGTCGGATGCCCGCACTTTTTGCAGTTGGTCTTCGGCAGATACTTGAAAATTTCAACACCTGAGAGTGCCATCAGTATGCTCCTTTCATGAAAAACGGAAGGTAAGAGGTTAGGAAGTTGGGGAAGGTATGAAGCATTTCATAAAACCTGCTCTTTCTCACCTTCCCACCCTCCCACCGTCTCAACTTCGGATTTTAGTTACATAAGTTCAGCGATCGTCTCTTTGACTTTTGCCGCTGCGCCCGGATGCCGCATGATCAGCATGTCCGCGCCTGCCGTGAGCATGGCTGAGGCGGTCACCGCTTCCCACGCCAAGGCCCGGTCTTCCAGGTTGCCCCACTCCGCAACTTCGGATTCCGGCGCCATGGTCTCCTTGACCTTCCAAACGTTCGCGCCGATATCGCAAACAGTCGGCGTCTGCATCATGGCGTCGTTCTGCAGAAGCGCCGCCAAGCGGATACGCTCCATCACACTGTAGGTGTATTCAAGGCCGTACCCCAAGGCCGAAGACATCGGGTCCATGATGATCCTCTCCTTGTCGAACCCCATCTGGGTCAGCAGGATGTTCAGCTGCTTGGCCAGGTTCACGTCGAGCTGGCTCATGGCGATCAGCTTGTGCTCATTGGCCATCACCGCCGCTGCTATGGTCTTGTAGTTTTCTTCAACGGCTTTACCGATAGCGCAGTTCTTGCCGCGTGTGGCAGCAGCAGCCGCGGTGAGCACCTGCGCGTCCTTCTCCGCATGTCCGCTGCCGAGAATGATAAGCGGAATATCGATCGCGGCCGCTACCTCCGCTGCAACCTTGGCGGCCTCTTCAGGGCTTTTGTTCTTCTGGTCGGGGTGCGTGCCCATAAGCCGGAGCGCCACCATGTCCGCGCCGCTCTGCTGGCAGAACTTTGCCCACTGCACCGGGTTGGATGCGGCGGCGCCTACCGCTTTCTTCGCGGTCTCGGGCCAATCATCAGGCGCGATATCCATGATCTCAAGGGCCACCGCAGGCCTGTTCGGAAAGGTGCCTTCAAACCCCAGGTAGGGAAGCGCGCTCGCTCCGCCGATGGTCACGGCCTTTGCGCCGGATCCAAGTTGCACGTTATAAATCTTACCGCTGTAATTCTCTTTCGGAATCGTCAGTGCCATGAATACCTCCTTAAGAAAACATTAACAACTTATTGTAAAAAGAAAATTGTAGTTTGAGAAGCGTTACAATTCTCACTTTTCAATTGCCTGAGCCCCGCTGCTCTTACATATCCAGATACGAATGGGCATACATGGTCTTGCCCATGATCATTTCGATGGTCTTGGCCGTGTCCATCATGTCCTTGTCAAGCGGGTCGATAATGGCAGCCGTAAGCCCCGCTTCGATCAACAGGGCAAAGAAATTTCGATTAATAATGGGGCGCAACGGCTTCGGCGCGCCGTTGGAAATATTCGAGAGCCCCACCACGCTCTGCATGGGCGGATCGTTCAGGTCCTTGAACATTTTGACGGCGCGGACTGCCTGCCAGCCCTGGTCCTGCATGGTGCAGATCTGGAGAATGAGGGGGTCGAGAAAAATATTTTCCATGGGCACGCCCAATTCCATCCCGCGCGCCATGATCTCGGAAGCGATAACGCAGCGGTCTTCGGCGTCGGCCGGAAGCCCGCCTTTGCCCAGCGTGAGGGCGATGACTTTTGAATTGTACTTGCCCGCCAGCTCCATCATCGGGAACCGTTCAGGCTCGTTGGAGGTGGAGTTGATGAGCGCGGTCCCCCATTGGTTGTTGTGCGCCTTGAGGCCTGCTTCCATGGCCTTGACGTTCGTCGTATCGAGGCACAGGGGCTTCTGCACCACCTCCTGCACCACCTTCACGGCCCAGTCCATAAGTTCGGGACCGTTGTCCTCGGCAGGACCGATCGACACATCGATGAAATTCGCCCCGGCTTTAGCCTGGGCCACAGCGAGTTCCTGCAACGGCTTGGCATCACGACTCACAAGCGCTTCACGCACCTTCTTTGCCATAACACTGATCTTTTCTCCGATAACAATCATATCCAGAAACCTCCCCTTTGCCCTGATTTCTTCTTCGTTTAAACGATACTCATCGCTGTCGTTATTGTGTTTGCTCTGCTACTTTGTTCGTTCGATCACGGCTGACAATGCCCGAATCGCTTCCTGGGACAAGATCCCCTTTTCTTTTGCCACGCCAAGCGTGTGTTTCGCAAGCGAGCAGTACAGTTCAAGAAGTTCCGGCGCCCGCTTTTGCATGGCTTCTATATGGTCCCGAACAGTCTCCGCATCGCCCCGGACAATGGGCCCGGTGAGCGCCGCGGGAATGCCGAGGGTCTCGATGTTCTCAAGGGTGCCCTTGATGAGCGGGAGCACCGCCTTGAGCGCCTCTTGCTTGTTAGCTCCCAAGGTCTCATAAAATTTAAGCCCATAGTCCACAAGCGCCACAAAGAAATTCGAAACTGCTACGGCGCCGGCGTGGTAGAGGGCTGGGGAGCTTTTATCCGCATCCCACTTCAACATGACAAGCTTGATGCCGCCTAACGCCTTCAATAAAGCATGTACTCTTGTCACCGCTTCCGGGTCTGCTTCAATCCGAAAGTACGAACCCGGAATGTTTTTTACACCCGATTCCATGCTCGGAACCGACTGGAGCGGATGGATGACTGCCCGGTACGCGCCTGCATTTTTTGCGGCGCTCAGCAAGTCCAGCGTGTGCGCGCCTGATGCATGCACGACCAGCGCACCCGGTTTGAATCCGCTGCCGCGTGCGATCTCATCACACGCATTCGTGATCGCACCGTCAGGTGTTGTAATGAAGACTGTTGCGGCCGTTGAGGCCGCCTGCACTACATCGGTCGTCGCTTTGCCAGAACCGATAAACGCCCGGGCTTTTTCCGTTGAAGCCGAAGTACGAGCCGCAACCGCGGTCACGGTATACCCTGCCTGCTTAAGCAGAAAGCCGATTGAGCTGCCCACACGACCTGCGCCTACGATGGCAACGGTTTTCTGGTCCACCTGAAGCCCCCTACCCATCCCTCTCCCGCAAGGGGTCGAGGGTGTTTTCCCTTCCTTAAAAGATGGGCGGGATTACAGGAGGGTTATGCGTTTCAGACTCGCGTGATCAATTTGTCCAGCATTGAAAAATACTGCGTGAGCGCTTTTGAATCCGATGGAAGCTGGATGAGCGGCTTGCCGTATAAATCATATTCAAAGATCAATTCGTCAGCGGGCACGAATCCCGCAAACTCCACGCCCTGCTGCTCGATCACCTGCAAGAGCTTCTTATCTTCCCTATGCCCGTCCGGCGCCCTGTTCACGATCAGCACCGAGCGCTTTACGTTCAGATCCAGTTCTTTCACCAGCTCACCGATGCGGCCGCCGGTCATCACTCCGCGGACCGTGGGGTCGCTGATGATGAGCAGCAGGTCCGTATCCTGCGTTGTGCGGCGGGACAGGTGCTCAAGCCCGGCCTCATTGTCCATCACGGTATACGGATAGGAGTCCGCCAGCTTGTCCATATACTTGCGGATGATATTGTTCGCCGCGCAGTAGCAGCCTGCGCCCTCGGGCCTGCCCATCACGAGCAAATCGAACCCCTTGGCCTCGATAAGCGCCTGCTGAATCTGGTAGTCAAAGAGCTGCTCCATGCTCATGCCGCCCGGCCGGGGAGCCGTCGACTTAATGGCTTCGAGAGAGGTCTCCCGCAGAGTTCCGACCGTAGCATGGACCTTCACACCGAGCACTTCGTTCAGGTTCGAGTTCGCGTCCGCGTCAACCGCGAGCACGGCGCCGCGCTTGTTTTCGGTCAAATATCGAATGGTAAGGCCGCAGAGGCTGGTCTTGCCCGTGCCGCCCTTGCCTGCAACTGCTATTGAATAACCCATTGTTACAACAAGCACCAAACTACAAATAGCAAATCCCAAATAAATTTCATGAACCAAACCGCCAATTTCCAAAATTTGGAATTTGATGATTGGATATTATTTGTAATTTGAGATTTGGAGCTTCTCCTTTATTTTTTCACACCATACTTCTTCCTGACCTCTTCGATCTTACCGCAGGTCATCGTGCCCTCGGGGCAGGCGGCGTAGAGACAGCCGGGACCGGATTTTGCGAAGATCGTCGGCGCCGTTTTCTGTGCAAGCGCAAGCATGCGCTCGGCCATTGCCCGGATCTCCCACTGCGCCCGATTGCACGTACGCACGCGGAAAAAGTGCAGGAGCTCGCGGGCGTTCATGGTAACGATGATTTTCGTCTCAGCCGCGTTCGGAAGAAGATACCGCGCGTCCTGCTGTCCTGCTTCGCCCCGGTATCCAAGCTCTTCGAGCCGCTTCAGGACCCGGGTGTAATTCTCCTGGGCCTCGGCCATAAACTGTTTGTACTCTTGAGTCAGCGCCGTGTCCTGCTTGATGCTGGGAGGGATGATAAAATCGAACTGCTCTTCCCTCACATAGCGCTGGCTCTGCTGTGAGTATGATGCCACGCGGTGACGGACAAGCTGATGAGAACAGGCACGGGATATCCCCTCGATGCCGAAGGTAAACGAGATATGCTCAACGGGAGAGAGATGACCGATCGACGCCAACCTCTCCACAAAGGCTTCCTGGTCTTTCGTCTCGATCTTCTGCTTAAGATCCTCCATGCCGGAAGCGCTGTAACAGAGTTTTGCGGCCATGGCCACAACCTCTTCCGGTTCCGGCGTGTGCCGGAGGAGAACAACGTTCAATACCGCCTCAGGCACGTCTTACCCTCCTCAAAGCGAGATCCGTTGCGGCTTGCGGGGCGAGAGGAGAGGAGAAACCTGGGTTATAAAAATAAAATATTATATTCGTGGCGTATATCATGAGTCAAGAAAAATTAAAGAAATCCCGTTATTTTTTTTTATGGCACTATAAGTTCCGCTCATAAAATCGCGCATTTCGCGGCATCGTAGTCGTACCACCGGATAACGCAAGCAGGCATCATGAAGAGCGGATGCTCGATTCGCTGACTGAACATATTATTTTTTTCTTGCAGTGAGCAACGTTCCGCGGAGTTGTCTATAACGGCGAACGAAATTCGCGGGTGATGCATACCACGAGGATTATACCCCTTTGCGCTATTTAAAACTATGCTCTTCTGAAGGAAAACTGCCGTTCTCCACTTCCTTTTTATACTCCTTGACGGCCTTGAGCGCCTGGTCCTTCAGCCTGGCATACTGTTTCACGAACTTGGGGGTGAACCGGTCAAAAAGACCCAGGAGATCGTGAAGCACAAGGACCTGTCCGTCGCAGTCCGGTCCCGCTCCGATGCCGATGGTCGGAATATGCAGGATCTCTCGTATCTCTTTTGCCAAGGCTCCGGGCATGGCCTCAAGAACGACCGAGAAGGCCCCTGCGTCCTGTACGGCCCGCGCATCGGCTAAAATCTTCTCCCGCGTCGCCTCATCCTTGCCCTGGACCTTGAATCCTCCGAGGGCATGGACATACTGGGGTGTCAGCCCGATGTGGGCCATCACCGGGATGCCCGCGGAGACGATCGCCCGAATCGTGTCGGCCGTCGGGGTCCCGCCCTCGAGCTTCACAGCCTCCGCGCCGGCCTCTTTTAAAAACCTGCCGGCGTTTCTGACTGCTTCCTCGCGGCTTGCCTGGTATGACAGAAACGGCAGGTCACCCACTACCAGGGCCGATGCAACGGCCCGCGAGACCATCTTCGTATGATAGAGCATCTCCTCCATCGTAACCGGGAGCGTGCTCGTTAGACCCTGCACCACCATGCCGAGAGAGTCGCCCACGAGGACGATGTCGATGCCGGCCTGGTCGACAATCTGGGCCGTCGGATAATCGTACGCCGTGAGCATGGTGATCTTCTTGCCCTCGGCCTTTTTTTTGTACACATCAACGATCGTGGTCTTCGGCATATTGTTCCCATATGGACCAAGGCAACCGTGTTGCCGTGCCTTTACGCCACGCCCTGGCGTGGCTCGCTCCACACTACGGCCTCGGATACAGTCCCGCGTCCTTAACGATCTTTTCCATGGCCGTCTCCCAGTCGATGGCCTGGATGTGAACGCCTTTGACGCCGGGTATCTCAAGCGCCTGGTGGATCAGCTCGACCGTGATTTTTATTCCTTCCGCTTCCTGCAGTTCTTTGGCTTTTTTCTTGTCGTCCCCTGCTGCCTCCTTGGCCTTTGCCATGCGGTCGATCAGCGGCTTCGGCACGGTTACGCCTGAAACGTTCGCATCCATGTACTTGAGCATCATGGCGCTCTTCGGCACAATGATGCCGGCAAGAAGAGCGGTATTTTCAAGCACGCCGAGGTTTCTCGCCTTTTCGCACTGGGACTTGAAGAGCTCCATGTCATAGATGCCCTGGGTCTGGATGAAGTCCGCCCCGGCATCCACTTTTTTCTTCAGGTTGTAGGGCCGGAAATCCATGGGGTCGCCCATGGGCGTCCAGGTCGCGCCGATGAAGAACTTGGGCGGCACGTCGATCTTGTCACCGCCCTGCTGGAGGCCCTCATCACGCATCTTCTTGAGGATGCCGACGAGCTGGGTGGTATCGACGTCATAGACGTTCTTTGCTCCGGGATGGCCTTTCAATTTTCCCGCTGCGCCGAATTTCTGATGGTCTCCGGCGATGCAGAGGCAGTTTTTCAGTCCTAAGGCTGCCGCGCCCAGGAGGTCGGCCTGTATGGCTATGCGGTTTCTGTCGCGGCAGGTCATCTGCATGACCGGCTCAAGCCCTTCACGCTGGGCAATAAAGGCCGCGGCGATGCTCGATATGCGTACGACCGCCGTCTGACAGTCGGTGATGTTTGCAGCGTCGCAAAAGCCTTTGAGGACGTGCGCCTTGTGGACCACTTCGTCAGGTGATGCGCTCATGGGAGGGCCGAGTTCCGCCGTTACCGCTGGCTTGCCGCTTTGAATGACCCGTTCGAGATTGCTGCCGGATTTCATTTCTTGACCTCCCCCGTGGCAATAGTATTTTCCTTCGTTTCCAATTCGGCAATGTGCTCCTTCACCACCCTGCGCGGTCCGCCGTGGGTGGCGGTGGCCCAGTTTTTGGGAGGCTGAATCTCCAGCAGCTTGTCGAGCGTGCCGAGCTTCTTCATTCGTTCGACGATCAGATACCAGGCGCAGTCCACCTCATTGCTGATTTCGCATTTGCCGTTGTTGGTGCCGCCGCAGGGACCGTTCAGGAGCGACTTCGAGCAGCGCACAATGGGGCAGATGCCGCCGGTAAGATGAAGAATGCAGTTGCCGCAGCCTCCGCACATCTCGACGAACACGCCCGCCTGGGGCACGGCGCCGTAGAATTCGGTGTTGAGGCCCGGATAGACGGGGATCTCGCCGATCTGGTTGGACATGAGGTTGACCCCCACGCCGCAGGCGATCGAGAGCACCAGGTCCTGTGCCTTAAATTTTTCTATTGAAGGCATAAAGAACTCCGGCTCGCACTGCCGCTCGCAGGCCCCGTCCTCCACGCTCATTTCGACGCCTTCTTCCGCGGCCTTGATGCGGATAAGAGAGGCCATGATCTGGGCCTCCTTGGCGCCGCCGGCATGGCAGACGGCCACACAGGTATTGCAGCCGAAGACCAGGACCTTCTTAAATCCCTTGACCATGCTCCAGATTTCTTCGATGGGTTTCTGTTCGCCGACTATCATGGGTGTTCACTCCTTTTGGTTCCGCACTTTTTTTCGTTCGCGATCCTGACAGGTGAGGGGCCGAGCGTTTTCTGTACTCGCTCAGTGAATTGCGTGCAAATCTCGGCCCACCGTGGTCCCATTGCCGCGGAGAGATTGAACATCTCAAGCCGCGCCGGATCGATGCCCACGCTCTGCAAGATCTTCTTGATGTGTTTGACCCTTTTTGCTGCGTTCGTATTACCTTCCAGGTAATGACATTGTCCCTGGAGTCAGCCGGCCACAAAAACGCCGTCAACGCCCTTTTCAAAGGCCCGGAGAACATAGATGTGATCGAGCCTTCCGGTGCAGGGCATGCGGATGACCTTGACGCCTGTCGGGTAGGTGAGGCGCATGACCCCGGCCAAATCGGCTGCGGCAAAAGCGCAGTAATGGCAGGCAAGGGCAAGGATGTTCGGCTTGAAGTCCTCGGGGATGTCGTGGGGCTTTTCTACCGATGAAGCCGCTTCCTTTGCCGGCGCTTCAGCAACTGTCGCCATTGATTCCCTCCTTCTGACTCCTGTCTTCTTAATTAATGACCCCATCTTCTTCTCGCTCTGCCGCGGCATCGATCATGGCGAGCATCTGGTCGTCCCTGAAGCCGTTCACCTGAAATGCTTTAGCAGGGCATATGCCGGCGCAGAGACCGCATCCGTGGCACTTGATCTCATTGTGACTGACCTTGCCGTCCTCGTCGATATAGGGCGATCCGAAAGGACAGATTCTCATGCAACTCAGGCAGGACATGCACAGTTCCCGTTTTTGCTTTGCGATGAGGCCCGAGACCGCCAACCGCTCGTGCGAGAGCACGACTCCGGCGCGGCCTGCCGCGGCAAGGGCCTGGCTGATCGTTTCATCAAGGTTCTTGGGCGCGTGCGCAAGACCTGAGACGAAGATGCCCTCGCTCGGGAAATCCACGGGCCGCAGTTTCACATGGGCCTCGAGGAAATAGCCATCGGGGTTGCGGGTGACTTTATAGAGCTGGCCGACCTTTTCCGTGGTCGGATGCGGCCGGAGTCCCGTGGAAAGGACCACCCAATCCGCATCCATGACAAGCTCCTTGTTCAGCAAATAATCCCAGGTTCTGATGCGGAGCTTGTTCCCGGACTTTTCGACCTGCGGTTTTTTGTCCACGTCATACCGCACGAAGAGCACCCCGAGGTCGCGGGCCTTTGCGTAGTAATCCTCGCGCAGGCCATAGGTCCTCATATCCCGGTACAGGATGGCCACCTGGGCCTTAGGGTTCCGCTCTTTGATCTCGATGGCGTTCTTTATTGCGTCCTGGCAGCAGATGCGCGAACAGTACTGGTTGGGCTCTTCGCGGGAGCCCACGCACTGGATCATGACATAGCGTTCGTTCGCTTGCGGCTGGAGGCCGTCGAAGATCTTCTTCTCCAGCTCATGCTGGGTAATAACGTTGTCGCTTTCGTTATACAGATACTCAGTCGGCTGGTACTGTACGCCGCCCGTGGTGATGATGATCGTGCCGTGGTCGATTTCCGTGCCGTCGGTAAGAACGGTCTGAAAGTTGCCGACGAAACCATCGGTATTCTGCACCTCAACGTTGGTATGAACAGATATGCGCGGATGGTTCGTCACCTGGGTGATCCGCGACCTGAGGAACGCCTGGACATCGCTTCCATCCAGCGTGTAATACAAGTTCCGTGCAAGGCCTCCGAGTTCCCTGTCCCGCTCAACGATATGGACGTCGAAGCCCTGATCAGCGACAGAGAGGGCCGTGGTCATCCCCGCTACACCCCCGCCGATCACGAGGCACCGGGGCGTGACCCCGACGGTCTCGGTCTGGATGGGCTGCAGGAGTTTTACTTTGGCGATCATCATCTTCACAAGCCAGATCGCCTTCTTTGTCGCCTCTTCCCGCTGGCCCATATGGCACCAGGAGCATTGCTCGCGGATGTCGGCGAGTTCGAAGAGGTATTTGTTCAGGCCCGCCTCGCGGATCGTGTCCTGGAAAAGAGGAGTATGTGTGCGCGGCGTGCACGAAGCAACCAGCACGCGGTTGATGCCCTTTTCCTTGATCAATTGCTTGATCTTTTCCTGGCTGTCCTGGGAGCAGGTGTACAGCGTATTTTCGACATGGACCACGTTGGGGATGTCCTTCACCGCCTCGACGACCCGGGCCACGTCAACGGTGCCGGCGATATTGATGCCGCAGGAGCAGACGAAAACGCCGAGTCGCGGCTCTTCTCCCGAGATGTCCCTTTCAGGCGGGAGCTCTTTCTTAATCGTCTCGGTCCATCTCACCTCTCCCAGGAGCGCCATGGACTGGCTGGCCACGGCGCTTCCCTGCATCACGGTCTCGGGGATGTCCTTCGGCCCCTGATACGTGCCGGTCACAAAGATTCCCGGACGCGAGGAGTCCACGGGTTCAAAGGTCGAGGTCTTCGGGAAGAGATAATTGCTCATCTCGATGCCGCAGATTTCACCGAGCTTTGCCGCGTCCTTGTGCGGTTCCAGTCCCACGGAGAGCACGACGAGGTCAAAGGTCTCGTTCACAAGAGACCCGTCTTCGAGCGCGTAACGCAAATTGAGATCGGTCGTGCCCGGCTCTTCTCTCACCGCGGACACCATCGTCCGCAGATACCGCACGCCGTATTCGTTCTTTGCCCGCTCGACGTATTTATCAAAGTCCTTGCCGTAGGCCCGCATATCCATATAGAAGATCGTGGGCTCGATCCGCTTGTCGTGTTCTTTCGCGATGACCGCCTGCTTCGTGGCATACATGCAGCAGACCGACGAGCACCAGGGATTTGCGTTATGTTTGTCCCTTGATCCCACGCACTGGATCCAGGCGATCTTGATTGGGTGTTTTTTGTCTCCCGGTCTGGTCACCACGCCCTGGTAAGGACCGGATGCGGAAAGGATACGCTCGAACTGGAGCGAGGTGACCACGTTGGGCCACCGCCCGAAGCCGAGCTCTCCGCGCACCTTGGGGTCGTACTTATCAAGGCCCGGGGCGAGGATAACGGCGCCGATGTTGAGATCGATATTTTCTTCGGCAATCATTTCGTGGTTGATCGCTTTTGCCTGGCACTCGGCCACGCACATCATGCACTCACAACAACCAGCGCAGCTTAAGCAGCGGGAAGCCTCTTCTATAGCGTCCGCTTCGCTGAAGCCCAGAGCGACTTCTTGAAAGTTGCCTTCCCGTTCTGCAACGGAAAGCATGGGCATCCGTTTGCGGGGAGATTTTTTTATTCCCTCTAAGTCTTTTGTATATTTTTCCCGCTCGGTTAGTTTGTGCCGATCAACGACGAGGTCCTTGCCCCTCAGAAAGCGGTCGATCGATTCCGCGGCCTGGATGCCCGCGGCTATGGCCTGAATAATCGTGCTCGGTCCTGAAACGGAATCTCCGCCTGCAAAAACTCCCTCGACGTTCGTCTGGTACGTGATCGGGTCGGCCTTGATCCTGCCGTTCGGCATGAGGTCGAGCCCTTCGATCCCTTTTTTGAATGAGGTGTCAACGCCCATTCCAATGGCAAAGATGATCGTGTCGGCCTCAAAGAAATTGAGCGCGCACTCGTCGTACTTGGGGCTGAAGCGCTTGTTCTCGTCGAAAACGGATACGCACCGCTTCACGTCGAGACCCGTGACTTTGTTGTTCTCAATCCGTAGCTTGTCCATGCCCCAGGAGTTGTCGATGGCGATGCCTTCTTCGCGGACCTGCTCGAGCTCCCACTCATGTGCCGGCATCTCGTCGCATTTTTCGAGGCAGACCATTTTGACGTCTTTTCCGCCAAGCCGTTTTGCGGTGAGGGCCACGTCCACGGCAACGTTGCCGCCGCCGATCACGACGACTTTGTTGCCGACCGTTACTGTTTCTCCCATGTTGGCCTTGCGCAGGAAGTCGAGGCAGTCATAGATCCCCTCGGGTTCTTTGTCTCCGGGAACCGGCATCCTGATCGCCTTCTGGGTCCCGACTGCGATATAGACGGACTGGTATCCTTGTTTTTTCAGGTCTTCCACGGTGAAGTCGCGGCCAAGGGCCTGGTTGTATTTGATCTCGATATCATGGGCCAGGATGGTGTCTATTTCCTTCTTGACCACATCCTTCGGCAAACGATATCCAGGGATGGCGAGGCTCAGCATGCCGCCGGCAACGGACATCTTCTCGAAGACCGTGACCTGGTAGCCTTTCAGCGCGAGATCGCGCGCGCAGGTCATGCCTGCGGGGCCGCTCCCGATGACTGCGATCTTTTCGAGTTTTTCTGCCGGAAGCACGGGTTTTTTGAACCCGCCTTGTTGATCTTCCCAATCAGTAAGGAAGCGTTTGAGATAACAGATCGAGACTGGGTCATCCAGGTCTTTTCTCCGGCAGCCGCTCTCGCACGGATGCGCGCAGACCCTGCCGCAGGAGGCGGGAAAGGGGTTGTTCCGTCTCACCACTTCGAGGGCCTCGGCAAATCTGCCGCGGGCCGTGAGCGTCACATACGCGTGAGCGTTTACTTCGGCCGGGCATTCGATCCTGCAGGGAGAAACGCCCTTCTTGTCGATGGCAACGGCGCCGGGAACAGCCTGGGCATATCTCCGGCTGATGGCTGTTCGTTTGGCCAGCTCCTGGTTGAATTCACTGTCCGCGGTCACCGGGCACTTTTGCACGCAGGCTTCGCAGCCGGTGCATTTCTTGGGGTCCACGTACCGCGCCTTTTTAAGGATGGTGGCGGTGAAGTCTCCGGCGTCTCCCTTAAGGCCGACCATCTCCGAGCAGGAATGGATATCGATATTCAGGTGCCTGCCCACGTCCACCATTTTGGGAGAGATCATGCACATGGCACAGTCGCCGGTGGGGAAGGTCTTGTCGAGCGCGGACATCATACCGCCGATGGAAGATTCCTTCTGGACGAGATGCACCTTGAGGCCGCTGTCCGCAAGATCGAGCGCCGCTTGCATCCCGCCGATCCCGCCGCCGATTATAAGAACCGATCCTTTTTTATTGGAAGAAGCCTTTTCACTCATAGCAGGTTCAGCCCCCTCATAAGTTTCGTCGCCTCAACAAAATGCCTGTCGATCTGCAGTTCCTGGGCGTTGATGCCCATTGAGACGCCGATCAGTTCCGTGATGAAATACACCGGCAACCGCTCGCTGATACCGTACTGCTTGCCGGTTTTTTCCTGAAAGGCATCCATATTCATCTGGCACATGGGACAGGTGGTGACGAGACAATTCGCCCCGCGCGCAACTGCGTCCTTCATGATATTTGCCATCATTTTGAGCGAGACGTCGGCGTCGTTATACACGGCTGAAGCACCGCAGCAGTCGGTCTTGTAACCCCAGTCGATGGCCTGCGCCCCAAGGGCCTCGCAAACCGTTTCCATGCCCTGCGGGTTTTCGATACTGTCGGGAAGTTCCACGTCCATGGGATAGCGCGTCTGGAGACAGCCGTAGTAGCAGGCCGGCTTCAGGCCGATGAGCTTTTTAGACGCCTTTGTTGCGAGCTCTCCGGTTTTCGCCTTCTGGACCAGGAGGTCGAGAAGACTCAGGAGCTTGATCGTTCCCTGTACCTTTTTCGAGAGATCGGCGTTGATTTGATTTTTCAGGTCACTGTCGCGTTCGAGGGTCTTTTGGGCAATCAGAGTGCGGCTGTAACAGGAGGCGCAGGGGATCATCATTTCCGCGTAGCCGCTCGCGTCGGCGATGCCGAGGTTGCGGGCCGGGAGGGCGATTGACAAAAAATCGTTGGTCTTTGCGGCAGAGGTGGCGCCGCAGCAGTTCCAGTCGTCGATCTCCTTCAGGTCGATCCCCAGTTTGCCGAACACCTCCCTGCACTGGACATCATACAGGGCAGAGGACGAGTGGAGTGAGCATCCGGGGTAATAAGCCATTTCCATTTTCTTACCTCATTCATGAAAAATTCAGAAGGGGATTCTCGTCTGTGTTCCTATCTCAATTTCCGGCTCCTGACAATGGTTTCTGGAATCCCAACTTCGTTATTTTTTTGCTTTTGCATACAACCGCTTCACTTCGGCCAGACCTTTGACCTTTTCCAGACCGACATGCAGTCTCTTTATCTTCATCATCGCCAAACTGAGCTGAACCAGGTTTTTTATTTCATTGAAAATTGCCTTGAGACCGTTGCCCCGGGTAAGTTCGTCCTTGGCCGTCTTCATTTCGTAGATGCCCATGAACTCCATCTCGTTTACGCGTCCAAAGTGAGAGGTAGAAGTCATAAAGGAGCTGTGGAAATTCGCTATCTTGGGAACCAAGGCTTCGGCATGGGCCTCCTTGATCATCTGCTTGAGCGTCTCAGTGATCCGGGCCGTGTGGATGTTGTTGGGGCAGCGGGTACCGCACGTGTAGCAGGCAACGCATTGCCATACAAGGAGGTTGTTGAGGGCGGCGTCTTTATCGCCGAGCAGTATCATCCTGATCAGCCGGTCGGGCGTGACCCCGGTCTCTTCCCCTACGGGACAGCCGGCCGCGCACCGGCGGCATTGATAGCAGGCCGTCAGGTTCTGCCCCGAGCGCTTAGAAACTTCTTCCAGCAGGGGCATCGTTACCGCAGCATCATATTTCAGATCCGTTGTCGACATGTCCAACCCCTCATCTTTCAGTGACTGGATAGACTAGGTCATTGCCGGAACGCGTTACTTGCCGATCAGTCCCGCTCTTTCAGAAGTTCCAGCATCTCCATGCGCGTAGACTCTTTGGAACGGAACGTCCCGCGGACCGCCGAGGTGACCACCCGCGCCCCCGGCTTCTTGACTCCGCGCATGCTCATACACAGGTGCTCTGCATTGATCACGACCATGGCCCCCCTGGGCTTGAGACGGCTTACAATCAGGTCCGCAAACTGCGCGGTCAGCCGCTCCTGCACCTGGGGCCGCTTGGCAAGCACCTCAAGCGACCGCGCCAGGGAACTGATGCCCACGATCTTTCCCGCTCCGGGAATGTACGCTATGTGCGCCCTGCCGAAGAACGGCAGCAGATGGTGTTCGCAGATCGAATAGAACGGGATGTCGCGAATCATGATCATCTCGTCGTGGCTGTCGCCGACCATGGGCTTGAGCAGCTCTTCGGTCTTGGCCGTTATGCCGGCGAAAATCTCCGCGTACATCTCCGCCACGCGCTTGGGCGTCCTCTTGAGCCCCGGCCGCTCCGGATCTTCTCCGATGCCTTCGAGGATAAGCCGGACGCCTTTTTCTATTTTCTTTGTATCCATGGTTGAGAACGCAGCAGAGCGCATAGGGCAGAGAGCATAGGATGAATGCATTTTCCGCCCATCACGCTTTGCGCCATGCGCTATGCTCTTTGCGCAGTTATGATACGCTTCTCCGTCACGATCTTCTGGATCGGAACGTCATGCTTCGCAGCAGGCACTTCCGGAACGACCTGAGCTTCATACGCCAGGGCCGCTGTTGTTTTTGTGAATGCGGCCAGGAGCTTGTCGTAAAATCCCGCGCCATACCCCAGCCGGTTCCCGCGCTCATCGAATGCAAGACCGGGCACGATGATGAGGTCCACGCTCTCAAGCGCCGCGGGGCTCTGCTCCCGCGGCTCGGGGATGCCCCAAGCGCCCGCGGATACATCCGTATCAAATTTCTTGATCTCAAAAAGGGCGAGTTCTTTGCCTTTCACTTTCGGCAGGACAACCCGCTTGCCCGCAGCAAGCGCCTGCCGAATCATCGGCTCAGTGTCAACCTCGCTCCGGAAGGACGCAAAAAACAGGATTACTGATGCTGCAATAAACTCAGGAAGCTGGAATAATCTGCTTCCGATCTCCCTGCTCTTCTCCCGCCGCTCTTCCGGCGCCAGACCATCCCGGGCTTTTGCAACCTGTTTTCTGAGAGATGCTTTCAAGGAATTATGGAGAATTGCAGAGCACTATATAATAACACTGTAGCGCGCAACAAACCACTCAAATTTTCGTGTTTTACCATCTCTACCGGTACCGGCCGCCGAACGTTAGCGCCCCTTTTTCATCAGCTGGTCCAGGGCGGTCTTGATCTTCTTCGCCTCTTCCCGGGTTGCGGGAGACGCATCGTAAGGTGATTTGCCGTCGAGGTCTGCTGTCACGGCGTCGCCTGCATAGCTCATGAACCCGAGAAACCGCATCCCTTGCAAATGCTTGAGAATGAATTCCTTCTCCGATTCCTGCCGGATCTTATTGCCTACAACAAAAACCTCTTTCACCCCGAGTCCGTGCGCGAGCGATTCGATCTGGCGCGCGGTCTGCATGCTCCGCTGGCCCGGCTCCACCACCACGATAAAGGCATCGACGCTGCCCGCGGTCCCGCGGGTCAGGTGTTCAATTCCGGCTTCCATGTCCAGAATGACCACCTCGTCGAGCCTCAGGATCAAATGGCTGATCAAGCGGCGCAGGAGCACATTCTCAGGGCAGTAACAGCCCGAACCGGCTTCTTTGGATTTTCCCACAAGCAGAAGACGCACCCCCTCATGCGTGACGCTGTAGGTATCGGGGATATCGTCTACTTTGGGATTGATCTTGAACAGGCCGCCCGGCATTCCCGGTCTTGCACCGGTGCGCTCTTCTATCAAATCCGCCTGTTCAGCAAGCGGCAGGACACGTGCTGCTTCCTCGGGTGATATGCCGAGCGCCGAAGCCAGATTCGCATCCGGGTCGGCGTCAACAGCCAGGACCTTTTTGCCCTCTGATGCGTAGAGTCGTGCCAACAGCCCGGCCAGCGTGGTTTTCCCTACGCCGCCCTTGCCGGTAATTGCTATTTTCAAGAAAATCTCCTGAAGAAAAATTAGGATAAAATAACACCGATTGTGCAAGAGTGTCAAGCGGTTTTTTGTTATGTATTGTTGTAGAAGCGGGGTCAGTCTGATAACGCAAAGCGGCAATAAGCCAAGGATGGAACGGGGCATAGAGCGTAGCTTACCGGTCTTGCTTTTGACGAATAAAGGTGTTACATTCCGATAAGAGTGTAGGGCCATGACAATCACAAGAATAAATATTAAATCTCTGACCCGTGAGGCGTTGCAGGCGCGTCTTCTCGAACTGGGGCTTAAAAAGTACCGGGCAGATCAGGTGCTCAAATGGCTCTACACCAACTACGCGCGATCCTTCGAGGACATGACGAACATCGCAAAAGCGGAGCGCAGCCTGCTCGCGTCCGAATTTTCGATTCCGTCGCTGAAGCCCGTAAGAACGGAAGCGTCCAAAGACGGCACGAGAAAATTTCTTTTCGAACTCGAAGACGGGCACACGATCGAATGCGTCCTGATCCCCGACGAAGACCGGCAGACGCTCTGCATCTCCTCGCAAGTGGGGTGCCGCCAGGCCTGCCGTTTCTGCCTCACCGGAAGCAAGGGTTTTGTGAGGGACCTCGAAGCCCATGAGATCGTCGGCCAGGTGCTGGAGGTCTTGCGCATGTTGAGACGGGAGGGAACGCGGGGCATTACAAACATCGTGCTCATGGGCATGGGAGAACCACTGGCGAACTTCGAGGAAGTCGTGAAGGCGCTGGGGGTCATTACCTCGGACAAGGGTCTCGGTTTTTCCACTCGCAGGGTCACGCTCTCGACCTCCGGTCTCGTGCCGGAAATCGCCGCGCTTGTAAAAGCAAACGTCAAGGTGAACCTTGCGGTCTCGCTCAACGCGACCACGGACGAGGTCCGGGACAGGATCATGCCGATAAACAAGCGCTATCCCCTCAAGGAGCTCCTGGCCACGTGCCGTCGTTTTCCGCTTGAACCGCGGCGAAAGATCACGTTTGAATATGTGCTGCTTAAAGACGTGAATGACTCGATGGAAGATGCCCTGAGGCTTACGAAGTTGTTGAGAGGCATTCAGTGCAAAGTGAACCTCATCCCCTTTAATCCTTTTCCCGGAAGCGAATTTAAACGGCCCAATGATGCAACGGTCCGTGGCTTCCAAAAGGTCCTGCTGGACCATCACTTCATAGCGCCGGTGCGCGA
>Ga0075021_10000266_pt1 | contig 28815 bp, 30 predicted proteins | sample ColStrG_CSR_2012_FD_72749 | JGI IMG/M metagenome (GOLD analysis project Ga0075021, IMG submission 72749) | Freshwater sediment microbial communities in response to fracking from Pennsylvania, USA - Cold Stream Run_MetaG_CSR_2012 | ecosystem: Environmental > Aquatic > Freshwater > Creek >...
AGGTGCACCCGCGCCCGAACCCGCCATTGCGCAACAGCGATGGACCGCTCTTGCTCGAGAGCTTCCTTGTCGCCGCGGTCGTTTCCTTCATCGGGATCCGCTGGTTCCTGACGCTCACGGGGTTCCCGAAGGTCGGTGGGGGCGAGCTCCACATCGCCCACATGCTGTGGGGCGGTGCGCTCATGCTCGGCGCCATCATCCTGCTGCTGGCCTATCTCGACCGTCCCGTCCAGCACATCGCAGCCATCGTGGCCGGACTTGGTTTCGGGACCTTCGTCGATGAGATCGGCAAGTTCGTCACCGCCGACAACGACTACTTCTTCCGACCGGCGGTGGCGCTCATCTACGTCATCTTCGTGGTCGTGTTCCTCGTCGCGCGAGCCGTCGAGGGACGACGTCACCTGACCGAGCGCGAAGCCCTCGCGAACGCCCTCGACCGACTCCAGGGAACGCTCGGCGGGTCCCTTGAACCGGAAGACCGGGCGAGGATCGACGACCTGCTCGACCAGGTCGGACCCACCTGGACCCTTGCTCCGGATCTCCGCCGCTACCTTGCCGGCGTCCCGAGCCGGCCGGACGGCGAAGCGTGGTGGGAGGTGGCTCCGCGGTGGCTTGCCCGGACGTACGAGCGAGTAGCGGGCGATCCACGTTTCGAGCAGATCGTGACCGCGGCGGTGATCGTCTACGCGGGGGCGGCGATCGTCGGCAGCCTCCTCGTGATCACGGTGAATCGTCCCGATGCGAGCGAGCCGGTGACTGTCGCCGCGCTCGGCCAAGTCCTCTCGACCCTCGCGGGAGCGGCGCTTGTGGCGCGCGGAGTGCTCGCCCTGCCCAGTTCTCGCGTCGATGCCTACCGCTGGTTCCTGCGCGGAGTCCTCGTCTGGATCCTGATCACCCAGGTGTTCGTCTTCTACGACTCGCAATTGGCCGGTCTGGGCGGGCTCGTCCTCGACCTTGGGGCTTACGCCACCCTGCGGTATGCCCTTCGTCGTGAGATGGCGACCGCGGCGGCACCCCCGTGAAGGCAGAGGGTCGGGGACCAAGCGACGTCTGCACGATGCGTCGGTCGTGCGCGATGGACGGAGGCCCGGGTAACCCGGCGGGACGGGCGCTGGCCGCGATGGAGATGACTGGGGGGAGCTCGCCCTGGGTAGAGCGCTGGACAGCTGGGCCCGACGAACTGCGGTGCACGCGGGCGTATGGACATCCGATCCTCCGAGAGCGAAGTGGGTCGGGAATCCTCAACCTCGTGCTCACCCTAGTGGTGCGGGTCCCGAATCCGGCGGGCGATTCGGTCGGTTGGCGCTTGGATGCTCCGGCCGATGCCGGCCCTACACTGGATCGGGCGCCACGAGCGCTGCGCCTTGTTCGAGGAGAACCATCGATGCGCGTCACGGTCACCCCGGACGAGATCCGATCCGCGTTCGAGGCTGTCAAGGACGACCCGTCCTTCGACGAGAGCCGGGCACTCTGGGAGCGCGGCCGACCGCCGGTCGAGATGATCCAGGCGATGTGCCTGCGGCCGGAGATCCTGCGCGCCTTCGCCGGCTTCGGGACTTGCGTCTACCCGGGCGGGCTGCTCGAGCGGAGGGTCAAGGAGCTGGTCATCATCACGGCGTCGGCGACGAACGACTGCCAGTTCTGCACGTCTTCGCACTGCGATCTCGTGCAGATCGCGGACATCATCGGGGACCCGCTGGTCGTCATCGACCAGACCGGGTCATTGGCCCCGCGGGAACGACTGGCGGTCGAGTACACGCGCGCCGCCATGGCGGATTCGAACACCATCCCCGACGCGCTGACCGAGCGGTTGCACGCGCACTTCAGCGACCCGGAATTCGTGGAGCTCACGTTCCTCATCGGCTTCATCAACATGCTCAACCTGTTCAACAACCTGCTGCAGGTCCGCTACAACGGCGAGTACAGTCTCCTGGCGGCCCCTGCCGGCTAGGCCTGCCGGCGCTCGACGACCCAGATCCAGCCCGCCCGGTCGTGTCCGGATCGGCGATCAGCTCGATCCCGACGATCCGACTGTCCAGGATCGTGGGACGTTCCGGCTCAGCGGCCGCGCGCTGCCCGCACCGCTTCGAGGGCGCGTTGCGCCTGATCGAGATGGACGCGATCGTGCCCGGCCGCCAGCCGGAATGTCATCTCGTAACTCTCCGGACCGCGCTCGTTGTGGCGCCCGACCCGCCCACGATCCGCGACCGGCCTGCGCGCCCACAGGTCGAGGTTCGCGGTACGTAGCACCTCGAATGTCGCGGCGAGCAGCGCCGGGTCGTCGGCGTTGTGCTCGAGTCGGTCCACCCAGAGCGCCTGGTCGTAGCCGACGATGACCGGCTCGTCTTCGGCGAGGATCCATCGCTCGCGGGTTCCGGAGACCAGTTCCGAATCGACGATGTGGCCGACGCACTCGAGCACGGACCATTCGCCTGGCTCGGGCCGGACGCGCAGGAGATCGCCGGCCTCGTCGAAGAGTGCCCGGATCCTCGCCGACGTCTCGCGCTGGGCGACCGCGGGATCCACCTCGCCAAGGGCAGCGAGCAGCGTGGCGCGATACGCCTCGGCGGAATCGACCGGGTCGGGAATCGGGCTCTGGCTCATGGTCGGGCTCCGTCGGGACGATGGCTGGCTCGCCTATGGTGCCGGGTCCGTCAGTCTGGCGTGTGCCCGGCGAGCAGCTCAAGGCGGGCGCGAAGCAGGTCGCCGTCGGCATCGGCGAGCCGGCACGACCACGCGTCGCCGTCCGGCCACACTTCGACACCGACCGACGCGCCGGGCGCGGCTGCCCTTGCGTATTCCAGCCTCGCGAGCCGCGGGATCGCCCCGACCGCAACGTCGCCGCCCTCGGCCAGGATGGCCTCCTCCAGCCAATCCGCATAGACCGCGTTGTTGACGTGGTCCATCGGATCGAGTTCCTGAGGACGGACGGTGCGAGAGGACGTGGAGGCGCCGACCGGCACCTCACCCAGGTTCACCCGGAGCAGACCGACCGTCGACGGCGCAGCCCCGAATGCGGGCTCGAACTCGGCCGGGATGCGCGTCGGGACGCCGCGCGCGTCGAGCAGGACCCAGTCGATCCTGACCTGCGCGACGAGCGTCCCGGCCACGTCGTGGAAATCGGTCCGGCGGCGCGCCCACACCCGGCGCCAGCCCGCGACCTGGGTCGTCCCGACGAGTTCGTCACTGGTCCTGACGGGCTCCAACACTTCGACCTCCGCCGCCCGGACCAGCCAGGTGATCCCGCGCTCCGCGTACCAGGCGCGCCCGAACCCGCGGCGATCCGAGTGGAGCCCGGCGAGATCCTGTGTGTACCGGAGCAGGACGGAGGTCCGGATGCGCCCATCGGGCCGGCACTCGTCGAACCGGACGCGGTACGGCGCGGAGCACCGGTCCGGCTCGGTCACGGACCCGGCTCGGCCAGCCCGTCGAGTGTCTCGAGCGTGACCACTCCCGTCGCCTCATGCGGCGCCGTCTGACGCGCCAATCGGACGTCACACGACCGGCGCGCATCGAACACCACGAGCGCGACCGCCAGCGTCTCGTCTTCGGCCGCCGCGTTCGAGCGTGCGTCGTCGAGCTGGTGCAGGACGTCGGCGTTGATGCCGCGGGCGCCCCACTTGCAATCGAACGCCTCGGCCGCACCGTTGCGCTCGATCGTCACGTCGTATGGGTGGATCTCCGCTCGCACGCCGTCGAACAGGATCCGCCTCTCGCGGTGGACGTCGGTGGCGATCACCCGGCGGGCGAGGAGTTGGGCGGTCAGCTCCTCGACTAGCGCGCCCCGGACCTGGCTGCGGACCTGCTCGCCACGGTCGGCTACCGCGAGCGACGCCTCGAGGATCGCCTCCGAGCGCACCGGATCGCCAGCCTCGGCGGTCGCCGCCGATCCGAACAGCATCGGGAACATCGCTCGCCAGCGGTCCGGTTCGGTGGTCTGGCCGTTCATGACGGCCCGCGCGAGCAGCCGCTCGGCGTGTGTTGCGTCGACAAGGAGCGAGGCGGCCCTGCCGACGAGGGGATCCGCCTGGATGCCGGCATAGACGACCGCCCGTGCGTCGCGTGCCGCGTCCTGGAATCTCACGGCCGCTCCCCGATGGCGAGGAGCACGACCTGGGGGAAGGTCGACAGCCAATCGATGGCGCGGTGCGGATCCTCGATCCGGCCGATCTCGTCGATCGCGAGGTCGACCGCGGCAGCGGCCTCGTCCGGCGCCTCGGCGGTCCCGTGGTGAGCGGCGATCGCGTCGAGCCGCGTCCGCCAGGCGTCGGACAGGTCGGCCACATACGACCACTCGTCCTCGATCTCCTCGCCGCGCTCCTCGAGCACCGCGTAGGCATCGAGCGCACGGTCGATCAGGTCTCGGATCGTCTCATCGGACACCCCACAAGCCTACGACGCCGGGGTGGGACGGCGCCGAACGGCTCGTCCTGTCAGGCCTTCGGGTCCTGACGATCAGGCGGCGCGAACCGAACGGCGGCGCGAACCGCGGCGCGCCGGATGTGTCGCAAGTTCGGCCGAGTGGCGTCGCAGGAGCGATTCGAGCTCTCGCCGCGCACGCTCATCCCAGGCTCGCGAGTAGATGCGGATGGCCTGCGCACGGACGTCGTTGGCGAGCGGTCGCCGGCCAGTCGACGCGATCTCGGCAACGCGGTCGAGCACGGCGCGGTACAGCGCAGGAAGGTCCTCGGCCGCAGAGTTCGGCTCCATCGTGCATCAGGATGGCGCTCGGGATCGGTCCGAAGGAATAGTCATCTCGTCCGGTTCGCCGGGCGCCGATGGTCAGTCGTCAGTCGCCGGGATGCCCGCCACTTCGGACGGCGAACCGGCCGAGGGTGCCCGTGGCGGGCATCCATGCCGCACTGACCCGGTCCACGATCGCCGAGACGGGACCTTCGTGGAGGCGCTCGAGGAGCGTCTCGAGGGAGGCCCGTGGACCCTCGACGACACACCGGACGGCGCCGTCGGAGGTGTTCGCGACCCAGCCCTCGAGCCCGAGCGCCATCGCCTCGCGGAGCACGAAATAGCGGAAACCCACCCCCTGGACGCGTCCGATGATCGTTGCGTCAAGGCGGGCGCTGTCGGTCTCAGGTGACGTGGGACTCATGCAGCGACCACTCGGCGCGGCCAGGCGAGCACGAGAGTGTCGAGGATGAGTTCGGGCGAGACGTTCGTTGCGAGCCACTCAGCGGACCGGGCGGCACGGACCAGGAAAGCCTCGGCATCGGTGGGATCGATCGCCGCGGCGATGGCCGCGAGCTCGTCGAGCAGGACGGTGTCGTGGACCGACCGGGCACCGCCCGAGCCGATGAGCACGAGGTCGCGGGCCACATCGGACCACAGCCCGAGCAGGACCTCGACGCCACGGCGACGTTCCGTGGCGGGGGGGCGCGTCTTTGTGACGGTCATGTCATCCGGATCGGTCGCCGGGTCCTCGGTGTCGGAAGCGTCACTCGTCTCGGCAGGCTGGACGGCAGACGGAGCGGGCCCGGCCGCCGATCCGGTGCGGCGACGACCGGCGCGGGCCGGGTCCGCGGCCGAGCTCCCCGACGCCAGGACGACGGACAGGGTGATCGCGCGAGGGATCGCCGCCCGTGCTGCCGCGAGCCGGATGGCAGGTCCGGCGTCCGTCATGTCGAGCAGGACACGTGTCAATTCGGAGCGGATGAGGACCGCGTCCGGTGCGCGCGCATAGGCCAGCGCAACTCCCGGCCGTCCACCGGCGAGCCGTCCGAGCCGGGCCGCCGTCGGTGGATCCGCCAGGCCGTGGTCCGCGACGATCGCCTCGATGTCGCGCGACCCGACGAGTCCGAGCCGAACCCGGAAGCAGCGGGACCGGACGGTCGGTAGGAGGCGAGCCTCGGCGTCCGCGCACAGGATGATCGTCACGCCACTGGGCGGTTCCTCGAGTGTCTTGAGCAGGGCCGACTGAGCGTCCTCGTTCATCCGGTCGGCGGACTCGATGATTGCGACCCGGGCGCCGCCCTCGATCGGCATCACCGACAGCTCGCCAATGAGGTCCTTCACTCCGCGGTATTTGGCGTCCGGCCCGCCCATCACCACCTGGCGACCAGGGCCGGCAGGTCCCAGCCGGTGGAGGTCGAGGTGACCGTCGTGCGCGAGAAGCCGGCACGACCGGCAGGCCCGGCATGGTCGCTCCGCTCGGTCGGCGGTGCACAACAGCCCCGCCGCGAGGTCGAGCGCCAGGGTCGTCTTGCCCACCCCGTCGGGACCCACGAACAGGACCGCCTGGGGAGCCGGACCACGGATCATGGCCGTCACAGCGACGAGCGCGGCCGCCTGCCCCCGGGTCCGGGCCCCTTCCATCGAATGGACGGTCAGGCGTTCTCGGCCGGGACCGCCTTGCGGGTGGTCCGGCGCTTCGGCGCCCCTGGCGTCGCGTCGCCATCGGCCGAGGCGTCCGACTCGGCGGTCCCCTTGGCGGCCGCCTTTGCGGTCCCCTTGGCGGCCGCCGGCTTGCGCGCCGCTCGCGGCTTGACGGCCTTCGGAGTCGGCATGTCGGCATCGGCCGCGGTGGCCTCGGTCAGCGGTGCCTCGGCAGTCACGGCGACGCTCGCCGTGGCGGCCGACTTGCGCGGAGCTCGGGTCTTCGGGGCATCGGTCGCCTTGGGTGCGGCCGGCTTGCGTGCGGCACGAGCCTTCGGCGCCGCCGCCGACTCGACCACGTCGATCGCGCCGACCTCGTCGGCCGTCGCCTCGTCGATCAGCGGAGCCGGAGCCGGCCGGCTCGAGACGGGCTTCTGGGCGACCTGCGCCCGGAGCATGGCCTCGAGTTCGGGTGGAACGTCGCTCCACGGTTCGCTCGAGTTGCGTGGCCCCGGCGCCGCCGGGCGGTCGGCCGGGCGGTCGCCGCGACCATAGCCGCGCTCCTCGCGCGGTTGCGCGCTCGGCCGCGGGCGGGCACTGACATCGGGATAGCGGTTGATGCCGCCTCCGCCGCCACCACGCCCGTATCGCTCACGTTCCATCGCGGACTGGTAGGCGGACCTCCCGCCACGCGCCCCGCGATTGCCACCACCACCGCCACGGTTCGCACCGCGGCGCTGCTCGGCGATCAGGTACTCGGGGATCTCCGGCTCGTCGAAGTCCTCGTCATCGGTGATCGGCGCCCGCGGCGCCGTCGACGCGGACGGCGTCCCGAGTTGTGAATCCCAGACGGAGCCGAACGGCGTCGGCTGGGGCCCCCGCCGTGCGGGTGCCACGTCCTCGTCGTCGTCCTGCGCTTGCGGGCGCGCTGCCCGCGCGGCGGGGGCAGCGCGCTCGGGCTGTTCGGTCCGCTCGGTCGGCTCGGCGGCCGCCTCGTCCTCGACTCCGCCGTCCTCGCTACGGGCCCGGCCACGACCCCGACCCCGACCGCCACGGCGTCGACGACGACGTGGCTCCCCGTCCTCGCCGTCCGCGGAGGCGTCCAGCTCCCGGGTGGACTCGTCGAGCGCATCGGTCGCCTCGTCATCGAGATCGTCGAGGCGGAAGACCTCGGCCTTGGCAAGATCCTCTTCGGTCAGTGCCCCGGCGGCGCGCGACAGGCGTTCTCCCGGCAGGGCGATGAGCCCCTGCCCGTCGGTCCTGCCGCTCGCGGCGACCGGTTCTGCGGGTTCCGACCGGGTGCGCCCGCGCGGGCGTCCCGCCGCGGCGACGGGCTCGGCGTCGCGGCCGCGTCCGCGGCCACGACCACGACCTCGTCCCGCGCCGGTCCCTTCGGTCTGCTTGTCCGGGACCTCGGTCATCGACAGGTCCGCGTCATCGCCGTCGGCGACCCGGCGACCCGAGCGCGTGCCCTTCTCGACGCGCGCCAACTGGACGATGTCGGTGAACTGGTCGGCGACCTCGATGAGGTCGGAGCTGGTATTGCCGCGGAAGCTGATGACCTCGACGCGGACGCCCTGTTCCTGGACCGCCCGGATGGCCGGCGCGAAATCGCCGTCGCCCGACACCACGATCGCGATGTCCAGGTTCCGGGCCGTCTTCATCATGTCGACGACGAGTTCGATGTCGAGGTTCGCCTTGACCTTGCCGTCGCCGTACTTACGGATGTCCTTGCTCACGACCTTGTAATTGCTGCGGCGCAGGAAGTCATGGAAGTTGCGCTGGTTCTCGTTGTCCGGGTCGAGCCCGGTATAGGCATAGGCGCGCACGAGGTCGCGCCCGGCGGATGCTGCCTTCAGAAGAGTGACGTAGTCGATGTCCACGCCCGCGGCCTTGGCCGCATAGAAGATGTTCGCCACGTCCACGAAGACGGCGACGTTCTTGCCCACTGGTACTCCTTGGTGTTCTAGTGCTGTGTCCGGCCGGCGCGCACACGCAGCTCGGCGGGGACGTTCAAATGGAGCGACGCGCGGCGGAACCCGCTGCGGCCACCGTTCGAGAGATGCGAGGACCCGCCTCGGTGAAGCCCATCCCCTGCCAGCGCGGGAGCGTGGTGTCGTCCGGCCGTTCGGCTTCGACGACGGTGCAGCCCTTGTTGCTGGCCGAGCGGAGCAGCTCCTCGAGGAGAGCGGCGGTGATCCGGTCGGCGTCGTGATCCGGATCCACGACCAGGAGGTCGATGGTGCCGACGTATCCGCCGGCCTGGACGGACGGCCGCAGCGCGAGGATCGCGCCACCGACGACGACCCGCTGCGATTCCGCGACGACGATGCTGGCCTGCGGCAGGTAGACCAACTGACGCATCAGGTCCGCTGCCCCGAGCGGGCTCCGGTCAGGGTCGATCCGTACCGCCTCGTTGCTGAGCGCGACGATGCGGTCGATGTCGGTGACACGGGCTGCTCGGACCAGGTATTCCACGCCGACGGGTCCAACCTCGCAGGGTTCGGCGACCCAGGCCCTCGATCGGGGTTCGAGCGAGGCGAAACCGGGGCCCGCGATCCCCTATCGGCGGTGGGCGATGGATCGCACACGACGCGTCGCAGGATGCGGCCGACCGGTATTGCATTCAGGTCGCCGTCCGCTAATATACGGCATCGCTTCGGCGGCCACCTGCGCGCCGCCCGGAAGTGGGACCCCTCACTCGTCGTTCGTACCGCGCATCACTCTCGACAACCGCCGCCTGGGGAGGGCGCTCGGGAATCGGCGAGGTGACGGATGGACGGCCGGATGGGCCCCGTGCCGGATCGCGCCAGAGGGTTTCGACCGGTGATTTGGAGGAGAACTGCATGAAAATGTTCAAGGTCACTGCGCTCGCGGCCGTCAGCATCCTGGCGTTCGCCGCGTGCAGCAGCGGCGGTTCGTCCGCCGCACCGAGCTCCGGAGGCAGCGCGGCTGCCGGCGGCGCTGGACAAGCGGCCGCCTGCGCCAACAAGAAGGGCAGCAGCGCGACCGAGATCCACGTCTATTCGAGCCTTCCGCTGCAGGGCACGAACACCCCGCAGACGGGCGCCATGGTCGAGCAGATCAAGGCCACCATCGACGGCCAGAAGGTCGGCGCCTACACCATCAAGTACATCAGCCTCGACGACTCGTCGGCGGCCAAGAACGGCAACTGGGACGGCGCGGTCGAGCAGGCAAACGCCAACACGGCGGCCAATGACCCGGACGCGATGGTCTACATCGGCACGTACAACTCGGGCGCGGCCAAGCTGTCGATCCCGATCCTGAACCAGGCCTGCCTGGTCATGCTGAGCCCGGCCAACAGCTATCCGGGCCTGACCAAGGCGGTCACCGGTGTGACCCAGCCGGGCGAGCCCGACTCGTACTACCCGAAGGGCTATCGCAGCTACAGCCGCGTCATCAACACCGACGACGTCCAGGGTGGAGCGTCGGCTGAATGGGCGCTGGCCAACGGTTCCAAGAGCGCCTACGTCCTCGACGACGGCCAGACCTACGGTCAGGGCATCGGGCGCGCGTGGGCCCTCCACTTCGGCCAGGTCGGCGGCAAGGTCGTCAGCGCCAACGGCTCGTCCGAGAGCTACGACATCAAGGCGACCGACTACAGCGCGCTCGCCCAGAAGATCAAGTCGTCCGGAGCGGACACCGTGTTCATCGGCGCCATCACCGGCAACGGCACGGCCAAGCTCTGGAAGGACATCAAGGCCGCCAATCCGTCGATCGCGATCTACGGGCCAGACGGCGTGAATGAGAAGACCTGGTATGACGGCACCGGCTCGTCCGGCAACGGCACGTACCTGACCTTCGGTGGCGTCGACATCAGCCAGCTGACCGGCAGCGGCAAGACGTGGGCGGCCGATTACACGACCGCGCACAACGGAACCCAGCCGCCGTTCTACGCCGCGTACGGCAAGGCGGCGGCGCAGGTCGCCCTCGCCGGGCTGCTCAAGGCGGCCACGAACGATCGTGGCGCGGTCCTGTCGGCCATCATGGGCACCAGCGCTGTCGATACCGTGATCGGACCGACCACCTTCGACGCCAACGGCGATGCGAAGGGTGGCGTCATCTCCAGCTACCAGATCGGCACCGCCTGGCCGCCCTCGTACAAGGGCGTCATCACCCAGTCCAAGTAGTCCTGGTCGTCCCTCTCTAGGGACAACCAGGCGCGACTCCGTTCGGGACGGGCCCAGGCCCGTCCCGAACGGTATCCCGTCCGCCTTTCGCGCATCGTCGACCGAGGGGACCCAGACGGCATGGACCAGATCATCCAGACGCTGATCATCGGCCTCGCGAACGGTCTGATCTACGCCCTCGTGGCTCTCGGCTACACCCTCGTCTACGGCATCATCGAGCTGATCAACTTCGCCCATGGCGACGTGTTCATGCTCGGCTCGATGCTCGCCTTCGTGCTGATCGCTCCGCCATCGAACGGTGGTTGGGGCATCTTCTCGATCGAGTCCGGGACACCGCTCCCGCTGCTGACCATCCAGATCCTCATCGTCCTGGCGATCTGCATGGCCTCGATGGCCACCCTGAACTGGTTCATCGAGCGGGTGGCGTATCGGCCACTCCGGCATGCGCCCAAGCTCGCGCCTCTGATCACCGCGATCGGCGTCAGCTTCATCCTCCAGAACGTGGGCCTCATCCTCGGTGGCGCTTACCAGCGCACGGTCGACAGTGTCTTCCCGACCGACAATCTGCTGGCGCCGTTCGGGATCACCAACATCGTGCTGACCGCCTCGCAGGTCTTGGTCGCCGTGGTCACGATCCCGATCCTCGTGGCGTTGTCCTGGTTCGTGGGCAAGACCCGTCAGGGACGCGCGATGCGCGCCACGGCGCAGGATCCGGATACGGCGGGGCTGATGGGCGTCGACGTCAACCGGACGATCGCCATCACGTTCATCATCGGCGGCGCCCTGGCCGGTGCCGCCGGATTGGTGCAGATCCTGTACAACAACTACACCGTGTACACGCTCGGCGTCCGGTTCGGGTTGAACTCGTTCACGGCGGCAGTCCTCGGCGGGATCGGCAACCTGCAGGGCGCGGTGCTGGGCGCGCTGGTCATCGGTGAGATCAATGCCATCAGCGACCGCTACGTCTCGCCGAACTGGACCCAAGCGATCGTCTTCGGCATCCTGATCGCGGTCCTCGTCTTCAAGCCGACAGGCCTCCTCGGTCAGCAGCTGGCGGATCGAGCATGAGCGGCACGACGAAGGTCATCGGGACCGGGCCGGGCGCCTGGTTCGGCTTCATCGGATCGACGCTCGCGTCGTACCCCGGCCGCTACCGCGCGGCGTATCACCGCCGGCGCACGCGGACCATCCTGCTGACGATCCTGCTGATCGGCAGCCTCATCTACCCAGTCATCCACAGCGTGTTCCTGGCTGGCTTCAGCCGGAACGTGGTGCCGTTGCCCCTACCCGACGATACGGTCATGACGTTCATGACGATCTTCGCGATCATGTCGATCGGCCTGAACATCGTGGCCGGCTACGCGGGCCTGCTGGACCTGGGCTACGTGGCGTTCTACGCCATCGGCGCGTACGTCGCGGCGTTCCTGGCGTCGCCCCACTTCGGCCAGTTCGGGATCGACATCGTCTTCCTCGGCCATGTCGGACCGGGTGCCGTCGGCATCCACCTGCCGTTCTGGATCGTCGCCATCGTCGCGATCCTCGTGGTCGCGACGTTCGGGGCCCTGTTGGGCGCGCCAACGCTCCGGCTGCGCGGCGACTACCTCGCGATCGTGACCCTCGGCTTCGGCGAGATCGTCCCGCTGTTCTTCAAGAACCTGTCCTCGGTCACGATCAATTTCGCGCTCGGACCGCTGGCCATCAGCCTGTCGAACGTCAATCTCACGGGCGGGGTGCAGGGGATCAATCCGATCGACCCACCATTCCTGCCGATCCTGGACGTCGTCTTCGACGCGCGGTCCGGACCCTTGGCGGTCTACTTCGGGATGTTCCTCGTCCTGATCGCGATCGTCGTCGCGCGCAATCTGGACCTGTCGCGGATGGGGCGCGCCTGGGGAGCCATTCGCGAGGATGAGACGGCGGCCGAGATGATGGGCGTCAACACGGTTCGGACGAAGCTCCTGGCGTTCGCCCTGGGGGCGAGCTTCGCAGGTGTGGCCGGCGCGTTCCAGGCCTCCTACCTCGGCGCGACGACCTCGGACTTCTTCGAATTCTCGACCTCGATCCTGGTCCTTATCATGGTCATCCTCGGCGGCATCGGGAACGTCTGGGGCGCCCTCGCCGGGGCCGTCATGCTCGTCTACGTGGACGAGACCCTTCTGCCATACGTGAGCCAGCGGATCGGCGACATCGCACCGGCCCTGCCCAACCCGTCGCAGTACAACTTCCTAATCTACGGGGTGCTGCTCGTCGTGATGATGCGATTCCGGCCGCAGGGCTTCCTGCCGAGCCGACAGCGTGAGGCGGAGCTGAGCGTGCACGGCCTGGCCGACGCCGACGCCCAGATGGGGATCGTCGGCGAATTCGACAATGTCGGCGTCGCGCCCCCGGGCCAGGATGAGACCGGGTCCGATTCACGCACGCCCGAGACGCCCGATGAGGCTCGAGACCTGTGACCGTCCAATCCACGCCAGGCGCGACACCGCTCCCGTCGAACCTGCTGACCGGCTCCGTGCCCGATGAGTCGATCCTCGTTCGGTCGCGTGGCGTGACGAAGCGATTCGGTGGCCTGACCGCCGTCAATAACGTCGACTTCGATATCCCCCGCGGGGCGATCGTCTCGCTCATCGGACCGAACGGGGCGGGCAAGACGACGTTCTTCAACATGATCACGGGCTACTACGTCCCGACCTCCGGGACAATCACGTTCGACGACACGCCGATCGTGCGGATGGCCGGCAAGAAGGCGAAGTCGCTCAAGCCGCACGAGGTCACCAAGCTCGGCATCGGCCGGACATTCCAGAACATCCGGTTGTTCGGGACGATGTCCGCCCTGGACAACGTGCGCGTCGGCGCGAATGTCCACCTCACGAGCCACTGGTGGGACTCGATCCTCCGAACCCCGAGCATGCTCCGCGAGGAGCAGGCCACCATCGACTCGTCGATGGAACTGCTGAAGCTGGTCGACCTCGACACGCGCGCGGACACCTGGGCCCGGAACCTGCCGTACGGCGACCAGCGCCGACTCGAGATCGCCCGTGCCCTGGCCACTCGACCGAAGCTCCTCCTGCTCGACGAACCGACGGCCGGCATGAACAGCAGCGAGACCCGCTCGCTCACCGACTTCATCCGTCGTCTCCGCGCCGAGTTCGGCCTGAGCGTCCTGCTCATCGAGCACGACATGCGGGTGGTCATGGGCATCAGCGACCGCGTCACCGTGCTCGACCACGGAGAGGTCATCGCCGAGGGCACTCCGGCCGAGGTCCGGGCGAACCCGCGCGTCATCGAAGCCTACCTGGGCCGCGAAGCGGGCGAGGAGAGCTGACATGGCCCTGCTCGAACTGAAGGACATCCACACCTACTACGGCGCGATCCACGCGCTGCGGGGCGTCTCGATCTCCATCGACCAGGGGGAGATCGTGACCCTCATCGGGTCGAACGGCGCGGGCAAGTCCACGACGCTGCGGACGATCTCCGGGCTGCTCAAGCCCCGCCAGGGCGAGATCACCTTCGACGGCAAGCGGATCGACGGGATGCGCCCCCATCTGATCGTCGAGCTCGGCGTCTGCCAGTCGCCCGAGGGCCGCCGGGTCTTCTCGCGGATGACCATCCAGGAGAACCTGGAGATGGGTGCCTTCTCGCGCAAGGACAAAGCGGAGATGGCTGCCGACTTCGAGCGGGTCTACGAGCTCTTCCCGCGCTTGAAGGAGCGCATCGCGCAGAAGGCCGGGACATTGTCCGGCGGCGAGCAGCAGATGCTGGCGATCGGTCGGGCGCTGATGGCGAAGCCCAAACTGCTGCTCCTCGACGAGCCGTCGATGGGGCTCGCCCCGATCCTCGTCGAGCAGATCTTTACGATCATCCAGACGATCAACGGCCAGGGCACGACCGTCCTGCTGATCGAGCAGAACGCCTCGATGGCCCTGCGCATCGCCAAGCGCGGCTACATCCTGCAGACCGGCGAGATCGTCCTCTCGGACGATGCTGCCGCGCTGGCCAAGAACCCAGCCGTGCGCGAAGCCTACCTGGGGGGTGGCTGACCGAGCCCGCGATGAGCGACCTCAAGCCCGTCTCGAAGCCGAACTTCCTGCTCGAGGGACGTGGTGCACAGATCGTCATCGTGATCCTTCTGGCCGTCATCGTCGCACTGATCAAGCCGTGGGGGTCCGGATCCGACCTGTCGTCGGCGGGCCTGCCGACGGCGACCCCGGTCTCATCGCCGACGAGTACCCCCATCCCGACCCGTGACATCGGCGACGGTGTCAGCCGTCCATACGACCCGTTGATCTTCGGTGACAAGGAGATGCCGGCCGCCTGGGGCGTCTGGCCGGCCGGCTATCTCGTGACCTTCGGGTTCGCGATGCGCGCCGACCCCACCGCCCGACCGAGCGGCGACCCGACGGCCGACGGCCAGCCGGTCCCCAGCCTCCAGCCGGACGTGCCGGCGTGGCCGGCGGGGATCGACCTCCCGGTCGGCAACCACCTCCTCCTGATCGGTATCAACACACCGCTCGACTACCACGTGCGGTCCGTCAGCCTGACCCGCCTCGGTCCGGACGCGGCGGGCTCGAACGTCCCGCTCATCAGGCCGACATCGCCGTGGCCGCTCCATTTCACGGTCATCGGCGTCGACGGCGGGCTCGGCGCGGACCGGCCGGCCTTCTGGCTCCCCGGCCGGTATCGGCTCGACCTTGTGATCGACCCCGGACCGATCGAGCGGTCGATCGACGTGACCGTCGCGTCCGGGCCGGTGACTGCGCCGGGCTCGTCACCGTCGACCGCGGTCCCGACAGCCAGTGCGGGCTCCTGACGACATGGACCTTGGACTCGCCGGGGCACGGGCGCTGGTCGGCGGTGGCAGCGGCGGCCTCGGCGGGGCCATCGCGGAGGTCCTGCGCGCCGAGGGTGCGTCGGTCGGGCTGACGGCGCGGGCCAGCGACAGGCTCGAGATCGCCGCCGCCCGCCTGGGAGCCGTGGCCCTGCCGGCCGACCTCGCCACGCCCGACGGTCCGGCCGAAGCGGTCGCCGCCGCCGTGGCGGCATTCGGCGGCCTCGATCTGCTGGTCGTCAACTCCGGTGGTCCGCCACCCGGGCGATTCGAGGACCTCGACGAGGCGGCCTGGCAGAAGGCGATCGACGGCACGCTGTGGAGCACGGTCCGGCTGTTGCGGGCCGCCCTGCGGCACCTGCGCGATGGCCGCGATCCCGCCATCCTGGTGATCCTTTCGAGTTCGGTCCGCGAACCGATCCCCGCTCTGACAACGTCGAACCTGATCAGGCCCGGTCTCGCAGGGCTCATCAAGTCACTGGTGGAGGAGATCGCTCCGATCCGGATCAACGGGCTCGCGCCCGGCCGTCTCGACACCGACCGGATCGCCCAGCTCGACGCTGCACGGGCGAAGACCGCGGCGCTGTCGGTCCAGGAGATCCAGCGCCGAACGATCGACCGGATCCCTCTCGGGCGTTACGGCGACCCACTCGAGCTCGGCCGTGTCGGGGCATTCCTTCTATCGCCCGCGGCGTCGTATGTCACGGGTGCCATCGTCCCGGTCGACGGCGGGATGATCCGAGCGCTTCCGTAGGTCGCGGCGACCCGGTCAGCTGGGGGAGTGCATCCGATCGGCCAGGCCCACGCTGGCGAGAACGAGTTCGAGGTCGGCGATCGTGCCCGCGTCGAGGCTGGCCCCGGGTGCGCGCAGACGCGCCGTCGCGATCGCCCCGCGTCGCTGATAGAGGTACTTGCGGATCGCGAGGTTGATGCCAGGCTGGTTCTCGAAGCGGATGAGCGGCATGATCCGGTGGAACGTCTCGCGCGCCCCGGCCTCGTCCCCCGCCCGATAGCGTCCGACGATCTCGACCAGCCGGTCCGGGAAGCCGAAGCCGGTCATGGTCCCGACCGCGCCGCGACGCAACTCCTCGAGCAGCATGATCGCGCCGAGGCCGCCGAGGACGCGCAGGTCCGGACGGGCGGCCAGCAATCGGCCGATCTTCGGCGGGCTCGGTTCGTCCTCGAGCTTGATCACCCGGGCGTTCGGCGCCCGCTCGGCGATCGTCGCCAGCAGGCCGACCGACATGTTGACTCCACTGCTCGCCGGATGGTCCTGGACGACCACCGGGAGGTCGACGGCGACCGCGACCGCGAGGTAGTGGGCGAGCACCGCATCATCGTTCGGACGGGCGAGCGCTGGTGGCGCGAGCATCACCGAATGCGCTCCGGCCGCCGCCGCCTCGCGGGCGTAGGCGATCGCCCGGTCCGTTGCCGGGTGCGTGACCCCGACGCAGACCGGCAGGTCGCCGGCCGCCGCAAGCACGCCCCTGATCACGATGCCTCGCTCGGCGTCGGACAGCTTGGCCGCCTCGCCGAGGACACCCAGGATGGTCATCCCGTCCACGCCACAGTCGGCCACGAACCGGGTCAGCGTCGGGAGGCTCGCCACGTCGAGCGAGCCGTCGTCGAGGAACGGCGTCGGGACGATGTTCCAGACACCGGACAGTCGCTCCGCAGCCGTTGCCGGATCTGCCGTCATCGGTAGGCGGATTCGCGGGTCATGGTCCAGGCAGCCCTCGACAGGATCACCAGGCCGAGCGCTGCGATCCACAGGCCCGGGCCGTCGGTGAAGACCTCGGCCGGCGTGTCGAACTGGAATTGACCGTTGAGGGCGAGCTGGATGATCTGCCAGGCGAACCCGATCCAGCCGGCGACCGCGAGGATCGCGAAGGTGAGCCACCGATCGAGCCCGAGCGGGCGGTCACCGATGGCGTATGGCAGGACCACGAGCGCCAGGGTCGTGATGCCGACCAGGAAGACGAGGATCCCGCTGCCGTTGAGGCCGTTGCCGGACAGGGCCGTGATGCCGGGGGTCCCGCCGACCTGCCACCACCGCAGGACGCACCCGACGATGATGAGCGGACCAGAGATCGCGGCGAGGGTCCGGCCACGGCCGAGCGGGCGCCTGTGGAGCGTCATCCGGCTCCGACCTCGGTGTAGACCTCCGGCTTGAGGACCCCGACATAGCGCAGATTGCGATATAGCTCGCCGAAGTCGAGGCCGTACCCGACGACGAACCGGTCCGGGATGGTGAAACCGGTGTAGTCCACCGGGATCTCGACCAGGCGGCGGGCAGGCTTGTCGAGCAGGGTGCAGATGTGGAGCGACGCCGGTGCCTTGCCGCGCAGGTAGCGGACGAGGTAGTTGAGCGTGAGACCGGTGTCGATGATGTCCTCGACGATCAGGACGTCCTCGTCGGCGATGCTCGCCGAGAGGTCCTTGAGGATCCGCACCAGCCCGGACGATTCAGTCGCCGTGCCGCCGTACGAGCTGACCTCCATGAGATCGATGCGGACGGGGATATCGATGGCGCGCATGAGGTCGGCCATGAATGGCAGCGACCCCTTAAGGACGGACACGAGGGTGAGCTTCCGGCCGCGGTAGTCGGCGCTGATCCGCGCCCCGAGCTCGCGCACCATTGCGTCGATCTCCTGCTCGGTCAGCAGGATCTCCCCGATGTCCTCGTGGAGGTTCGCGTGTTCGTTCATGCGTGCGTGACGTTCCCTTTCGTGATCGCTGTGGCGCCGCTCGAGTGCCGGCTGCGGGTCGTCGCGCGGTCGGCGGCGGTCGGCGGCGACTCGCCGCCAGTGGCGGCGGCCACGATTCCAGCCGCCTCGGCAGCCATGACCTGGTCGGCCACGATCTGGGTCGTCAGCCGGCCTGTGCCGTCGTACGGAGCGGCGACCTGCCCGGACGAGCCGGACAACCCCGCCGTGAGGGCCTGCTTGCCGTACTTGAGCATCAGAGCTCGGAAGTCCCGCGCGTAGAACAGCTTGACGTTGAGATCCGGGTAGAGCTCCCGAAGTCTCCGCAGCTTCCGGTTCTTCTTTCGGACGAGCTTCTGGCGAAGGGTCGTCATCTCGAGGTAGAGGTCGAGGTCGGGCAGGTAGAAATCCGGCGAGAAGCTCTCGACGACGTCGCCGTCGAGGTTCCACAAGATCGGGAAGGTGTGCGGCTCGTAGTCCCATCGAACGGCGTAGAAGTCGAGGATCCGGGACATCTCCGCTTCGCTGGCGTGGGCGAACGGCGTGTTCACCGATCCAGCCAACCCACAAGGTCGCCGTCCCATCCGGCGAGGTCGCGGCGGACCGCTTCGACATCCCCTCGGGTGATGGGCCCCGCTCGGCGATCAGCAGGCGCCCGCCCGGTCCACGGCACGTCCGTGGCGACATCGAAGATCGGATCGTCGCCCGGGCCATCAAGCAGGAGGCCGATCGCCGCGCTGCCGCAGCCATCGCAGACAAGTCGGACGAAGGCCAGACCGTCGCGACTGGCGAGGAGCCGGATCCGTCCGGTCGGGACGGGCGCTCCGCAAGCGGTGCACGGTGCGCCGTCGGGGAGCGGGCTCGGACGATCGCGGGGACCCATCGGCCGCAAGTCTACCGGAGCCGCGCGGGACGCGACGCCATGCTGGTCATCCATACCCCCAGGGAGTATCATTACGGCCGATCCGAATCGCTGAGGGACCGACCGCCGAATGAGTCCGACCGAGGGGCGCCGGGCGTCCGCCGTGCCGCCCGACCCGAGCCATTTCCGTCACAGCTACTCCAAGGACAAGGCCCAGCTCGTTCGCCGCTTGTCGCGGATGGAGGGCCAGGTCCGGGGGATCGCCCGGATGATCGAGCGCGAGGAGTACTGCGTCGACATCCTCCAGCAGACCGCAGCCCTGCGGGCCGCGGTCGACGCCCTGTCGATCGTCGTCCTCGAGGATCACGTCGCCGGCTGTGTCCGAACCGCGGCCGAGCGCGGTGAGGCCGACGCCTATGTGGACGAAGTCATCGACGTCGTCCGCCGTACGCTCGGGCGACCCGTCCGAAGCGCAGGCCGCGCGTCCTGATGTAACCGGGTTATCCACGATTCGAGAGTCCGCCTGAAGATTCGTGGACAACCCCGTTGACGCGAGGCGAGCGCGACCGCTACCGTCCGGCATCCGCACTGGGGCAGATGCGAGGGTAACGCGGTCGGCGAGGGGCCAGGGGAAACCCGGCCGTGAACCGGACCGACTGCGGAAGACCGAACCTCCAGCCCACGGTGCGAGCCGATGCCGACGCCGGGAGTGGCGCCGCGCGGGCGGATGGCACGCGAACCACAGGAGGCGTGTCGTGGACGCACCGCGCGAGCCGCTCCCGACGCGCGTTCAGGACACCCCGACCCTCCCGGCCGCCTACGACGACGCGCTCGAGGCCGGGCTCGCCAGCCTTGACCTGACACTCCCACCGTCGGCGCGGGCCGCCATCGATGGCCACGCCCGGCTGCTCCTGGCGTGGACCGCGGCCATCAATCTGACCGCGATCCGGGACCCGGTGGTGGTTGCTGTGGCCCACATCGTCGACAGCCTGACCGGGCTCGCCGTGCTTCGCGAACGGGGGGCGGACCGGTTCATCGACCTCGGATCGGGCGGCGGCTACCCCGGCATCCCGCTGGCGGCCGCCTACCCGGCCGCGCGAGCCCTGCTCCTGGAACCGATCGCCAAGAAGGCGCGCTTCCTGTCGGTCGTCGCCGAAGCAACCGGGCTCGCCGCCACGGTCGAGGCAGCCCCGGTCCGTGCCGAGGCGCTGGCCACCGAGCGACGGCACCGTGGCCGCTGGCCGGCCGTGACCGCGCGAGCCGTTGCATCGCTGCCGGACCTCGTCGAGCTCGCCTTCCCGCTCCTCGCACCGGGTGGCTGCCTGATCGCCTGGAAGCGCGGTGACCTCGACGAGGAACTGGCGGCCGCGGTGCGAGCGATCGCTGGACTCGGTCGCGGATCGATCAGCGTTCGTGATGTCGCCGTGGCCGGACTCGAGGGACATCGACTGGTCGTCGCGACGGCCCGGGGCGACGTGCCCGCGGGCTATCCACGCGATCCGGCCACGCGCAAGCGCCAGCCCTGGTGATCGTTGCGCTGCTAGATTCGGAGCTGTGCGCATCGCCGTGCTCTCGGACATCCACAGCAACCTCGTGGCATTGGACGCCGTTCTGGCCAAGATCGGGGCCGTCGATGCGCTCTGGCATCTCGGTGACGTCGTCGGCTACGGCCCGGAACCGGACGCGGTCGTCGACCGGCTGACCTCGCTGGGTGCCGTCGGCGTCCGCGGGAACCATGACGCGGCGGCGACCGGCGGGACCGAGATCGCCTGGTTCAATCCAGAGGCGCGCGCCGCCATGGACTGGACCCGGGGGGCCATTTCCGAGACCACCCGGGCGTGGCTGGCGTCCCTGCCGCAGCGCCGCATGGAAGTCGACTTCACGCTGGTCCACGGCAGCCCGCGCGACCCGACGTGGGAGTACGTCACGTCCGCCGCGCTCGCCCGTGCCGGCCTGTCCGCGATCTCCACCGAGCACGGCCTCCACGGACACACCCACATCCCGATCGCGTTCACCATGGTCGACGGCCGGATGCGCACACTCGCGCCGCGTGCCGGCAATATGGTGGCGCTGGGTGAGGGGCGGACGCTGCTCAATCCCGGCAGTGTGGGCCAGCCGCGTGGCGGCGACCCGCGCGCCAGCTACCTCATCCTCGACACGGCCGCCGGGACCGCCACATGGGGGCGCGTTGCCTACGACATCGAGGCTGTCCGCACGATGATGCGGGCCGCCGGTCTCCCCGCCCGCCTGGCCGATCGGCTCCGCGTCGGCGCCTGACGACGGCCGCCGCCGGCGACGGGATCAAGGATCGGGCTGATCGCCGCGCGGGCCGGCCGCGAGCGCCCGGGCGTCGCTGACGTACCCTATCGGCGCGGCAATCGACCGCCGACCTGCCCAACATCACATCGGAGTCCCCTTGATCGGAGGGCGGCGACCCCTTCGGGGTCAAAAGCCAGCGGACCGTCGCGTCCGCGTCGAACGGCCCCACGCCCCATTCTTCCGCTACACCGGGCCCGGCCAGCTCGTCGCGAAGCCAGCCGCCAACGTCACCCTGACGCCGAGCGGTCGCTTCCTCCGACGCACCCGGGCGCTCGTGTTCGGCCGACCCCTGTCGACCGAGGAGGAGATCGGCGAGCGCCTGTCCAAGACGAAGGCGCTGGCCATCTTCAGCTCGGACGCCATCTCCTCGTCCGCCTATGCGACCGAAGAGATCCTGCGCGTCCTCCTGCTCGGCGGCGCCTCCGCGCTGTTCCTGTCGCTCGAAGTGTCGATCGCGATCACGCTGCTCCTCGCGGTCGTGTCCATCTCGTATCGCCAGGTCTGTCGCGCCTACCCGAACGGCGGCGGCGCCTATATCGTGGCCAAGACCAACCTCGCTCCGATCTTCGGCCTCATCGCCGCTGCTGCGCTGCTCATCGACTACGTGATGACGGTGTCGGTGTCCACGGCCGCCGCGATCAGCCAGATCCAGTCGGTGATCCCGGCCGCCTACGACTTCCGGATCGGGATCGCGTTCGTCTCGATCTCACTCATCACCGTCGCCAACCTGCGCGGACTGCGCGAGTCGGGGAATATCTTCGCCGTCCCGACCTACTTGTTCGTGGTCCTCGCTCTGGGCATCGTTGCCATCGGACTCGTGAACATCATCGGCGGGACCGTCACCCAGGTTCCGCCGGTGGACGCGGTGCCGTTCCCGCCCACGAACCAGCTCGAGCCGATCGGCATCCTGTTGCTGCTCAAGGCGTTCGCCGGCGGGTCGGTCGCGCTGACCGGCGTCGAAGCCATCGCCAACGGGGTCCCCGCGTTCAAGCCCCCTGAGGCGAAGAACGCTGCCAACACGATGACCGCGATGTCGATCCTGTTGGGGATCCTGTTCGTCGGACTGACCCTGTTCGCGGTGCAGTACGGCCTGCGGCCGACATTGCCGGGCGGCCCGTCGATCGTGGCGCTGGCAGCGGCGGCGGCGTTCGGCGATGGGAGCGTGCTGTTCGTGACGTTCGCCGCAAGTACGGCGCTCATCTTGTTCCTCGCCGCGAACACGAGCTTCAACGCCTTCCCGAGGCTCGCCGCGATCCTGGCCGAGGACGGTTACATGCCTCGCCAGTTCTCGTTCCGCGGCGACCGACTCGCCTACTCCTGGGGGATCGTCCTCCTGGCGGCGATCGCGTTCGGACTCCTGGCCGCCTTCAATGGCGACACGCACGCCCTCATCCCGCTGTACTCGGTCGGCGTGTTCGTGTGCTTCACGCTCAGCCAGATCGGGATGGTCAAGCACTGGCGGAGCGAGCGCGATTCCGGTTGGCGTTGGCGCGCGATCGTCAACGCCTCGGGTGCGGTCCTGACGGCGGTCGTCCTGCTCGTGGTCGTCTACGAGAAGTTCTTCGCTGGCGCCTATCTCGTCGTCATCCTCGTCCCGCTCCTCGTCGGGATGATGTTGTTCATCAAGCGCCAGTACGCGCGCTCGGCCCGCGAGCTGCGCGTCGCATCCGATCTCATCGTCCGGGCGCCGCATCGCGAGGAGCGGGTGATCGTCCCTATCCCTGGCATGAACCGAGCGGTCGTCCAGGCGATCAACGTCGGCCGCTCCATCGACGACGACGTCCGGGCCGTGTTCATCACGGACGACGCCGCGGCCGCGGTCGGAGTGCGGGAATCGTTCGAGCGCCAGATCCCGGGCGTTCCGCTGGTCGTGGTCGAGTCGCCCTATCGGGCCCTCGTCGGTCCCCTCCTCGCGTACCTCGACGTCCTCGATGCGGCCTGGCCGCCGGACAAGCCGTCGCCGATCACCTTCGTCGTCATCCCGGAATACGTCGCCCGCAGCTGGTGGGAGCGGATCCTCTACAACCAGTCTTCGAAGCGCCTCCGCACCGTCCTGCTCGGTCGGCCGCACACCGTGGTTGTCGCCGTCCCGTACCGACGCGAGGACATCGCGATGTTCGAGCCCGCCCATGGCGCCGACCGACCGATCGAGCCGCCGACCCCGCCCGCCGCCCTGTCACCGCCGGGCCCCGGACCAGGCTGAGGCCGAGCCCACGGAGGAGCCACAGACCGAGCCACGTCCCGGTGGTATCGTGACTGGCCATGTCAGATACCCATGCGGCGGCCTTCCGCCGAGCGGTCGTCGCGCTCAACGGCGGCACAAGCGACAAGCGCATCGTCAGCCTGATCGCAGATCAGGCTCACCAGATCAAGGCCGAGCTCGTTGCCGTCCACGTCGTCGAGGTGGACTGGACCCAGCCGCTGGACGCCGACATCGCCGGCCGATCGGAGGAGGTCCAACGCGTCCTGGACATGGCCGAGTCCGTCGCCGAGCATTACAAGGTGGCGCTCGAGCCGGTCCTCCTCCAGGCGCGCGACGTCGGCGCGGCCATCGTCGACGAGACCATCGAGCGCGGCGCCGACCTGCTCGTCGTCGGCTTGCCGTATCGCAAACGGTTCGGTGGCGAATTCGCGATCGGCCGGACCATCCCCTACATCCTCCAGAACGCGCCCTGCACGGTCTGGGTGATACGCGACCCGATCGAGGAGCCATCATGAAGATCGTCATCGTCGGATGCGGCCGAGTCGGCTCATCCATCGCCGAGGCCTACGACCGCAGCGGCCATGCCGTGCTCATCCTGGATATCGTCACGTCCGCCTTCGACCGTCTCCCGACGACCTTCGGCGGCCAGGCGATCCGCGGCGACGGAACGGACGAGGATGTGCTCCGCCGGGCCGGCGCCGAGAGCGCCGACGTCTTCCTTGCACTGACCGAGGGTGATAATCGGAACATCATGGCCTCGCAGCTCGCGAACGAGGTGCTCGCCATCCCACGGATCATCGCCAAGGTCAACGACCCGGTGCGGGCGAAGGCCTACGCGGAACTCGGGATCGCGACGGTGTGCCGGACAGGCCTGATGCTCGACGCCGTCGACCGCTTCCTCGGTCTGCCACCCACCGGGCTGCCGGGGATCCTGGCTCCCACCGGCCACCACCACGACGGCCATGCCACCCACGTGTCGGGTGCCGCAGCCATGTCCATGACCCCGTCGCCGAACCCGGCTGCGGCCGTCAGCCAGGAGGCCTGAACCGTGTTCGTACTCGTCGTCGGCGGGGGTAAGGTCGGCTACTACCTCGCCAAGGAGCTCATCGAGTCCGGCCACGAGGTCGCGCTGATGGAGAAAGATGGCTCACGGGCGCGGCAGATCGCCGATGAGATCGGCTCGATCGTCATCGCCCACGACGGCTGCGAGGGCAAGTACCTCGGCGAGGCGGGCTGCAACCGCGCCGACGTGGTGGCCGCGGTCACGGGCGACGACGAGGACAACCTCGTCATCTGCCAGATGGCCAAGCACCACTTCGATGTGCCGCGGACGATCGCCCGGGTCAACAACCCGAAGAACGAGGCGCTGTTCCGCCACCTCGGTGTCGACGAGCTGATCAGCCCGACCCGGATGATCCTCGGCTCGATCGAGCAGGACATCCCGGTCCACGAGCTGCTCCACCTTGCGGCCCTCGGCGAGGGCGAACTGGAGCTCATCGAGGCGCACCTTCAGGTCGGCTCGCCGGCCATCGGGCGCGCACCGCGCGACCTCGCCATCCCGGAAGGATGCTCGCTGTTCGCCGTCATCCGCGATGGCATCGCGACCCCACTCCGGCCGGACACGGTCATGCTCGAGGGCGACAAGATCATCGCCATCGGCAAGCAGGAGTGCTCGGACCTGCTGCACGACCAGCTGATCGGGGATCCTGAGGCGGCCGCCGCAGGCTGACCGCCGCGCGGGGACCCCGCTCGATGTGAAGAACGCGTAATACTCTTGACAACGTCATTGTCAAGGTTCTAGCATCCGCACATGTCCCAGTTCCGCCCAGAGCGCGATCCAGAGCGGCCCGTCTACGTCATCAGCGTGGCGGCCACGCTCGTCAGCGCGCATCCACGGACCCTCCGGATCTACGAGGACGAGGGCTTGCTCTGTCCGGCCCGAACACCATCGAACATCCGGCTCTACAGCGAGAACGACATCCGGCGGCTCACCTGGATCCGTCATTTGACACGGGAACGCGGCGTGAACCTCGCCGGCATCAAGCTCCTGTTCGAACTCGAAGAGCGCCTCGGCGCTCGCATCCTCGAAGCCCTGTACGCCGAAGGGACCACCGACGCGGCGTCCGACGCCACGCCAGCGGACGCCGCGGCCACCCCGACCACCTAGGAGACCATCTGATGGCAAAGCGACCGTCCACCCCGGTCGACGAGCAGCCCCCCACGACCACGGGCCCTCGCGAACTCCCCCTGGTCGCCCTCCGCGAAACGGTCATCTTTCCCGAGATGATCGTCCCGCTCCAGGTGGGTCGCGAGAAGAGCGTCAATGCGCTCAACGCAGCCGTCGCCGACGGCAGTCTCATCGCTCTCGTCACCCAGCGTCAGCCCGAGCAGGAGGATATCAACGAGCCCTCCGAGCTCTACACCATCGGCACCCTGGCAAAGATCGCCCAAGTGGTCCAGCTCCAGGACGGCACGGTCCGGGCGATCGTCCAGGGCCAGGGACGCCTCCGGGTCCACGGGTTCTCGACGACCGAGCCGTATCTGCGCGCGATCATCGAGGAGCTGCCCGACGAGAGCCCTGACGGGGTCGAGGTCCAGGCGATGATGCGCACCGTCCAGGCCCAGATCGAGCAGTACGTCGCCAACGGCGCCCCGGTCCCGCCCGAGGCCGCCGTCGCCGCTCGCAACATCAGCGAGCCGGGGCTGCTGGCGGACATGGTCGCCTACAGCCCGGACATGTCCACCGAGCAGCGCCAGGAGATGCTCGAAACCATCGACGTCACCGAGCGCCTGAAGCTCGTCTCGAACTTCCTGGCCAACCAGATCGAGATCCTCGAACTCAAGGGCCGCATCCAGTCCGAAGTCAAGTCGGAGATGGACAAGACCCAGCGCGAGTACATCCTGCGTGAGCAGTTGAAGGCGATCCAGCGCGAACTGGGCGAGGACGACCCGCAGCAGGCCGAGATCAATGAGCTGCGCGACAAGGTCGAAGCGGCCGGCATGCCCGACGAGATCAAGGCACGCGCGATCAAGGAAGTCGACCGGATGAGCCGGATCCCATCCGCGTCGCCCGAGGTCGGGGTCATCCGGACCTATGTGGACTGGCTCATCGGCCTGCCGTGGAACGTCGCCACGGACGACCAGCTCGACATCAGGGAAGCCGCCCGCATCCTCGACGAGGACCACTACGGCCTCGAGAAGATCAAGGAGCGCATCCTCGAATACCTCGCCGTGCGCACACTCGCGGACGAGATCCGAAGCCCGATCCTCGCCTTCGTCGGGCCTCCCGGCGTCGGCAAGACGTCGTTGGGCAAGAGCATCGCCCGAGCGATGAACCGCAAGTTCGTCCGGATGAGCCTCGGCGGCATCCACGACGAGGCGGAGATCCGCGGCCACCGGCGCACCTACATCGGCGCGCTCCCAGGCCGGATCATCCAGAGCGTGAAGACGGCCGGTTCGAACAATCCGGTGTTCATGCTCGACGAAGTCGACAAGATCGGGATGGACTTCCGGGGCGATCCGAGTTCGGCGCTCCTCGAAGTCCTCGACCCGGAACAGAACAGCACCTTCCAGGACAACTACCTCGAAGTGCCGTTCGACCTGTCCAAGACGCTCTTCGTCGCGACCGCCAACCTGCTCGACCCGATCCCGCCAGCCCTGCGCGACCGGATGGAGATCGTCCACCTGCCCGGCTACACGGAGCAGGAGAAGATCGAGATCGGCAAGCGGTTCCTGATCCCAAAGCAGATGCACAACCACGGACTGAAGGCCAAGAACATCGAGATCACCGATGAGGCGATGACCGAGCTCGTCCGCTCGTACACCCACGAGGCGGGCGTCCGGAACCTCGAGCGCGAGATCGCCAGCGTCATGCGCAAGGTGGCTCGGCAGGTCGCCGAGGGCCGCAAGCGCAAGACCGTCATCGACCCGAAGAAGCTGGCCGACCTGCTCGGTCCGCAGCGGTTCGAGTACGGCGAGCTCGAGTCGGAGGATCAGACGGGCTCGGCGATCGGCCTGGTCGTGACCGAGGTCGGTGGCGACGTCGTCGCCATCGAGGTCACCCGGATGGAAGGCCGCGAGGACTTCATCCTGACCGGCCAGCTCGGAGAAGTCATGCGCGAATCGGCGCGAGCCGGCCTGTCGTGGACCCGTGCCCACGCCCGGGAACTCGGCATCGAGCGGTCCGTGTTCGAGACCAACACGCTTCACATCCATGTCCCGGCCGGTGGCATCCCGAAGGACGGTCCGTCCGCCGGGATCACGATGGCCACCGCCATCGTCAGCGCGCTGACGGGGATCCCCGTCCGCAAGGACGTGGCGATGACCGGTGAGATCACGCTGCGTGGTCGGGTGCTCCCGATCGGCGGACTCAAGAGCAAGATCCTCGCCGCGCACCTTGCCGGCGCCAAGATCGTCATCCTCCCGCGCAAGAACGAGAAGGACCTGCGCGACATCCCGGACGAGATCCGGAAGTCGATCAAGCTCATCCTCGTGGACAACATGGAGCAGGTTCTGGAGGCGGCGCTTCGGCGCCGGCCCAAGGCCCTCGCCGTCGAGCCGCCGAAGATCGTCACGGGCGGTGACCCGCTCGATCCCGAGCCGGCGAAGGAGCCGACGGTCCGCCGTCGCGACTTCCCGCCCACGGATCAGCCGCCGGTCGCCGTCCAAGAGCGGTAGTCACGGACCCGCGATGGCTGCGGGGCTTGATTACAAGGATTACTACGCCGTCCTCGGTGTTCCAAGGACGGCGTCCCAGGCTGACATCAAGAAGGCGTTCCGGAAGCTGGCTCGCCAGCATCACCCGGACGCCAAACCTGGCGACACCGCGTCGGAACGCAGGTTCAAGGAGGTCAACGAGGCCAACGAGGTACTCAGCGATGCCGAACGGCGCAAGCAGTACGACGAGCTTGGAGCGAACTGGGAGGCCATCAGCCGTGCCCGCGCGAGCGGTGGCGGGGCCGGCAGCCCGTTCGGTTTCGGTGGCGCAGGACCGGCCGGCGGGAACGTCCGCTACGAGTTCCGGACGTCAGGAGATCCCGGCGAGTTCTCCGACTTCTTTCGGGTCTTCTTCGGCCAGGAGGCGGCGGAACCCGGAGCCTCGAGCCAGCCGCCCGGCCGTGGAACCCGTGCGACCGGCGGAATGGGCTTCGAGGACATCCTCGCCGGCATGGGCATCGACGGCCGGCCCGTCGGAAACCCTCCGCCCAGGCCCGCATCACCCGCGAGGCACGAAGCCACCGCCGAGCTGACGCTCGAGGAGGCCTTCCACGGGACGACCAGGCTGGTCGAGGTGGACGGCAAACGGCTCGAGATCACCATCCCGCCGGGCGCCGACACCGGCACCAGGATCAAGCTGACCGGCAAGGGTCCGGGCGGTGGCGACATCGTCGTCGTCACCCGCGTCCTGGCGGACGCGACGTTCA
>Ga0075021_10000267_pt1 | contig 28715 bp, 25 predicted proteins | sample ColStrG_CSR_2012_FD_72749 | JGI IMG/M metagenome (GOLD analysis project Ga0075021, IMG submission 72749) | Freshwater sediment microbial communities in response to fracking from Pennsylvania, USA - Cold Stream Run_MetaG_CSR_2012 | ecosystem: Environmental > Aquatic > Freshwater > Creek >...
ACATCGCCGCCTCGGCGATTGAGAACGGCAGCCACGCCATCGGCTTATCGCGATCAGCCACGATTCCTCCGCTTCACTGCTCCGGGAGCTCCGCTATCCGAAAATATTGTTTTCGGTTTAGCGTGTATGCACTGTCACACGTGGTTGCGATGATTGTCAACGACGAACAGACGGCCGGGCATTGGGCGATGGGGCAAGCGGGCGACTTCGGCAGACGCCGTTACCGTAACCTATACCGCAAGACGCACATGTGTTGATGCACGGGCCGCGGAAGCGCCCGATTCAGGCATTGACTGCAATGAACTCTCGACATCATGTGCACGTGGCTGATTGGCGCACGTATGGCGAAACGTGTCGGCGCTTCTCGGTTCGGCCACTGCTTGGAGGCAACCAATGGACGTCGATCCGCGAGAGAGGGTTCTTAACTAGCTGGAGCCTGGATCTGACCCCGGATGAGTTGTCGCAGTCGCGTTGTCCCGTCCACCAGCGCGTGCTCCGTAGGTGATCACAACGTCGGGCTCGGGCTACTTATAGAGACCTGTCCGCTGACCGATCGTCGGCTCCAGACGCTCGGCCGCGTGCGGCACAGCGCCGTCCGGCTTCCGATCCGGTGCACGGCACACGGCCTCGTACAGGGCTACAGCGCGCTCCGTCATTTAGATCGCGGCGGCGGCAAAGCTGTCAGCACGCCGCGACGGGCCAGCAGTTTCTGCGGGCCGCGGAATGAGATGTTGGGGTGGAAGGGGATCCGCTGCCCGGCGACCAGGCGAAGGTCGGGGAAGCGGGTGGTCAGTTCCTCCAGAGCGAGGCGCGTCTCCAGTTTGCCGAGGCTGGCGCCCAGGCAGTAGTGCAGGCCCCTGCCGAAGGCCAGGTGCTGGTCGGCATTGCTCCGGTCCAGGTCGAAGTGGTCGGGGTTGTGGAAGACTGCCGGGTCGCGGCCGGCGGCGGCCAGCCACAGAAACAATTTGGCTCCTGCGGGTAGGTTTACGCCTCCGAGGGTGACCGGTCGGGTGGTGATGCGCCGCCAGACGGGCACGGAGGTGTCGAACCGCAGCGTCTCCTCGACCGCGGCCGGGATCAGCCCACGGTTTGCGACGAGCCGCTGCCAGCGCGTCGGGTCCTCCAGCACGCGCCGGACCGTGTTGCCGATGAGGTTGGTTGTGGTCTCGTGCCCGGCAAAGCTCAGGGAGAACAGGATCGAGGCGACCTCATCGTGGCTCAGCCGCTCCGGATCCTCGTCGTGGATCGTGAGCAGGTCGCTAGCCAGATCGTCGCCGCGGGCCGTGACCTTGGCGGCCACCAGCTCGCGCACGTAGCCGCGGTAGTCGGCCATCCCGCGGGCCAGCTCGACCTGCTCGTCAGGCGCCGGGCGGCCCCAGGCCAGCGCGGCGCGGGTGCGGCACCACTCCTTGAGCTGCGCCCAGTCCTGCTTGGGCACGCCCATAAGCGAGAAGATCGTGTAGGCGGGCAGGGGGAATGCCAGCGCGGCAACCAGGTCGAACTCCGATGCGTCACCGACCGCATCCAGCAGCTGGCGGGTGGTCGCGCGGATTGTGGCGGCCATCCCGTCGACCCTCTTGACGGTGAACGCGCGGGTCGCGGGCCGCCGCAGCCGCGCGTGGGCGGGCTCGTCCAGGCTCACCAGGGTCGGCTGCGGCTTGTATCCGCCGGCCAGGAGGATCTCCGCCGCCTCGGGAGTCAGCTCGACCAGCGGGAGTTGCGCCGCCGCGGCCGAGAAGGTCGTCGGGTCGCGGAAGACGCCCTCAATGTCGGCGTAGCGGGTGACCACGTAGTAGCCGATCGACGGCGCATAGAAGACCGGCGTCTGGTCGGGCGGCAGCGTGGCCAGCACCGCGAAGGGGTCGGCCAGATACTCGGCGGAAAGCGGGTCGAAGTCCGCGCGGACGGGGCAGCCCGGCACCGCACTATCGGGTGTCATGCGCACTCCCTTCGGGAGACGAGCTACCGCCAACTGCCCTAGCGGTAACACTTAAGGGTTGATGGTGTTCTCGCCGATCTGGCGGCCCCAGACGTACTCGTTCACGAGCGGCTGGCCGAGTTCGAAGTGGTTGTACGGCGCGATCGACGCGCCCGTATCCATTACCAGGTACGGCGCCGGCCACAGATGACGATTAGGCTTCTGCCAGCATCCGGGCTTGCCCCCCGGGCCGCCTCTTGCGTTCACGCGCGGCAAGTTGTCCGGATACACGTACGGGTTAGCGCCACCGATGAACTCGTCGTCGGCTCTTACGGAATAACCATTGCCGCCGTAGATTGCGGCGCCTTCAGCCTGCAAGTCGTGGTAGTTGCGGATTGTGCAGAAGATCTCGGGACTGTACTCGTCGAGCAACTGGCTGCTGGTGACCGAATCGGCGGCCCCGCGCGCCAGGTAAGGGCCGCCCCGCCCGAAAACATCCGCGCCGGTGTTCCCCAAGCCGGCCGCAGCCAGCAACGCCGCATCCAGATCGCCTTGCTGCCGATTGACCGTGCGCGCTGTCGTCACCACATGGTCGAGCGCATCCCACAACTCCGGCGAGGCGTCGGCGTAGACCTCCCCCAGCGCCCCTAATCGCTGAATGTCATAGCGGGCCTGCGGCATTCGCGGGTTCAGGTCATCAAGGATCTCGTCGCCGTTGATCAGCGAGGCACCGAACTTTTCACCCAACCCGCTCAGCGCCTGTGCGGCCGCGCTGAGCGTCAGGTTCAGTTTCACCGGATCGACCTTCTCGGCGATCGAAGCCACCGTCTCGAACAGGGTGTTGAATTCGGTGGTAACTCCCTGCAGCGCGATCACATCTTTGCCCGAAATCCGTTGTGAAACAGGATACTTCGGGGACATCAAGGACACGTATTTGTTGCCGAACACGGTGGTGGCCTTGACGTGCGCGTCCACGTTGGCCGGAATCAGTTTGATGTACTTGGGGTCCACGTCCAACGTGAACTTGGCCTTGGGTATTCCGTCGACGGTGACCTCTTCGATGTCGGCAACCCGGCCGATCACGACACCGTTGTACGTCACCTTGTCCCGGGTGTTCATCGATAGACCGGCGCGCTCGCCGAGCATCGTCAACTGCGTTCGCGGGATGAAGTCGCCGCGGAACTGTATGTATACCAGTGCCACGACGGCGGCGGCGATCAACGCCGCGACCAACCCCGCCAACTTGTAGGGCGGGGTGCGGTACTTATTCAACGGGGCGGTCATGGCGCTACACCGTCAGGTTGACGTTAGGGTCGGCGCCGAAGGAACACCCAAGCGGCCCCTCATCCACTCGTGGTAGTTCCTCGAAAGTCGGGCATCGGCCGCTTCTGAAGCGACCCTCATGATTGATCCTTCCTACGAACCGTTGGGCGCGTGGTGGTGGCGTGCGGGTCTTGCAGGGCCGGTGGACGATTCCAACCGATACGCGCAACGTCACCCCCCTGTTTCCACCCGTGGGCCGTTGGTGGCGTCGCGCAGGTTCGGGGTGAACCGCATATCCGAGATCGTCGCCGTGGCGCGCGTCGTGCCGTGGGCCGCTGCCGCTCGCCGTACGTCGCAGCAATCGCCGGCTCCGCAAGGTCATCCCTGGACTCTCGCGCCAGCGATCCACACGCCGCGGACGTTGCGGATCGCTCCGATGTCGACGGTCGGCTCGCCGTCGACCAGCATGAGGTCGGCGCGCAGCCCGGCGGCGATGCCGCCACGATCGTTGAGACCGAAGATCCTGGCCGGCGACGCGGTGGCGGACCGAATTGCCGCGGCCGGGGTGAGACCGGCGTCGACCAGCAGTCCCAGCTCGTCGGCCAAAGAGCTCCCGTGGCGGGGACTGAATGGGGCGCCGGCCTCATTGTTGGCATCAGTGCCGGCGACGATGGTCAGTCCCGCTTCGCGAGCGGCGGCGACGGAGCCACGAGCGTGTGCGTACTCCACCGGTGGGGCTACCCTCAGTCGGCGCAACAGGCGGAACATCAGCTTTCGGCCGATGGCCTCACTGACTCCCCGCATCATCGTGAGGGTGGGTACCAGCACAGTGCCCCGGGCGGCGAGGGCGGCCGCTTCGTCGGCGCTGAGGTCACGATTGAGCGGCGCGTGGGTGATCACGTCCACGCCCGCGTCGTCGGCGAGCCGCAGTGCGGCCGAGGTGACCGCGTGTGCGACGACCAGCAGCTCCCTCGTGTGAGCGGCGGCGACGATGGCGGCGAGGATCGGGGCCGGCAGCGCCGCGGTGCCGGGCATCCGCGGGTCCTCCACGATGACCTTGATGTAGTCGACGCCCTCGAGCGCGCGATCGGCGACGAATCGCGCGGCGTCCGCCTCGCTGGTCACCGCACTCGAGCCGGCGAAGCCCATCTTCCTGGTGTGGGTTCCCCCTGGGGCGCTGGCCGGCATACCGGCCCGCAGCACCGTGGGCAGACCGGCCAGGTCGCGCAGTGAGTCCAGAGCCGCCAGGTCCCTGGTCGCCATGTCGAGCACGGTCGTCACTCCGGCTCGAACGCACTGTTCGAGGTCGGACCGGGTGTCGATGTGCACGTGGCTGTCGATCAGACCCGGTAGAAGTACTCCGCCGTTCCCGTTCACCGTCTCGGCGTTCGCCGGGCCCGCGATGTCGTCGACGATAAGCCCATCGCGGACGATCAAGGTACGTGATGCGGTCGCTCCCGCGCCGTCGAAGACGCGGATGTTGGTGAACACAATGCTGGCAGCCATGGACCCGCCTTGGTTTCTCGGTGAGTGCGTTCAGGTGGCCGCGTGGGCGCCGGTCATCAGTGCGGCCAGGTCCTCGGGTTCCAAGAACGACGGCGGCGGTGGTGGGCCCCAGGCGAAGAGGCCGCGCGCGCCTTCCAGGTCTTCTGGCGTCCACAGCTGGTCATCGACGATGCAGTCCATGTCCGAGTAGTACTCACTGAAATTGCCGGCCGGATCCTTGAGATACCAGAAGAAATTCGAACCGGCGAAGTGGCGGCCGAGACCCCAGACGTGCCGCTCCGGGCGCCCCTCGAGCATGGCGTACGCGCCGCGGCCGACATCGTCGATGTCGTCAACCTGCCACGCGGTGTGGTGCAGGAAGTTCACCGGCGCCGACAACACCAGCATGTTGTGGTGGTCGGTCGAACAGCGCATGAACGCGCCCATGTCCTTGATCCGGTCGCTGACCTTGAACCCGAGGCCGTCCACGAAAAAGGCCACGGTGGCCGGGAAGTCCACACTGCCGAGCACGGCGTGGCCCAATTTGCGCGGCCGGACGCGACCCGGCCGCATGAACCCCGGGGCCCGATTGTCCGTACGGTCCAAGCGCCCAGGTCCGTTGTAGACGGTCGCCGTCGGCGGATCCTGGTACAAGCGAGGAGCCACGTCCAAGTACACCCGGGTGCCGGTCACCGGCTCGATCGTGGCAAGGCTCGCGCCGCAGAGCTGCCCGCCCACACCCATCACAGCGAGGTTGGTCGCGGCCCGGTCGAGGTCGTCCGTGTCGTCGGCCGCCACGTGCAGCTCGACCAGCCGGCGCGTTCGGGCGCGCACGATCCGCAGTTGCGGTCCACCATCGACCGTCCTGAACCAGCCGCCGGCCGCCGGGGCCAGTCCGAAGTCGGTGTAGTAGGCCGCCGTCTCCTCGACGTTGGGGACGCCGATCGTGACCGACAACAGTCCGTGCAAGCTCATTGCACGTCCTCGGGGTCACTGTTCGCGACCCGACCGCGCGGGCCGGCGGGCACGAATCGGTGGCGCATTTCGCCGATGCCTTCGATGAAGCTGGTCAAGACATCACCGGGACCAAGCCACCGCGGCGGGGTACGGCCCACCCCGACGCCCGATGGGGTGCCAGTGAAAATGAGGTCGCCGGGCAGCAACGGCGTGACCCGGGAGAGCTTTTCGATCAGCTCGGACACGCCGAAGATCAGTTCTGCGGTGCGGCCCAGCTGCACTTGTTCGCCGTTTATCGAGCAGCCCAGTTCGAGGTCGTTCGGGTCGTCGAATTCGTCGGGCGTCACCAGCCACGGACCGACCGGCCCGAAACCGGGATAGGACTTGCCGAGGCTGAACTGCGGCGGGGTGGCGGCCATCTGCAGGCGTCGTTCGGAGACGTCCTGCCCGACCGCCAGGCCGGCCACGTAACGCCATGCGTCCGCCGCGGCCACATGCTGGGCCACCGGGCCGATGACGACGACGAGCTCGACCTCCCAGTCGGTATGACCGCCCGGCGGCAGCTCGATGTCGGTGAACGGGCCGGTGATGCAGGACGGGTACTTCGTGAAGACCGGCGGCGAGGTGTCGGGGCGGGCGAAGCCCGATTCGGCCGCGTGGGCGCTGTAGTTGAGCCCGATCGCGAACACCTGTCGCGGGTTCGGTGACGGCGAACCGAGCGCTTCCGGCTCGAACGCCTCGGCCGGCGACAACGGTGTTGAACCGGCCCAGGCGAGGAACTCGGTCCACCGCTCGTAGACACCGGCAGGCTCCGGACCGAACCGGCCCCCGCTGGCCGTCTCGACGTAGACGGCGCCGCTGCCCGTAGCGTCGATCAGGGCGACCCGGCCGCCGATGGTGGCGATGCGCATGTTCAGTCTCCAGACGCGGACGAGCTTGTGGTGGACACGGCGTGTGTACCCGGGATCCGGTGGCCGATGGCAAGGTCGAGATCAAGGTCGGCGGCGTCGTCGGCCCGCGCGGCAATGTGCTGGTCCGGCCGGACCAGGAGGAACGGCTGGTCGGCCTCAGAGTCCACAAGGGACAACGGAATTCGCTTCTGGCGCGCCAGGTCTGCCAGTGTGGAGACGCCTCGACCGCGGGCCCGCACGGGGCCGACGACCGAGAATCCCAGACCCAACCGGTCGTAGAGAGATGCGCCGTCTGGCAGCCACCGGTGCGGCAGCCGCGCGCCCGGCTCAGTCGACGGGGTGTAGTTCGTCGCGTCGACCGGTTCGCGATGATCCGCGGTCGGCTCAACGACGGGCGACCCGGCGTAGGAGTAACCCAGCACCAGTCCGAGGCTGTGGAACTCTGGCCGCTTGGCCAACTGGATCGCCGGGCCGTCGGGCGGCAGTTCCCCGGCCAGGCTGCGCATGTTGGCCTCCGCGCTCGCCACCGTCTGTTCGACGACGCCCCGCCGCTCGGGTTCGTAGCTGTCCAGCAGCTCAGGTGGCGCCCAGCCCTGCTCGACCGCGGCGATCTTCCACCCGATGTTGACCGCATCGCCGACACAGGTGTTGAAACCGTGGCCGCCCCACGGCGGGTTCAGATGGGCACTCTCGCCGACCAGGAACACCCGGCGGTCGCGGAACCGGTCCGCGATCATCATGTGGGCCGTCCATGGGTCGGACGCCACCAGCTCGTGCGGCACCGGGCCGCCGAGCAGCGAGGTGATCAGCTCGGACGCGTGCGCCGCACCGTAGGCCGCCTCGATGCCTGGGATGACCGCCCACCAGGTGCCTGCCAGGTCGAGCCGCCCCACCAACCCGGAGGTGTCGCCGAGTACCCAGTACTGCACGGCCGGTCCCAGCCGGGTGTCGAATGAGGGTGCCCGAAAGACGACGTTGAAGTTGGGCCGAGGATCCGACCGCCCCACGTATCGGGCGCCGATCTGGTCCCGGGTCGTGCCGGCCGCGCCGTCACACCCCAACACGTAACGGGCCCGGATGTCGTACCGGGCGTCGTCTGCGCCGCGGACCCGCACGGTGACACCGTCATCGTCCTGGATGAGCGTGCTGGCGGCGTGACCGAGTCGCAGCTCGACCCCGGCCAGGCGCCCGATGTGAGCCCGCAGGACATCCTCCACCACCGGCTGCGGTACCTGTTGGCCGGCCTCCGCGAATCGATCGTCCCGCGTCGTCGTCAGGCCGAATGCGTTGTCGAATTCGGTGATCCGATGGCCTGACAGGGATTCGCAGAAGGTGACCCGCTGCGACCAGGCCACCGGCAGTGGCGCGGCGGCCCGCAAGGCATCCGCGACGCCCCACCGCCTCAGGTGTTCCATCGTGCGCACACTCGTCGTCTTGGCCCGTGGGCGCAGGTGTGACACCTCGGCCCGCGGCTCGAGGACGACACACTCGACGCCGCGCAGGCCCAGTTCGGCGGCGGCGGCGAGGCCCGCGGGCCCGCCCCCGACCACGAGCACTGCCGTGGTCTGCACGCGGTCCGGACCGTCAGCGCTCACCCGGCCATCGTGAGCCGACCGCCCGGTACCGCGCGCCGGTGATGCCAATGATTGGCACAGCGTTCTTCGCGCTAGTCGACCCGCATGGCGCGGGAGATGGAGCGGCAGACGGCAGTCACCGCAGGGGTCAACGCGACCGGGTCGACGTCGGCCGACGGGGTGACCACCGACAGCGCCGCGATGACTTCGTTGCTACGGCCAACGATCGGTGCCGCAACGGAGGTCATGGGTGAGGGGGTCGGCCGGCGGGCCACCGCGACGCCGGCCCGGCGTGTCGCCGCCAATGTGGCCCGTAACTCCGATGGGGACACGCTCCGGTTCTCGGGAACGAGGGTCAGGTCGCCGGCCAGCACCTGTTCCTGGACCTCCGACGGTGCGTTGGCCAACAGGCACAGCCCGACTCCGGTGGCATGCAGCGGCATCCGGCCGCCGACCCGATACAGGACCTTGGCAGCGCCGCGCGCGGAGAGTCGCTCCACCAGTACGGCCTCGGTGCCGTCGCGGACCGCCAGCAGGACGTGCTGCCGGGTCGCCACGTGCAGGTCCTCCATGAAGGGCAGCGCGGTCTGGCGCAGTCCGTGGCCCCTCGGCGCGAGCGAGGCGATCTCCAGCAGGCGCAGGCCGATGACGAATTCTGCGTCGCGAGGCCGCTCCAGGGCCCCACACTCGACGAGCTGGCGGGCGATCCGGAGGGCGCTGCTCTTCGGAACCTCGGCCCGTGCGCTCATCGCGGTCAATGACAGCGACCGGTCCCCCGGCCCGAACGCGGCGAGTAAGCGGAAAGCGCGATCCAGCAGCGGCTCGCCCGTGGGGGGCTTGCGGCCTCGAACGGCTGCGCCCATGTTGCCCTTCTTCCTCCCTTTCAGGTGATTGTGCCAGTCATTGAAACATCACTGTTGTCCGTCGGACACACGAGAAACCCTGAGTCCCCTGATCCCACGCCGATCGAAGGGATTCATCTGATGACCGAGCCGCTCAGTCTCAACGCGGGCGCCGGCCAAGTAACCGGATTCCTCGCCCGTGGCAAGGTCGGACGACCGCTGCTCGTCTGCATTCCCGGCGGCAGCTACAACGCCCGCTACTTCGATGTGCCCGGGCACTCCTTTGTCCGAGCAGCAACCGAGCGCGGCTTCTCCATCGCGACTCTGAACCGACCTGGCTACCAGGACAGCACCCCGCTGGCCCACCCGACCTTCGCTGGGAACGCCGACGCGCTGATCGCCGCCATCGACGACCTGTGGTCAGACACCAAGGACGAGTGCACCGGGGTGGTGCTGGTCGGTCACTCGATGGGCGGGGCGATCGCTATGCATATCGCCAGCCGGCCGCGGCCCTGGCCGCTGCTCGGCCTCGCGATCTCCGCCATCCACTACGACGCTCCAGAGGCCGTGACCCAGGCCTGGAACGCCATACCGGCCGACATCTCGATCGAATTCACCGACGAGCAGCGAGTCCAGTTCATGTACGGGCCACCCGAGACGTATGACCAGTCGGTACTCAGCGCCGCCCGGCCCGCGTCGTCGCCGATCCCGGTCGCCGAACTGCTGGAGGTCGTCGGCGGCTGGATCCGCGACTTCCCGACCGTTGCCGCTTCGATCGATGTGGCCGTCCACTATGGACTTTCGGAGCACGAACAGCTCTGGATCTCCAGCCCGGTCGGGGTGAACGCATTCGCCGCTTCGCTCACCGGCGCCCCGAGCGTGTCCGCGCATCACGTACCAGGAGTCGGGCACAACATCGACCACCACCACGCCGGGGGCCAGTATCGGCGAGACGTGCTGGACTGGGCCCAGACTCTGCCCGTACGAGCGGACCACAACTGACGCGGAACGCGTCAAAGAATCCAAAAACCATCGGGACGACGTGCTGACTGCGATGGCCAGCGAGTACACCAGTGTGAAGAATAAGACTGCGGCAATCCCACGAGCCGAGGCCGAGGGCTTGCTGCTGCAGCCTCCAATATGGTTGCCTGCGGCGCCGTTTGAGATCACGAGATCGCCGCTGCGAGCGGGCGAGCAACTCCGGCCGTCGGCGCCCCGACAGTCAAGCTGGTCCTGCCCCGGGCGACACAGCAACCCCCGCCATCTCTACGCCACGGAGACCATCACGATCTACCGCCAAACGCGGCATGAAGAAAGTTATGGCCCGGGCGGCGGGAGCGGTGTTAATGTTTCGCGGTAACGCGTCAAGGAGCATGCAATGCGTTCAGTGAACGGCGGCTTTTCAAAAGCCTTGTCTGCGGTCAACATCAGGAACGCGGCGCTGGTGGCTGGGATCGTCATCGGCGGTTCGGTCACGCCGCCACCGGCCTTGGCGTCCGCGGACGTTTCTATCAACGGACGCTACAACGCTACCTCGCTTGGCAACTGGGCGAAGACGACCGATTCATATCACGACGAGGCGACGGTCCGAAGCGTATGGACGGTGAGTTCCTCGTGCAGCGACGCCCAGGATTGCACAGGCACGGTCAGCAGCGACCAGGGTTGGAGCGCACCACTGGTCATGCATGACGGGGCACAGTGGCTCGTCAGACGCGACTTGCCCAACTGGGAGACATGTGGCGATGGATCCACAAGTATCGGGCACCAGCTCTTTTCCTTCAGTCCCGTCGACGCGAACGGCAATCTGCTGAATGGGTCATCAAGACTTGCCGGCAGGGACAAGACGACCGGCGAGAGCGGCGCGTGCGGAGTCAATAAGTGGCTCACCATCGCGATGCCGTTCGAGCTGGTCAAGATCAGCTGACGGCCAGTTGACCGCTATTCGGGCGGGAACAGCGCCGCTCGAAGCGCTCCGACCTGTGCCTCGCGGAACGTGCGGGTCACGCCGGCGCGGGGAAACAACACGTCGAACCCGTGAAAGCCGCCCTCCACCACGTGCAGATCACACGGCACACCACTGTCGTTGAGTCGCCTCGCGTAGTCGACTCCCTCGTCGTAAAGCACGTCGAACGTGCACACCCCGATCCAGGCCGGCGGCAGACCAGTCAAATCAGTACGACGTGCGGGTGCCGCATACTCCGAGACCTCCTGGCCCCCAAACGCATTCCCCAGATACCAACGCCACGTCAACTGCTGACTATCGGACGTATACATCCGAACGTTGCGGTCGTCGCGGTCGGTGCGCAACGCCGAGCGGTCGTCGAGGACCGGGTAGGCCAGCAGCTGGAACACCGGCTTGACCTCTCCGAGGTCGTGCGCCAGCAGTGCCAGCGATGCGGCCAGTCCGCCACCGGCACTCGTCCCGCCGATCGCGATGCGCTCCGGATCGATCTTGCGGGCGGCGCTCTTGTCGTGCAGGTAGGCCAGGCACGCGTAGGCGTCGTCCAATGCAGCCGGCGCGGGATGCTCCGGTGCGAGCCGGTAGGCCACCGCCGCGACCGTGATGCCGAGGCTCCGCGCGATCGCCATGCTCCGCCGATCGTCCTGCTCGACATTGCCCATGAAATACCCACCGCCGTGCATCCACAACAGCGCAGGCGACACTGCAGTGAGCGCCTTGGGTCGGTAGAACCGAAGGCGGACAGCGGGACCGCCATTGCGACCCGGGACGGTCACATTCTCGACCATCATGTCATCGGGCACCCGGGCAGCAGGCACCTTAAACCGCCGCACCACCCGGGCGAGCCGTTCTCCCCCGCCTGGCGTGGGCATGAACCGGGCCAGCTTCAGATCAGGGTGGAACTCCGACATCATTGTCTCCGTCTCCTCCTGCCGCCGGCCCCAATGGCGTAGCGTCGCTGCGGTGGCCGCGCGGATGATTGAAGTAGCCGAGAGCCGCCCGCGACTGCCGACAGCATGACAGTATCCGCGCCGCGTTGGACGGCGAGTTCATCGACGATGCCGACGTCCTTGCGCGGTCGTCGGCCTTAACGCACCGTTTTTCCGACTCTCGTCGGGCGCATAATCGTCGTCGAACGTGCAGACTTAGATAGCCCTTCTCACTATTCTGGAGCAGCGATGACCTACGCGTTCGATCCCGAAATTGCCGCCGCGATACCGCTGTTGCCGGACATGCGAGGCATTGACCTGCAAGCGCAACGCCAGCAGATGAAGGAGCTTTTCGCTGCACTGCCGCCCGTCGATACGACCGGCGTGACCATCGAAGACCGATTGGTTCCCGGCGCCGTCGGCGACCCGGAGGTCCAGATCCGCATTTACCGGCCGACGGGTAATGACACCCCAGCTGCCATCTATGACGTGCACGGCGGTGGCTTTACCGTCGGTGATCTCGAGTTGAATCACCGGACGAATGTGATGCTTGCACGCGAGCTCGGGGTTGTCGTTGTTGCCGTGGATTACCGACTGGCGCCAGAGACTCCTTTTCCTGGACCGCTGGAGGACGTTTATGCCGGATTGGTGTGGACCGCCAATCACGGTGATGAATTGGGCATCGACGCCGATCGCATCGTCATCCACGGCGGCAGCGCCGGCGGCGGACTCTGTGCCGGCTTGGCGTTACTGGCCCGCGACCGTGGCGGCCCCCACATCGCCTTTCAATTTTTGAGTATCCCTGAGCTAGATGACCGACTTGCTACCGGAAGTATGACGGCTTTCACCGAAACGCCGTTGTTCAATCGTCCCGCGGCCATCACTAGTTGGGACTCCTACCTTGGGCCTAATCGCGCTGGCGGCGAAGATGTTTCGGTGTATGCCGCGCCGGCACGTGCAACTGACCTTTCAGGCCTTCCGCCCACCTACATCTCGGTCATGGAGTTTGATCCGCTTCGCGACGAGGGCATCGCGTATGCCCAGGCATTATTGGCGGCTGGAGTCACCGTGGAGTTACATCTGTTTCCTGGCACATTTCACGGTTCGGCCCTTGTCGAGTACGCGGCAGTGTCCCAGCGTGAGAGAGTCGAGTCGTTGGCGGTGCTACGTCGCGCGCTCGGCTCCTAGCGGGATCCACATGAATCGTGTCGGCGCGTGCCGAGATTCACGCCTTAGCTGAGGGGCAGCAACTCTTCCCAGGACCTCGGGGCCGCGGCTGGGCCGACGTTGGTCTGCCGGTACAACCGGCGGTCAGGACCAAGGTAGGTGCCCGTGCGCGGGTTGTACGTTGCCCCTGACACCGATGCGGCTGCCGGGTGTCTGCCATATGAGCTTGGTGCCGTCGAGGGTGCAGCTTCGGGGCTCGGCGTCGACGCGTCGCCCGGCGGCGTGCTCGCCGGGTCGAGATCCGGCTGCCATTGCGGCGGTGCAGGTGGCGCGCCGGCGGGCACAGGGCCTGGCGGCCCCTGCGTAGCTGGCGGCGTGCCTTCGACGGGACCAAAGAGGGTGTCGCTATCGGCTATTCGCGAGTCGGGCAGGACGCCTTGCCGGATCAGGTTCGGGTCGAGCGGATACGGCCCGGCCAGGTGTTGTCGCACGGCCAGCGGCTCAAACGGTTTGTCGCTCTTGCAGATTTCGACAGTGGGGGCACGTTTTCCCGGCTTCTCTAGACAGGGAGTGTTACGTGCACCTCGCACCGCGACCGGTGAGTCCTGGGGCAGTTTGCAATACAGCCCGTCTGGGGTGTCCTTCGGCGAGGTGTCAGATGGCGAGCGCCACTCCGAGGGCGGTAGGAACCCCACCGTGCAGGGTGGCGGATCATTCAACTGCAGAGTGAAGTTGGCCAATGCCATTCCGGTCGGGCTGTTTTTGGGCAACGCCACCTGACTGGCCGCGATGGCCGGCGGCAGTAAAACCATTAACTGCTCCAGTGCGGGGTTGTAGGTCAGTAAGACCTGGCCGACGCTGGTGAGATTGGCCAACAGGATTGGCAACGTCGGCTTGATTTGATCCAGCAGGTTCCCGACATCCCGGGAGAAGCCGGGCGTGCTTTGAAGAACTGTGCGCAGCTGCGGGTCGTCGATGGTGAGTTGTTCGGTGACACCGGCAAGGCTGTGCGCCCACTCGCGGATATCATCGGCCGTTGCCACCTGCGTATCGACCAGTGGGGCAGCGTCCTGGATCAGGTCGCGAGCGTTCTCTGCCACGCCGTCAGCATCTCGGCCCAGCGTGGCGCCCGAATCGAACAGCGAGCCGAGATCGAAACCAGCGCCGCTGAACCCACGTGATGATTCATCGACAAGATCGTTGAACCGGTCTTTTGGGATGCTGCCGAGCAGCGCATTGGTTCTGTCGAGTACGGGTCCGACCGGCTGGGGAATCGTGGTGGCACTCATTGCAATGACGGAGCCGTCGTGCAGATATGGCGGTCGGTTGGCGCGGGGCTTGAGATCGACGTACTGTTCGCCGACGGCGGAGACGCTGCGCACGTAGGCCCGCAGATCGCTCGGAATCTTCGGTGAACTGTTTAACGACATCGTCGCTTCGACGCGATTGCCGGGCTTAACGTTGACGGCGATGACCTTGCCGACTTCGACGCCACGATACGTCACATTGGCGAACCGGTAGAGTCCACCGGCGGCAGGTAGTTCCAATGTGACAGTGATGCGGCCGATCCCGAAAAGTGCTGGTACCTGCAAGTATCGGGTGACGAGGACGGAAATTCCCACGATCGAGGCGATCGTGAAAATGACCAACTGGATTCGGACGAATCGGCTGAGCATCAATTGCCCCCGGTCGGGGGACGCGGTGGGTCTGGCGGCGAGGCCGGCGGTGGCGGCGGCGGTGATCCAGGATTCTGCGACGGGGGCGGCGGGCCGGCGAGCGGTGCCAACAAGGGGTTGTGGCTGTAGTTCCAGAAATCACCCGGGGCTGGAACGAGTTCCGCGCCAGGCTGGGCCCAGTGCGAGCCGAGCAGTAGATTGCTTTTCAGTCGCGGAACGGTGAGGTCCATCGTCAGGAACAGGTTCATGTAGTCGCCTCGGATGGCGCGATCGATAAAATTCTGGGTGTAGGGGTACGTCGTTACCTGCAGCACCGTGTCGGGTAGTTCAGGTCCGATGTCAGCGAGGGCCTGCACGATTGGGGCCAGATTCTGCAGGTTAGTTACCAGGTCTGACTGGGAATCGTGAACCAACCGCGTGGCCACTTCGCTGAAGACGCGCAGTTTGTCCAATGCCGTTGTAATGTTGGGCCGTTCGCGGTTGAGGACTTCCAACGCGGCGGGCACATGGTCGAGGGCGCGATCGATACTGCCAGAGTGGACGTTCAGCGTCCCCGATAACCGGTTGAGTCCGCCCAGCAGTGCGACGATGCCGCCACGCTGGTGATCGAGGACGCCGACGAAGTCGTCCAGGCGCGAGAGCAAATCCCGAAATTCGTCTTCGTGACCGGTGAGGGCGGCGTTGAGGTTGTGCACGATGTCGCCAAAGTGCGCTACCCCGCCACCGTTTATCAACGATGACACCGACGCGAGGGTTTGCTCGGTGGAGGGATAGGTCGACGACCGGCTCAGCCCAATCGTCGATCCGGGTTGGAGTCGGCCAGTGGCCGGCTGGCCCGGCGGTGGACCGAGCGCCAGGTGCATCGACCCGAGCAGGCTGGTTTGTCCAATCATCGCCTGAGCGTTGGCGGCCACGACGACGTCGGGTTTGACAGAGATCTCGACATCGGCGTACCAGTTGTCCACTCTCATCCTGGAGATGCTGCCGACGATCACGTCCCCGATCATCACCGGCGAATTAGGTTCTAGCGTACCAACATTCAAGATTTGGACGTGGTAGACGACTGAACCTGTCCCGCGGCCCACCGCCCCCGGCAGGGGCAGCGAGTTGAGGCCGTTGAACCCGCAGCCGGTGGCGGTGAGCGCGACGCAGCAGCAGAGTGCGCTGATGCGCTGTGCCAAGGTTCTCATCACGGCGTTGGTGCCCCTTCACCAGGCGGGGGTGTGGGGCCTTGACCATTCGGCGGTGGAGGTATTCCACCTGGCAACAACAAGTCCGGCAGCCCCGTGGGTGCCGGCGGCGAAGCCGGCGGGTACGCCGACATTGCGGGAGGTTCTTCGGGGGGGCCGGGGGTCGGGCCGCTGCCACCGGGCGCGAGGTTGGGCTCGGAGTAGATGAGTTTGCCGGGATCCGCCGATTTGGTGAGGAATAGATTTATCGGGAACGGCAGACTGTTGAAATTGAGCTGCCTGAGCCCCGGACCCAGATACTGGGAGCACAGCTTCGCAGTCTCGGGTGCAGTGATGTTCTCAACGGCGCCAACCGCGGTGCAGAAGAGGCTGACTGGGTTGGAAAAATTGTTGAACACGAACGTTCCAGGCAGGGTGCCCGTGTCGGCGTCGTATGCACTGTAGGTGTTCGACACCGCTGTCGGCGCGAGGTGCAACAAGTTTTCCAGGGCATCGCGGTGGTCGACCAGGGTCTGGGTGACGTTAGCTAGCCGCGCGATTTGCTCAGCGGTCTGGTTGCCGGTGTTGGCGACGAAGCGTTGTACGTCACCGATGGCGGTGGATAGGTCGGTGATTCCGGCACCCAGGTCCGAGCGGTTCTCGTCTAGCACGCTGGTAAGTGTGGCGAGTCGGTCTCCGAATTGCACGATCTGTTCATTGCTGTCGCGCAGTGCGGTGACGAATGTCTGCAGGTTCTTGATGACGCTGACAAGGTTGCCGCTGCCGTCGGAGAGAATGCGGGCTGCACCGGACAGTTGCGCCAACGTCTGACGGAGTTTGTCTCCGTTGCCGCCCATTGCGTTAGCGGCACTGTCGATAAATCGGCCGGTCGCGGTTGTCGACGTGGGGCTGTCGGGTCCCAGCTCAGTCGCCAGTCGCATGAGCTGGTCTTTGACGTCGTCCCATTCGACCGGGATCGCGGTGCGCTCCACAGGAATCACCCCGCCGTCGGCCATGGTGGGTCCGCCGCCGGGTTGATAGGTCGGCGTCAACTGGACATAGCGCGCCGCGATCAGGTTTTGGGCCACGATGATCGCTTTGGCGTCAGCGGGCACGGGCACATCGCGGTCGACCGCCAGTGTCATCTTGGTCCGGTCGCCGTCGGGGTCCAGGGCGGTGATGGTGCCGACTTTGAGGCCCGCTACGCGCACGGTGTCGCCGACGTAGATGGCGGTGGCGGAGGCGAAGTAGGCGGTGATGGTCCTCGGCCCAAAGAACGTGGCGCGCAGGACGAGGACGATGCCGGCAAGCAACGTTCCGATCAGAACGGCCGCGGTGGCGGCCACCACTATCGTGCTTGGGCGGCGTCGGAGGTGTGCGCGAAGCATGGATGCGGTCATCGTGGGGGTATCGGGATCTCGCGGTGCGGCCCTGGGAACTCGGCGCGCGGTCCAGAATCGTCGGGTGGCTGTCCGGCGTTGGTGCCTCGCCGGAATCCGAACGCGTAGTCCAGGAATGGTTGCAGGAATTCTCCGGGCACCAGGTTGGAGATGTAGGCGGTGGCGTAGTGCCCGGTGGCGATGGTTTCCGCCTGGGTGATTGCGTATTTGTGTAGCGCTGGTAGGGCTTTGCCAAGAGAGTCGCGGTTCTTTTCGAGCATTGCGGTCACGGAGTTGAGTTTCTCGAGTGCCGGTCTAAGTTGCTTCTCGTTGTCGGCTACCAGACCCGAGAGTTGACGCGACACGGTTGATATGGAGGCGAGCAGGTCGACGATCTCTTGGCGTCGCTGGGCGAGGACGTCGAGCAGGGTGTTGGCGCTGAGGATGAGGGAGTTGACCTTCTGGCTGTGCTTTGACAGGACGCCGGTCACGTCGGCCGCGTGCTTAATCAATTCGCCGAGGGTTTCGTCGCGGCTATTGAGGGACCGGGATAGTCGGGTGAGCCCGTCGAAGGTGGGGCCGAGTTGGGGTGCGATTTTGTCGATGGTGGCCGACAAGGCGTCCAGCGAGTGATTCAGTGAATCTGTGTTGATTCCAGCCACATCGGTGGTGAGGTCGCCTATCGCATCGGATAGTGAGTACGGTGACGACGTACGCGACAGCGGTATCGTTGCCAAGGGCGGCATGGTTCGGTTGCCGGCAGACTCTAGGGTCAGCGTCCGTCGCCCGAGTAAGGATCCCGTCCGGATGTGGGCGGTGGTTTCGTTCCCGAGTTCGACTTGCGCGTTGACGGTGAAGGTGGCGATCACTTTGCCGTCGCGCAGGGTCAGATCCGATACGTCACCGACCTTGATCCCAGATATCTTCACGTCGTTGCCGGCCTCCAAGCCTCCCGCCTCGGCGAAGAGGGCATGGTAGCGAACGGTGGTGACCCAGTTCACCAAGCGCTGGGGCTGCAAGCCGACGGCGATGACGAGCACGATCAATACGACACCGATGAATCCGGCTCGAATGAGTTTGACACCGCGGTATTTCAACATTTAGGGCTCACCGCATCTTCCGCCCTCTTGGTGGACCCAATTTATAACTGTCGTCCCGCCCTGGCCGTTGGTGAATCGTAGTGCTAGGGAACAGATGTATTCGTTGATGAAACTTCCGTATGACCCGAGTCGGGTCAGCTTGTAGTAGTTGGCGGGCGCCTTTTGCAGTCCTGTTTCGAGTCGCCCCTTGCCCTCATCCAGCAGCGGCGCGAGCCGGCCCAGTTGGTCGACCGTGGCCTTCAAGGGAGGTCGGGCGTGAGCAAGGAGATCGGTCAGAGATGCGGTGCCGTTGGCGAGGGCGTCGATGGCATTCCCGATGGGGTCACGGTCTGCTGCCAGCCCGGACACGAGTTGCTCAAGGCGGTCGATGGCTGCGGAAAACTTATCGTCGTTGCGCGACAGTGTGTTTAGGACAGCGCCGAAGTTGTCGATGACCTGCTCGACGGTTTGGTTGTTGTCGGCCAAGGTTTGTGAAAAGGATGAGGTCTTGGACATGACCGAATCCAGCACGGCCCCTTTGTCCTGCAGGACCTGCAACAGCGAAGACGTCAGCGCGTTCAGGTCGGCCGGGCTCAGACCCCGCAGGACGGGTTTCAAGCCACCCAAGAGCAAATCGAGATCCAGCGCCGGCGCGGTGCGGTCAACTGGAATCTGTGATCCCGCAGGGACGATGCGGGTGGATCCGGCTTCGTTGAGCAGCTCAAGGTAGCGATCCCCGACCAGGTTGAGAAAGCGCACTACAGCTTTGGTGCCTGAGGTGAGCACGGTGGTGCGGTCGGCATCGAACGTCACGACCACGTTCTTGTCCGGCTTCAATTCTACGCGGGACACGGTGCCGATCCGGATTCCAGCGACCCGCACGGAATCGCCGGCCTTCAGATCCGATACGTTCGCGAATACCGCCGAATAGGTGTTGGTGTCGCGGGTGCCCTGCTGCGAGAACACCATAAACAACACGCCAGTGAACAACGTCATGACGATGAAGAAGCCGAAGAACTTGATCGCAGGCCCGCGTGCGGCGCTCATCCCGGCAGCCCGACCTGTCCGGAGTTACGCGGCGGCCCGTCAATCGGTCCATACAGCAACTGCTTGAGTCCGTCAGAGTTGAGCAGGATGCTCTGGTTGCCATAGCGGGCTGTGTTGGTTCCGACATCCGCGATCAGGTAGGGCGGCAGGGTCGAGGGTCCGATGTCAGGCATACCGAAATCTGCGCAGTGCGGCCCGCCTTTTGCGGCTACCTTCGGCAGATCCTGCGGATACCGGTAACGTTCTTTGCCCAGCACCAAGCTGCCCATGCCTACCAGGCCGGGAACCGGGCTGGGTGCGTTGTGGACGAAGGGCTCCATGCCGGCCAGGGCGCAGTTCAGCGAGACGTGGTAGCGATTAAGCAGGTCCGTCGTCGGCGTCAGCAGACGCAGCAGATCAGTCAAGGGTTGTCTGTTTGCTCCCAGCACATCGTTGCCGCGCTCGGCCAAGCCGATGACACCCGAAAGTGCCGCGCCCAGGTTGTCTTGTTGATCGACAATGGTCTGACTGATGCGCGTGGTGTTGTCCAGCACTCGGATCAAGTCCGGAGCGGCATCAGCGTAGGCGTCGAGCACATCCGGGGCCACCTCGAACTCGTGATCAAGTTGCGGCAGTCTGGGCTGGATCGTTGCGAAGAAGTGATCCAGATGGGCGATCATTTCGCCGATATGCTGGCCACGGCCACTGAGTGCCGACGACAGGGCACTCAATATTGAGTTGAGCTTCATGGGGTTGATTTTGAGCAACAGCGCCGAGAGTTGCTCGAAGACGGTGTTGATCTCGACGGTGACATGCTGGGAGTCGAGGACTTGGCCGCGATGCATCGATTGCGCCGCGGGCTTGGCCGGCGGAATCAACTCGACGAACTTGGCGCCGAACACCGTGGTCGAGGCGATGTCGACGAACACATTGGCGGGTATCAGGTGAAGCTGCGACGGATCCATCGCCAGATGAATGGCCGCTTTTCCATTAGGCAGGTTCTCGATCGAGGACACCTTGCCCATCTGGACGCCCAGCATCTTGACTTTGGCATCGGGATTCATTACCAGGCCCGCACGATCGGACATGACTGTCACCGGGACGACCGGCGTCATCGCGCCTCGGAACATCTGCGCTGCAAGGATGACCACGCCCACGATCGCCGCGACGGTGAGCAGACCCGTCAGTGGGCGCAATACCGAGCGGGACAACGGATTTTCCTCGACCTTGACTGCGTTCATCTGGTCAGACCAGTACGCGCAGTTCAGCAGCCAGCGAACTCCGACGCCGCCGCATCTCGGCGGTCGTGCCGCCCGCGTTGACGATCGAACTCCGACGTGACAAAACAGCCTCCAGCAGCTACCCGGTTCGCTTGAAAACACTGCCGCACACTTAGCTTGATGTCATCAGCCATCCGTCGGACGATTGTCGGCTGGTTACCGACGACTGTGCACTGGATCCGTCTGCTCGATTACGGCGGCACAGATCTGTGCAGCAGTCGACGCGCCCAAAGTGCGAACTGGGCGCGGAACCTCTCGGCCGGATCGTCGAGTTGCCAATTCATGGCTTCTTCGATGCGCGCAAGCCGGAACGAGACGGTGCTGTGGTGCAGGTACAGCACCTGAGCGGTACGGCGCAGCGATCCTGTCCGGCAGTAGGCTTCCAGTGTGGCGATGTCCAGCCCCCCGTTCTCCGTGGCGCCGAAGACATCCAGCGCTGCCACGTAGGGATCGCTGGTCAACCGCTCGGGCGGAATCTCGGCCAGAAGGGCAAGTACGCCGAGCTCGTCATAATCGATGACGGCCTCACCGGGATCGCCCGCCGACTGGCAGGTGTCGCCGGGTGGCGCGAACCGCAACGCCATCAGCGATTGCTGCCAGGATCTTTGAGCGTCTACGCCGTCGGCCTTTGCGCCGATCCCGATGTTGACGCCGGTGCGCAGGCGTTGTTCTTGACTGCGGCCCCGCAGCGCAGCGCGCAGGTCTGGCGCAGGGGATTCGCATGCACCCCTCTGTTGGAACACCATCGCGGCGACACCGCCTACGACGGCAACATATGCCGATCGCGCGGGTTGTGCGAGGGCGCTGAGTGTGACCGCCTCGACGGCTGGATCCCGACCGGCATTGACGCTCAGCGCCGCGACCCGCACCGGTTGATCGGGTATCAGGCCGAGCTGGCGAAGCGCTCTCGATCGATCGGCTAGCGATTCGTGCGTGCTGAGCGCCACCTCCATCAGCGCTGGGTCGACTACCCCGGTGACTCGTCGGGGACGATGATCGGCAAGCAAAATGCGCGCGGCAAGAGAAGCCCGCTCCAACACCAAGTCGTCCATCGGTCCGCCGATGCCTTCGCGTTCAAGCCAAAGCGTGCCGGCGACCTTATTGACCTCAAAGTCGACCTGGCCCGACATGGGATGCGGGTCCCCGTTGAGAGCCTCACCGGTCGCGGCGAATCGCCACTGCCGCCCGTCGGCTAGCTGTATTCCGCAACCGCACTCGGCGAGCCCAGCGGTAGCCCGAACCAGCGCTTCCGCGCTGGCGCGGTGCTCAACGAGTGCGTCGAAAAAATCGATAACACGGACGGCCGTTGCAGCGTCAGGATCGAGTGCGGACAGACGCAGTAGCAGGCTACGCATCCGAGGGCCCAGCCACCGACATCATCGCCCGCCGTGGCGCGCTCGAAGGTCGCCGCTATCGACAGCGCCAAAACGGGCACCACGGCAAGGATCGGTGAACTTCACGGGACCACTCCCTTGTGATTTCCCGGCCGCCGTCCGGCGGCGGCGGCCGGCCAAAGCCCCCGTCGGCGCTCCACGCCCAGCTGTCATTGCTATTTTAGCACTAATAGTCTGGTTTATCGAAAGTCCACTCGCGATCCTTATGCTCTGATGCTCAGATCTCCTTGAAGACATGCATCCACCGCGTGCTTGGAGTACTCAGCTCAGCACCCCGCGGCCCGCAGGCAGCAGTTCCACCATCACTCCATCGGGGTCGACGACGGTAGCCGCCAGACCGCCGCGCGGCGTGGGCATGGTTCTGGGCACCCCACCCAGGCCCAGATCGTCCAAGCGTGCGAGGGCGCCGGGCACGTCCACCTGAAACGACAGCAGGAACACGCCGCGGCTCGGCAGCCCGGTTTGGGGAGGTGCCTCCGCGACGTCCGTGAGGCCCAGATCAAGTAGCTCGACAATCCCGCCGTCCGGGTGGTCGGTCGCGCCCAGGAATACGGTGCGAACTCTGCGCGTGTGCACACCGAGCAGGGATTCCAAATCGGCCTCAATCACCTTGTCGACCAATACATTGAGGCCAACACCGTCGCGGTAGAAGCGCAGCGCCTCATCGATCTCAGCGACGCATATTCCAGCGTGGTGCAGGATGGTCATCCGGTGACCCTTTCACCCCGAATTCGTTGGCCGCTCGTCCAACTTGAGCCTCCCCCGGCATCTTCATATCCTTCGGCCCGATCCCCGTGATAGTACTAACATAGCAAAGATTGACTACCAGAAATGTGGTGCACCATGCTAGCGCTTCACCACGTCGCCATCTGTACCGCCGACCTGGATAACTCTCTCAAATTCTGGTGTAGCGGAATGGGTTTGACGATATTCTTCGATCAAAAGTTCTCTGGCGACTGGCCGACGTTGTTTGATGCGCCCAGCCGCGACCTACGGTCGATGTTCCTCGGCGATCCAACGGCACCCGACGCCGGCATCGTCGAGCTGGTTCAGTTCGACGACGTGGACCCCACTCCGCCGGGCACCGCCCGACCGCACAACGGGTTCTTTCTTCTGTCGTTCGAGCGCGATGTCGACACGACCCTGGAGACCCTTCGCGGCCTCGGCTTCGCCGAAGATGCACGTCGGATCGACATGCCGGGCCGGGTGGGCACGGTCGCGATGGCAACACTGCGCGCGCCGGACAACGTCATGATCGAGCTGATCGGGCCAGATCGGTGACCGTCGCGCTGGTTACGGGTGCGGGTTCGGGAATCGGGAAGCGAGTCGCCGAACTTCTTGCGGGGGCCGGACACGAGGTGATCGGCTGGGATCTACAGGGCACCGAAACTCGATGTGATATCACGGATCCGGCCGCGGTTGACGATGCGATGGCCGCCGCCGTCGACGAATACGGGCCACCCAGTCGGATAGTCGCGTGCGCCGGGGTCGGCAGTGCCGGCATGCTGGTCGACGAAACCGTGCAGGACTGGAACCGGGTGATCGCGATCAACCTCACCGGAACCTGGCTGACCCTGCGGGCCGCCGCCCGGGCGATGATCGGCACGGGCACACCGGGGTCGATGGTGGCGGTGTCGAGTATCAGTGGCACAGTCGTCGATCGGAACATGGGCGCGTACTGCGCGTCCAAGGCGGCAGTCGACATGCTGGTGAAGGTGGCCGCCACAGAGTGGGGCCCGCACGGAATTCGGGTTAACGCGGTGGGTCCCGGCGTCACGCGGACGCCGATGCTGGCGCGACCCGAAGACCTGCCGGGCTGGGTCGAGGGGGTGACCGAAAGGACTCCGCTAGGACGTCTTGGGGAGGCCGACGATGTCGCGCAGGCGGCGCTGGGCGTACTGGAGCTGCCATGGGTTACCGGCCAAATCGTGCACGCCGACGGCGGTCTGGCACTGCATAGTCCGATCGACTCCTACGGAGCGGTGCAACGCCTTAAGCGCCAGCCACGCTAGCACTGGGGAGTATTGCGAATGGCTACGTCAGGCCTTCACGCACAGCGCCGGCGAGATCGTCGAGTATCTCGAGCAGCTCACCGGAGTGTTCGTCAGATAGCGCAGTGACAAGCGGACGCATCGTACGATCGAGGTAGTTCAATACGTCCGTCGAGTCACGGCGGGCAATCAACGCCCGCAGCTCCTCTATCGCCGATTCCCAGCCCTGCGACTCGGAGCCCTCGCGGGCGACCTGCGTCGCAAGAACGTCAACCAACTCCCAATCTCGGTACATCGCGTTGGTGGCCTCAGCGATTCCGAAACCCGTAACGGGCCTACCGCCCATGGTCCCGTGGTAGCGGTACGGGCCTTCCATGTATTCGATCGGCAGGGCGTGTGCAGGAGCGTGCACAATAGGCTCGCAGGTCAACTCGAGTTCGAGCTCCTTGGAACTGAGGGTGCGGCGGTCCGGTAAGTACCGCGCCTTTGAGGGAGGTCGCATCAGCGGGCGAATCGTGTTGGGCCAGCGCACATATCCGGTCGTTGTCGCTTCTAGATCCTCGACACACGCCGGTGCGGTTCCGTCAGAGTAAGTAGTCGTGACACCCGTAAACGGCACCAGCGCATTACCGATCCGGCGGTCGAATTGCCGCCACACGCTCAGGTCGACACCGTTGTCGAGACTGATGGTGTGCCACTCGTGGGCCTGCCCCCGGGCATCACCGCCGGTGGCCCCGCCGCCGGCATATTGAGGGAACCACTGCCGATCGATGTGACCCGAATCCCCGACGACGTTTTCGTCTACGTCACCCCAGCGCAGCGTTCCCACCATCCGCACGCCGGTCTGAAAGTAGGAATAGGTGTCGTCCTGCAGACAGGCGACGATCTTGCCGTTGTACGTTGAGCCGCCGACCGGCACCGGAGGACGGGTGGGCGTCACCCGCAATCGCAGTTCCATTGCGGCGCCGCCCTGGTCGCTGCCGACGGCGGCGAAGTCGTACGTGTAGGGCAGCAACTCGCCCGCGCCATCGCGGCACGCCGTCCAGGTGGTCGTTCCCGCGCTGCTGTTGTACCTCAGATCTAAGTAGCCCTCCGCACTGGTCAGCTTGGGGCGCGCGCCGGGTTCCATGTTCTTCGGCGGCATGTCGTAGTCGGTATACGTTCCGTAAGCGGCTTGGTCGACGTCAAACAACGCAAGAGTGTAGAAGTCAGCCACCACATCTGGGACCGGGCGGTTTCTGTTGAAAATTACGATGAACGCGAAATGCCGCCCGGAAGCTTCGCCGGTCAGCTGCCCAGCGAGGTACCAGGTATCGGACTGGTAGTCAGGGTGCGTGCCTTCTGCGGCAGGGAAATCGAGCTGTGAGTCACCCGGTACCAGTTGGTAGGGGTACCGGCGCCAGTCGCCCCGCGGCGACCCGTCGCTGTCGTCCATTCGCACCTACCTCAATCTCGATGTCGATTTACTCGTTGACGATCACGGCCCGGATACCGGTGCCGCGGGCCAGATCGTGGAACGCGATATTCACGTCGTCCAGCTTTATCCGCCCGGTAATCAGCCGATCTAACGGAAGCCGGCCAGCTCGCCAGAGGTTCAGCAGGAGCGGGAAATCCCGGCTGGGAACCACTGAGCCGTATTGACAGCCCACCAGGGTCTTGCCGTGCATGTAAAGGTCGTAAGCCGATAGAGAGACCAGTTCGTCAGGCGGCGAGGCGCCGACTATGCAGGTTGTGCCGCCACGGCGGGTAGCGCTGATCGCGGTCTCGATGGTGGCGCGACGACCGACGGCCTCGAATATGAAGTCCGCGCCGCGGCGGCCGGTGATCGACCGGATCTGTTGGACCACATCGCCGTCGGCCGGGTCGACTCCGTGTGTGGCGCCCAGCGAGATCGCGGCATCCCGGCGAGAAGCCACCGGGTCGACGGCGATGATCTCGGCGGCGCCGCGAACCTTTGCCGCCATCAGGGCAGCCAGGCCGACGCCGCCGAGCCCGATCACGGCCACCGAGCTGCCGTGGTCGACCGGCGCGGTGTTCAGCGCCGCCCCTGCGCCGGTGGCGACGCCGCAGCCGATCAACGACGCTATCTCCAAAGGGATTTCGGGGTCGATCGGGACAACGGCGCGCGCCAGGCAGTTCGTGGCCGTTGCGAAACTGGACACGCCCATCGACGTAAACAGCGGGGTGCCCGCGGCGTCCGTGGCATACGGCATCGCGTACACGTCACGGATGGCATTTCGGCACAGGTGCACCTCGCCGTGCTCACAGAACCAGCACTGCCCGCACGCTGCCACCCACGAAATCACCACATGGTCCCCCACTGATACGTGATGCACTTCGGAGCCGACCGCTTCGATGACGCCGGCGCCTTCGTGGCCCAGGACGCAGGGCGTACCAGCCGGGAGTGCGCCGGTGGCTTGCGACAGGTCGGAGTGGCATACGCCGCTGGCGGCGATCCGCACCCGAACCTGGTCGGGCGCAATCGGTGCGAGCGTAATGTCCTCGACGCTTAGCGGATCTCCGATCGCGCGAAGGACGGCACCGCGTTCGACCATGGTGAGCACCTCATTGTTGCGGAAACGCCGGATGGCAGGACTTTCGATCTGTTACCTGCGTCGAGGCACCTCAACCTCCTCGCTGACCGGGTGGCCTGGCAGGCCTCACATAGCTACCATGTCCGTTACCGTTAACATTACTGTTAAGTTATCACCCGGACAACCCGTCGCTGGTTAGCGTAGTTCCCGAAGCATCGGGATCAGTGCGCCCGCGTCGGCTACGCCGCGCAGCAGGTCGTTGAGGTGCGTGCAGGTGCTGGTGCCGCTGAGTTCGTTGCGGACCCGGAAATGCAGGTCCTGCAGGGTCATTCCGGTGATTCGGGCGGCGCTTTCCAGCGCTCCGGGGCATTCCCGCCAGGGCAGTACTCGGGCGACCGCACGTGACTCGGTGATGACGCCGGCGTCGGCATCGACGGTGGCGGTCACGGTGTACTCGTGGACGATCGTTTCCTGTGCGTCGGTTCGCACGTAGCTGTCGCGGAACATGGCGTCGACCAAGAATTGTGAACCGCTCGATTCGCTGACATCGAGGCGCCTGCGACGCCGCATCCCCTGCGGGGGAAGGTCATCGAGCTGATGCCAACCGACGGGGTCCTGTGGGCTCTCCAAGCGCGGCGCGATGGGCCCCGTGACCACCGGCATCTCACCACCGTCATACAACGCGACTACCGGGCCGTCAGCGGCGAAGCCGGCGCATTGGTCGGTCAGCGGCCGATAACCCGTACCAGACAACTTTCCCAATGCACCTGACGCCGATAGAGCGTGCCCGGAGATCAAGGTCGCGACCGGAACATCGTCGATAAGCGTGTACAGCAGGTCGCGGCGCTCGCGAAGTTCGGGCGCGACCGCGTCGGCGGCCGCCCTGAAGCCGCCCATCGCCGGTGCCCCGACCAGGCGGCCGATGCCTTCGATGGGCGGGTCGGTTTCAATACGCCGGATGACTCGCGCCACCATCTCGGCCGTCGCCGTCAATGCGACGTGCCGCAACTCATGCGCGGAGCCATCCGCTGCGGTCCACAAGTCCCTGGCCGCCCCACGCAGATGTACCGGGTCGAACGCGCCGTCGCTGCGGGTCATGTCGATCGACGACGTGCGTCGCATTGACCGAGGTCGACGTGCAGGTGTGTCCTGGGTCGGCTCATGCACCCCGTGCCAGGGATGCAAGGCGAACCCTGGCGTACCAAGGTCGGTTGCCATTGGACTCTGACCCTTCGACGATGAGGGCGGCGCGCTTCGCCGAGACCTGTTCTGCAAGAGTAATCGGGCACGGAAACGCCCGGTGATGATTATCGAGGCCTACGAGCGGGAGGGCGAACATCAGGCGTCTGGGCACGGTGCTGGCAGTTGCGGTACTCCTGCTTTAACCGACCTGTGCCCGGACGCTGCGCCGTTCCTCGGGCACCATGGCTGACGTACTGGCTGAAACGTCGACACGCGGTCAAAACCGCAGTGAGCGTGGGTAATCCCTCCTCTACAGCTCGAGGCGTCCCGCCGGCTAGCGTCCTGTTGCGGGCCGCGCCGGCGAAGTTTTGGCCAAAACTCTGAAAATGCTGGCTCAGTACTTATGCTCAGACCAGGGGCCTCATTAATATCGCGGATGGTCAATGCCGACCGAGGGGGAAGGGAGACAGCAATGTCTTTTGTGGTGACAGCTCCGGAGGTATTGGAGTTGGCGGCAGCGGATGTGGCGGGCATTGGTTCATCGCTGAGCGCAGCCAATGCAGCGGCCGCAGCCCCGACCACCGCAGTGCTGGCCGCCGCCGACGATGAGGTGTCCGCGGCGATCACGGCGGTTTTTTCCAGCCACGCGCGCCAGTTTCAGACACTCAGCGTGCAGGCGGCCGCGTTTCACGACCAGTTTGTGCAGACCCTCAAGTCGGGTGCGTGGTCTTATGCCGGCACCGAGGCCGCCAACACGTCGCCGTTGCTGGGCCAATTCGACCGAGGGATCGCCAACGGGTTCGCGGTGGTTGAGCAGGAGATTCAGCAGACCGCCGGCACGGTGACCACGACTATCACCGGGGTGGCCAACACGGTCATCCACGGGATCTTCGGAATGCCGGCTGTTCCGCCGTTCTCGGCAATGCAGGGAGGCACGTACACCGGCACACCGTCGCTGGTAACCAGACTTGAAGAGGCTGTGCTGTACCCGGTAAAGCC
>Ga0075021_10000269_pt1 | contig 28657 bp, 27 predicted proteins | sample ColStrG_CSR_2012_FD_72749 | JGI IMG/M metagenome (GOLD analysis project Ga0075021, IMG submission 72749) | Freshwater sediment microbial communities in response to fracking from Pennsylvania, USA - Cold Stream Run_MetaG_CSR_2012 | ecosystem: Environmental > Aquatic > Freshwater > Creek >...
AATCATGTCCGCTCCGGGACAGGGAAGGACGGGAATGGCCACCACGGATGTATCCCTCCGCGAAGGCAGCAGCCAAGCGGAGCAAAAACCTGTAGTCAACAACATGAGCATTCAGGTCGCGACGGTCAACGGTTCGGGCTCGCAGAGCTCCAACACGGTGCTGTTGCGCAGCATTTTTCAAATGGGAGTTCCAGTTTCAGGGAAGAACTTGTTCCCTTCGAATATTGCGGGGCTACCGACCTGGTACACCATCCGGGCCAACAAAGACGGTTACATCGCGCGGAAAAAAGAAATTGATTTCGTAGTGGCCATGAATGCTGAGACGGCGCAGGAAGACGTGATGTCGCTGGCGCCGGGAGCGGCCGTGTTGTACGACGAGCCGTTGAAGCTGAGCAGTCTGCGTTCCGACCTGGTCTTCTACGCCGTCCCGTACGACAAGCTGGTGGCTCCCGTGTGTCCCGAGGCCAAGCTGCGCAAGCTGGTCAAGAACATGATCTATGTGGGTGTGGTGGCCAAGCTGCTGGAGATCGATCTCGCCGAGGTCGAGAACGCCATCCGCAAGCAGTTTGCCAAGAAGGTGAAGGCCGCCAACCTCAACCTGGCTGCGGTCAATGCGGGATACGACTACGCGGTCGCTAATCTGGTCAAGCGCGATCCGTATTTCATCAAGCGCATGGACAAGACCGCCGGCAAGATCATCATTGACGGCAACGCCGCGGCGGCTCTCGGTTGCGTGTTCGCCGGAGCGACCGTAGTCGCCTGGTATCCCATTACGCCTTCTTCGTCCCTGCCCGAGAGCATGATTGAATACATGAAGCGCTTCCGCATCGGCCCTGACGGGAAGGCCACCTTCGCGATCGTCCAGGCCGAGGACGAACTGGCCGCGATTGGCATGGTAGTGGGCGCAGGCTGGGCGGGCGCACGGGCCATGACGTCATCGGCCGGTCCGGGAATTTCCCTGATGGCAGAATTTGCCGGCCTCGCTTATTACGCTGAGGTTCCGGGCGTGATCTGGAATATCCAGCGGGTCGGTCCTTCCACCGGCCTGCCCACCCGCACTTCCCAAGGCGACATTCTCTCCACCGCCTTTCTTTCCCACGGAGACACCAAGCACATCCTGCTGCTGCCGTGTTCTGTGGAGGAATGCTTCAGCATGGCGGGAGACGCTTTCGACTTGGCGGAGCAGTTCCAGACCCTGGTATTTGTCATGTCCGACCTTGATCTGGGCATGAACAACTGGATGGCCGACCCCTTCAAGTATCCGGAGAAGCCAATCAATCGCGGCAAGGTGCTTGGCAAGGCGGATCTCGACCGGCTGGGTGGTTTTGCGCGTTACCAGGATGTTGACGGAGACGGCATCGGCTATCGCACCTTGCCGGGCACCGACCATCCCGCTGCGGCTTATTTCACCCGCGGGAGCGGGCACAACGAGAAAGCGCAGTACAGCGAACGCGCCGACGACTTCGAGCGCAACATGGAACGGCTCAACCGCAAATTCGAGACGGCGCGCTCGTTTGTTCCCCGTCCGGAGGTCCAGACCGGGAAGTCCAAGATCGGGATCATCGGATACGGCACTTCGCACTGGGGCCTGATCGAAAGCCGCGACCAGCTGCGCCAGGAATACGATATCGAGACTGACTATCTGCGGCTCCGCGCCTACCCCTTCACCCGCGAGGTTCACGATTTTGTGAAGCAGCATGACCGCATTTATGTAGTAGAGCAGAATCGCGACGCCCAGATGCTCACGTTGCTCAAGCTTGACCTGGATCCCGCGCTCCTGACTCGCCTGCGCAGCATTGCCCACATACACGGCCTGCCGCTGGACGCACGCTCGGTGACCGACGAACTCATTTCCATGGAGGGCAAGTAAATGGCGACCACGACCACCGGCACTCCGGCACCGGCTCCGAAAACCAACCGCATCGGACTGCCGATCGTGGAGTACCGAGGCGGCAAGACCACTTTGTGCGCGGGCTGCGGTCACAACGCGATTTCCGAGCGCATCATCGACGCCATGTACGAGATGGGCGTGCCGCCCGAGCGCGTGATCAAGCCCAGCGGCATCGGCTGCTCGTCGAAGAGCCCGGCCTACTTCATGGGACGCTCGCACAGTTTCAACGCCGTGCATGGCCGCATGCCGTCCATCGCCACCGGGGCTGTGCTGGCCAATCGCGACCTGATCGCACTGGGCGTGAGCGGAGACGGCGACACCGCTTCCATCGGCGTGGGCCAGTTCATTCACCTGATGCGGCGCAATCTGCCCATCATCTACATCATCGAGGACAACGGTGTGTACGGCCTGACCAAAGGCCAGTTTTCCGCGACCGCCGACATGGGCTCAAGCCTGAAGACCGGCGTGATCAATGACCTGCCGCCCATCGACACTTGCGCCATGGCGATCACGCTGGGCGCGACTTTCGTCGGACGGTCGTTCTCCGGTGACAAAAAACAGCTTCACGCCATGATCAAAGCCGCCATCGCCCATCAGGGCACAGTCATGCTTGATGTGGTATCGCCTTGCGTGACCTTCAACGATCACGAGGGCTCCACCAAGTCATACAAGTACATGAAGGACCACGAAGAGCCGCTGCAGGAAGTCAGTTTCGTGCCTGTGTTCGAAGACATCACAGTCGATTACGATCCCGGGACTACGACCGAAGTTACCATGCACGACGGGTCCCGCCTTCGCCTGCGCAAACTGGAAGAGGAGTACGACCCCACCAACCGGATCAAGGCCATCACCCGCCTGAACGAAGCTCATGAACAAGGCGAGGTGCTGACCGGAGTGTTCTATGTCAACACCAAGACCCCCAGCTTCGTTGATCTGCTGAACATTACCGAACACCCGCTGGCGACGCTGCCAGAATCGGTCGTACGGCCTGGCAGGGAAGTGCTCGAGCAGGTGATGGAAGAGCTGCGCTAGTGGGTGGTACTCAGTAGCCAATACCCAGTACCCAGTAGCCGGGGCGACTGGAGCAGCGTGCTTTGGGTGGAGCAGCGCTTCGCAGCTTGCGGAAAAACTCGCGCAGTGCACGGTTGTGGGGAAGGGCACGACCTCGGTCGTGCCACTAAGCCGCTTACAATGTGAGGCGCTTCAGCGCCTGCGGTTCGCTGTTCGATCTTAGCCGGTTTTTTCTGCAACCTGTTCAGAGCGCATCTTTGGTGCGGCTTCAGCTGCTGAGGTAACAGGTCAGTTGTCAGTTTCTAGTTGTCAGTTGCCAGTAATTCCCCCGGCGGTACGAATGTAGCCATCCGCTCTGCCAACTCTTTGCCTATAATCGACGTCTGAATAGGGTGCTCAAAACCACCCTTCCGTCTATGACTGACTCGAAAGCCCGGCCGGTAAGCAAGATTCTGCTGGTCGTGGTTTCACTGGTCGTGATCGCCGTGGTGGCGCTTATTGTGACCGGAATCCACCTGTCCAACCCGTACCTTCGCAAAAAAGCCGTCGAGATGCTCGGCGAGAAGTTTCATGCCACCGTTGAACTGAAAGAATTTCATGTCTATCTTTTCCCCGGGGCACGCATCGAAGGCTCGGGGCTGGCTCTGCGCCACGAGGGCCGAACGGATGTGCCTCCCCTGATTTCGATTGCCGAGTTCTCCGCCCAGGCGGGTATCTCGGGACTATTGTGGAGGCCGTGGAAAATTGGGCAAGTCAAGCTCAAGGGCCTGGTGATCCAGATACCGCCCCCGGCTCAAAGAATAAAACAGGATTGGTCGAAGGTGCGGAAAGGGCCAGTTCTGATTCAGGAGATCGTCTCCGACGACGCAGAACTGCGCCTGTTGCCCAAGTCTGCCGACAAAGATCCCCACGTCTTCGCGATTCATCATCTGGTCATGCATTCAGTCGGACTCGACCGGGCTGCATCGTTTACGGCTCAGCTCACCAACGCGGTTCCGCCCGGCGAAATCGACACCAAGGGCAGTTTCGGTCCCTGGAGTCCGGACGATCCCGGACAGACCCCGCTCGCCGCACAGTACACGTTCGACAAGGCTGATCTGGGAGTGTTCAAGGGTATCAGCGGAGTTTTGTCTTCCCGGGGGAAGTTTGGCGGTGTGCTGGAGAAGATCGAAGTCGAAGGCACGACCTCAACCCCTGACTTCATGGTCCGGATCGGCGGTCATCCCGTGGCCCTGGACACGACCTTCAGCGCCACGGTGGACGGCACGAACGGAGACACGCTCCTGCACCCGGTGACCGCTCGTCTCCAGAACACCGTCATCGTAGCCCAGGGTGGAATCGTCAAGATTCCGGAGAAGGGCCGAACTATTAACCTCGACGTGACAGTGAGTGAGGGCAGGATCGAAGACTTGCTGCTGCTGGCGGTCAAAGCCGACAAGCCTCTCATGACGGGTGCGGTTAAATTTCATACCACGTTCGAACTGCCGCCGGAAAAAGGGGATATCCCCGACCGGTTGAACCTGGATGGGAAGTTCGATGTGGCACACGCCGAATTTGCCAGCTCCGAGGTCGCAGGCAAGATCGCGACCCTAAGCCGCAAAGGGCAAGGCCAGCCGGAGAATGAGGATGCAGGCAGCAGCATTTCCGAACTGGAAGGAAAGTTTGTGCTGGACAACGGAGTAATCACATTTCGAGGCTTGACCTTCAGCGTAACCGGAGCGGTAGTGGCGTTGAATGGCAACTACGGGCTGGATAAAGGGGACCTCGACTTCCACGGCAAACTGCGCATGCAAGCCAAGCTTTCCCAGACCATGACCGGCGCGAAATCATTTTTCCTGAAGGCTTTCGACCCCTTCTTCCGCAAGAACGGTCAAACCGAATTGCCGATCAAGATTACAGGCACGCGCGAGCATCCGTCGTTCGGACTCGACTTTCGCCATAAGGACAAGGAGAAAGAAACGGGAGAGTAGGAAAGAGGTTGGGGAATTGGGTAATTTGGTAATTGCGTAATTGAAAACCAAAAACCGTTTTTAAATTTCACAATTACTAAATTACCCAATTACCAAATTTCCCCCAATTCCTCAATCTTTCTCGCTCTCGCCGGTGTGTTCCGGGCTTCCTCCGGGCTCGGGGAAATCGGTATCGGAGGATTTCAGGAGCGGGTCCTGGTCCCGATGTCCGAGCTGACCTTGCAGCGAAGTGTTACCCGGCTGCTGTGGTTCGTCCTGTTCGACCGCACCCTTGCCACGGTCCTGATCTTTTGCAGTTTTGAAGTCAGTCATCGGTTATCCTTGACCCATCCGATCCAGTAGGTACGGCCTACAGATCACATTAGCATGTGACCGGTTGCCTGGCGCGAAACTTTTGCCGGTGATAGGGGTTAGTTGTAAAGATCGGCGAAAGAGATCAAGGAGCGAGCATGAGGCGTCTAATTCTCGCAGTTTCAATCGTGACGGTATTGACCCTGGGCGGCTGGGGGCAAAACACGCCGAACGGACAAGCGCACGCGGGCGTGAAGGCGCACCGGGAAGAAGCACGTAACAACCCCGAACGCCGGCATCACCGTCGCAAGCACCACCGTCATCACAAGCATACGGCCGCCTAACCGCTCGCACGTGGGGACAGCCGCCCTCGGCTGTTCGGCGGAGCAAAGCTGCGCTGATTTGTCCCAAATGTCCGTACAGGGTTTGAAAAGTGCCGGCCGGCGGGAACAGCGAACCTCAACGGCTAAAGCCGGACAGCTTCCACGCAATGTATGGCACGACTGAAGTCGTGCCCTCCCAAGGACGGGGACGCGAAGCCTACTGGTCCTTGCGCGCCGTAGTTCCCGAAGTCGCAACCCCCAGCTTGCGCAGACGCTCCCGGGCCTGGAGGGCCTCATTTGACTTGGGATAGCGCTGGATCACATGGCGAAGCGCCGCAATTCCGGCTTCCTGCTGTCCCAGTTCGACCAGAGCTAAACCTTTCTTCAATTCAGCCGAGGCTGCCTTGTTTCCATCCGGGAAGCTCTGCAAAACCTGGTCATAGCTCTTGACCGCAGCCTGATAGTTCCCCTGGCGAAATTGAATGTCAGCCAGATAGAAATTCGAATTTCCTGCCAGATCGGTATTGGGGTAGTACTTCACGTAATCGGCAAATTCCTGCGCCGCCAGATCGTTCTTTCCCGCTTGATAGTCGCGCAGCGCGTTGTTGTAGAGCACATCCGGGGGCGGAGCGGAGGCCTGCTGTTGTTGTTGGGTCTGCTGGACGGCGATGCTCTGTTGGGTTGACTGCATGTCCTCCAGCTGCTTGCTGACTTTACCTAGACGCGCCTTGAGTTCGTCCAGCGTGTCGTTCAGGGACTGGATCTGGCCCGAAAGTTGATCGACGTGAGCGCCGCTGTCGGTCTGCTGCTTCTGCAATGTGGTCTGTAGTTCCGTAACCGACGCCGCCACTTTGTTGGCGCGGTCGGTACTTTGTTCGATCAGGTGCTGCATTACGCCCATGCGTTCGTCAAAGGATTGCTGCATGTGCGCGATTCGGTCCTGCAGATCCTGCACCTGGGTCTGCAGTTGAACCATTTCTTTGTTCACGCCCCATGCCGGCGTCGAGCCTGACCAGATCCCGGCCAACAGAGCCAATACGACTGCGTATCGCTGAATTTTCATAGTCCGTTTCCTAAGATGCGAAGAATATGTGGCACGTCCGGGCCAGAGGGCATAAGGGACAAAGAGCGATCTGTTACCGTCTGAGGATAACGCGTCCGCGCACGCTTGAGTAGCGCGATTCGGTCAAGGTATCACGCCGGATTTTGTAGCGCCGGCGTCCCGCCGACTGTCGTGAGGGCATCTTGCCCTCGGATTCGCGGGCGGGACGCCCCCGAGACAGCCGGCAAGCCTGCCCTGAGCGCAGCCGAAGGGATGCCGGCGCTACGAAAAGCTACTTCTGGTACACGAAGTGACCACGCCGGTTCTGCTGCCAGCACTGCTCCGTAGACTCGGTGCAGAACGGCTTTTCCTTGCCGTAACTGATGGTCTTGATGTGATCAGCGCTGACCCCACTTTGTACCAGGGCATTCCGCACGGAATTGGCCCGGCTGTCGCCCAGCGCCAGGTTGTACTCCGTCGAGCCCCGCTCGTCACAGTGTCCCTCGATCGTGAATGTGATGTTGGGATGCTGCTTCAGGAAGTCGGCGTCACCCTGCAGAGCAGGCTGCTGGTCGGGATTGACGTCGCTCTTGTCGTAATCGAAGTAGATGTCCTTGACGGTCTGAGAGAACAGTTCTTCCTCAGTAGCCGAAGGCTGAGGTGGAGGGGGCGGAGGCTGGGTCACGGTGACCCGTGCTGTGGCCTGCTGCGTCCCTCCGGCTCCCTTAGCAGTCAGAGTGTAGGTCGTCGAATCCGCCGGAGTCACGGTTTGCGACCCATTGGTCTGCACGGCGCCAATCCCGTCGATGCTGGCATCGGTCGCATTGCTGGTCTGCCAGGTCAGGGTCGTGGACTGGCCCTTTTCCACCGTATTCGGGTTGGCGGTGAGCGAAGCTGTGGGCGCAGCCGGCGGTGGCGGTGGCGGCGGTGGCGGGGGCGCCACTTTCTTCTTGCAGGCGCCCAGCATCATAATGGCGCCCAAGGCGAACACTAGCATGATCCATCTCAGTTTTTGTTGCTTCACTCTCTCCTCCGTACTCTTCGGGCACAGGGTGGCTCGCGCCCGCTTCAGGCCCAGAGAGGGGGAGGACAGACCCGCCTCTTCCGGGAATTGACTGCAAAGACACGCGAACTATGAGTCCAAAACGATCACTTCCAGCTCCAGTTGGGTTGAGTATTTGCACCCGCAAACGTCAACTGTTTCTGGTTGGTACCATCGGCCAGCATGGTCCAGATCTGCAGGCTTCCTGCCCGGCTGGACTGAAAAATGATGTGTCGTCCATCCGGCGACCAACATGGGAAATCGTTTCGTCCGCCATCGTGAGTCAGCTGCACCCACTGCTTGCTGGCGATATCCATGATGTAAATATCCTGCGCGCCCGGCGCGCCGGGGCCGTATTTGCGCATCCAGGAGACCACCAGAAATTGACCGTTGGGGGACCACGCCGGAGACACCGCGTATCCCTGGTCGGTCATGCGTTGTACGTTGGTGCCGTCAGTCTCCATGGTGTAGACCTGAGGCAGTCCGGTGCGGCCACTTACCCACGCGAGCTGTGAACCGGTCTTGCGATTCCACGCGGGCGAGACGTCCGGACCTTTGAACGAAGTAAGCCGCTTCAGATTCGTCCCGGACGAATCCGCAGTGTAGATTTCGGGATCGCCGCTGCGTGAGGAAGAGAAGGCCAGCTTGGTGCCGTCCGCAGACCAGGCCGGCGACAGGTTGGTTCCGCCGAACCGGGGAAACGCCACCAGCCGATTCAGCTCGACTGAGTACATCAGGATTTCCCAGCCGTTTTTGGTCAAGGAACTGAAGGCGATGCGCGACCCGTCAGGCGAGACCCGCGGAGACAGGGAAATCGTATTCAGGTGGGTCACGGCATGCTGGTTCGCGCCGTCATAATCCATGGCCCAGATTTCCTTATGCCCACTGCGGCTGCTGACGAAATAGACTTTGCTTTCCGCGATGCCGGCGATGCCACCGCCCAGGCGGAAAATAATCTCATCGGCAAATTTGTGCGCGATCAACCGCGCCGCGTCGCTGCTGGCGGCGTCCTGGTACTGCTTGCCCAGGACCTGCGGCGAAGTCACGTTCTTCACATCGTAAAGCCAGCCCTGCACGGTCATGCCGTTGGCGGACGCGCCCAGGTTGCCGAAGGCCAGCATGGCCGCGTTCGGAGGAGGTGCGCTCCAGCCCTCGAACTTCACATCCGCAGGAGTTCCAATCTGCCCCAGGGGATAAAAGCTCTTCGAAACCATGTCGAAGATGCCGGCGCTGTCCAGGTCATTCCACAAAGTTTCGTTGAACACCTTGAGCAGTTCGACATTCCTGGGATCCTGATTGGCAGCATTAAAATCCGGAACCGCAAGGCGCACTTTTTCTACGCCCAGACCCGTCCCGGTCCGGATCCAGTCCTGCGCCAAGCTCGACGTCAACAGCAGGAAAGGCAAGAATAATTTAAGAAAACATTTCATCAAATGTCGCATCCTCACAACTGCCACTAGTTATCTCTTGTAATCGAACCAGAACTCGACCGACACTTTATTCGCGGCATAATCCGAGGGCAGGGGACCAAAAGTGTCAATGCGCTGGATGGCCCGGGTTGCCGACTGGTCCAGCGATGGCACGCCGCTGGACTGTTCCACCTGCACATTGGCAGGCCTGCCGTCGCGCATAACGTCGAACGTGATGTATACCCGCTGTGCGGTCGAGATGCGCGGGTCCACTTCATATTTGAGCCAGTTTTCAGAAACCTTCTGCTGCACCACGTGCACGTACCAGGCATAGCGCGAGCCGAAATCGCCGCCTCCGCCGGTGAAGCCGAACCCTCCCTTGGCCCCATTTGCGCTGAAAGTTCCGTAAGGCCCGCTGACCGGGCCACCCTGGCCGAAAGGCACCGTATTGTCCGCTTCCTCAACCGGCTCGGGTTTTGCCTTTTCCTTGGTGGCGCTGGGCTTTGGGACCGGCTTGGTCTTCGAAATCTTGTCTGGGATTGGAATCGCATCCGGCTCCGGAACTTTTTCCACCGGCTTGGGCTGGGACTGGGTAAGTCCCTTGGAGTCGTTGGCCAGGACGTTTTGGGTCTGCACAGGGTTGGCCGGCAAGGGAACCTTACTCACCAGCGTAACTCCCATGGCGTCGCCGCCGCCGCCAGCGCCCCAGCCTTCACCTCGGCTGGCGGGGACAGCCACGGCATAAAGAATGATGGAGCCTGCCACGGCAAGGTGCAGCCCCACCGACCAGGTAAGGTTGCGGCCCCAACGCTCGTGTTCGAAAAAGATCTCAGGGTTTGCTGCCATGCGTGTCCAGCGGTTGCGTCACGATACTGACATTGGTGATACCGGATGATTTGACCGCGTCCATGACGGTGGCGAAGGCGCCGAAGGGTACATCTTCATCGGCGCGCACGAAGATGGACTGGTGCTGCGGGTCGCGTATCTTCTGTCTGAGCTTGGCCCCGATTTCGTTGATGTTGATGGCGTCGTTGCCCAGGAAAACCCGCTGTTGCTTGTTGATGCTGATCACCATGCGCTCTTCGGTGATCTCTTTCACGGTACGGGTCTTGGGCACGCTGACTTCAATGCCGGATTGCAGCACCGGCGCGGTCACCATGAAAATGATCAGCAGGACCAGTACGACGTCCACCAGGGGCGTGATGTTGATGTCGGAGAGTGAAGTTTGAGTTCGTCCGTTCGAAGCCGTAAAGGCCATTACCGCTGCACCCCCGGAGCTTCCGCCGTGCGATATGCGGGCACAGGTTGCTGGCGCTCGACTGCGTTGAGCATCTCCAGCGCGAAGTCATCGCCGCGGGCAGCGAGTTCTCGAATCGAACCGCCGATCAGATTGTAGGCAATGACTGCCGGAATCGCGGCGGCCAGCCCGGCAGCCGTGGTGATCAGAGCTTCGGAGATTCCCGGCGCGACGGCGCGCAGAGTTGCGGCGCCAGCGGTGCCCAGTCCGTGAAAGGCGTCGATAATGCCCCAGACCGTCCCGAAAAGCCCGACAAACGGCGTGACCGCCCCGGTAATCGCCAGCCAGGGCAGGTTGCGCTCGAAGCGGGTCAATTCCTCTGAGTTGGCAATCTGCATGGCGCGCTGAATGGACAGGGGATTCCTTATCGTCCCTGTAGTCACCGCGCCCTGACGGCGATATTCTTCAAACCCGCCTTCGAACACTCCCACCAGCGGGCTGGGCCGGAATTGATCGGCCACCGCGCCCACATCCTGCAGACGCTGTGCCTTGCGGAAGGCGCGCACAAAACGGCCGCTTTGCACCCGCGCCCGGCGCAACACACTCCACTTGGACAGAATAATCGCCCAGGAAATCAAACTGAATATGAGGAGAAGAAGCAAAACCGTCTTGGCGACCGGGCCGGTTTCGCCCACCAAGTCAATAATTTCGCCGCCGACTACTGCTGCCAGCAAGGGATACAGATTCATTGTTTTTAGGAAGATTCCTGCTTCGATTATAGACCATGGTTGCAGGCCAGATTCAGAGGGAATCGCATCCATAACCCCGAGGGTGTGCAAAAGCGCGACCTCAGACGACGCATGCCAAGGTCGAAGTAATAATTTGGAGATCCAAAAACTGATAACCGAGAACTCAAAACTAAGAACTGACTGATTAAAAAACCACGACCTCACACTGTGGCTTTCGGTTTTGGAGGAGTTCAATTAGGGGAACGCCCGACGACGCCCGCGCAGTTACGCTAAAATCACGTCCATGAAAAGACGAACGCTATTGCAATCCATTCCCGCCCTGGCACTTCTGGGTAAAGCAGCCTTTCCGCAGCAAGCCGGATCGGTGCAGAAGTCAACCTCGGTGTACGAACTGCGGGTTTATCACACTTACGAAGGCAAGCTCGATGACCTGCTCACGCGTTTTCGCGAACACACCACGCGCCTGTTCGAGAAACACGGGATGAAAAACATCGCCTACTGGACACCCACCGATGATCCTCTCAAAGGCAAGACTCTGGTTTATATAGTTGCGCATCCCAGCCGGGAGGCTGCCGTCGCAAATTGGAAAGCCTTTGGCGATGACCCGGAATGGCAAAGCGTGCGCGACAAGTCCGAGGCCAACGGAAAGCTGGTAGAGAAAGTTGATTCCACGTTCATGGTGCTGACCGACTTTTCACCCGCGGTGTGAAATTTGAATTGGAAGACCTTCCTTCGGGTAAATCTGTACGGGGTTGATGACGTCCGATCAACAGCTACAACCTGTGTGGATAACGGTTCAACACCGCGAAACGGCGCGGGGCTCGGGCCCCGTTTTGCCTGTTTCATGCTATCCTGCGCTCAACTCATCTAACCAGTTGTCCCAGGATGGCCGGTGCTCGTCGAACTGCGGCTTGAAAATTACGCGGTCGTGGACAATCTGGCTGTAGAGTTCGCGCCGGGCCTGAATCTGCTGACCGGCGAAACCGGCGCCGGGAAATCCATTCTCATTGATGCGCTGGCGCTTCTGCTTGGCGAGAAGGCTTCCGCTGACGTGATTCGCTCCGGTGCCGACAAGGCCACGATCTCTGCCGTCTTCGAAGTGGAAGGCGGAGCGGAAAAAACCGTCGCCGAAATTCTCGAAAATAACGGGATCGACCAGGAAGATGAGTCGGTAATTCTGCGTCGGGAGATTGCCGCCGGCGGAAAAGGCCGGGTGTTCGTCAACAATCAGCCGGCCACAGTTGCGGTCTTGCGCCAGCTGGCGCCGTATCTGGCAACCATTCACGCTCAGAACGAATCCTTGCTTTCGTTCGACGCCGGCACGCGGCTTCGACTGCTCGATACTTTCGCCAACACTCAGATTGAGGCGACCGCCCAGGCGTTTTCCAGGTGGAAGGATATCCACGCTCGCATCGAAGAACTCCAGCGCGATGAGCAGGACCGCTTGCGTCTGCTCGATCTGTGGACTTTTCAGGCCCGGGAAATCGAGGCGGCCAGGCTGCAGACCGGGGAAGACGAGCGCCTGGAGACGGAAAAACGCGTCCTGGCCAACGCGGAGAAGATCCACTCCGCCGCGATGAATGCTTTCGACCTGCTCTACGAAGGCGAAGCTTCGACTTCCGCGTCGCTGCGCACGGCGCAAAAGCATATCGAAGAGCTGGCCCGCTACGAGCCCAAATTTCAGGAGACCATGGCCACGCTGGAGACGGCACGGATCAGCGTGGAAGACGTGGGGGCGAGTCTGCGGGACTACGCCGGCGGCATCGAAGCTTCGCCGGAGCATCTGGCGGAAGTCGAAGACCGGCTCGCGGCCATCGACCGGCTCAAACGCAAGTATGGGCCGACGCTCGACGACGTGATGAAGCATGGCACGGAAGTCAGCCGCAAACTTTCTGAAATGGAGAACAAGGACGAGATTCTTCGCCAGCTTCGCGCCTCCCTGGCGCAGGCGGCAGACGAATACCTGGATGCGGCGCGCGCCATTTCGAAAAAGCGCTATGAGGCTGCGCGAAAGCTGGAAAAGCTGGTCGAGGCGGAGATCAACGACCTGGCTATGAAGTCCAATTTTCGAATTGAGGTCAGCGGCACCGACGAAGAAGGGAACTGGACGGCTGCAGGCTTCGACCTGGTAGCCTACATGATTTCCACCAATCCCGGCGAGCCGTTGCGACAGTTGGAACACATTGCTTCGGGCGGGGAATTATCCCGCGTCATGCTGGCGCTCAAGGCAAGTGTGGAAGCGGCATCGAGCAAGAAACGGAGTTCCGGAGCGCAGCGCACCCTGGTCTTCGACGAAATCGATACTGGCATCGGTGGACGGGCGGCGGAGGCGGTTGGTAAAAAGCTCAAGGGCTTGTCGCGGTCAAACCAGGTGTTGTGCGTCACCCACTTGCCTCAGATCGCGACCTTTGCCGACCATCACTATGTGATCGAGAAGAAGGCGGTCGCTGGCCGCACCCGAACCAGCGTCCATCTGATCACGGGAGACGAGCGCACCGAGGAAGTGGCGCGTATGCTGAGCGGCGCCAGGCTGACCGAAACCTCGCGCAAGCACGCCGAACAGATGCTGAAGACGAACGCGTGAAGCGCTGAAAATCCCCGGCCAATTTCGGGATATTCCCCCTTGCAATATCTTGGTTGCTTAGCTAATCTAGATTAGCTAAGTTAGATTAGCTAACCATGAAAACCATCACCATACATAAAGCCAAGACTCAGCTTTCAAAGTTGATCGAACAGGCCTGCCGGGGGGAGGAGATCGTAATTGCGCGCGGCAAGCAACCCGTCGTCAAGCTGGTAGCTCTAGCTGCGACAGGCAAGAAGCGGGTTCCGGGCAGGCTGAAAGGTCAAATCTCTTACACCCCAGATGCGTTTGATCCTCTTACCGACCAGGAGATGGCTGACCTGGGGTTTGAATAGAGGAGTGTCGGAATGGACGTCTTGCTCGATACTCACGTCCTCTTCTGGTGGTTCGGCGACACGATCAGACTGTCGAAGCGGGCTAGCTCAATCATTGCTAACCCGCACAACACAGTGCTGGTTTCGGCGGCGACGGCATGGGAGCTCGCAATCAAGGTCAACCTCGGAAAAATCGACGCTCTTCCCCTCGTGGTGGAAATGGGCCGCTACTCGGAACAGGAAGGGTTCACGGAACTGGCCATCAGTATCGAGCAGGCGACCAGGGCGGGCTTGCTCCCGTCGCATCATCGAGACCCGTTTGACCGCTTGCTGGTGGCCCAGGCGCAATCCCTACACGTGCCCATTCTCAGCGCTGACCGGATTTTGGATCGGTACGACATCAAGCGCCTCTGGTAGCCGTCCAACCACCGCTGCCGTTCGCTGCGCGGAATTCCCCGATTACTGCTAATCCTAAGCCTTTCTATGGCTTACGTTGACCAACTGGGTACTTGTCCGATACTCTAGTTGTCAACGACCCATAGGGGACGTGTACCCTGAGAAGGCAGAATATGGCCGCACATCAGAACGCAGACCGGGACGAAAAAACACTACTTTTGCTAAAGCCGCGTGGCTTTTGCGCCGGGGTAGTGCGCGCCATAGACATTGTCCGCATCGCGCTCGAGGCCTTTGGGCCTCCAATCTACGTGCGCAAGGAAATTGTCCACAACCGCTTTGTGGTCGAAGAACTGCAAGGCAAGGGGGCCATTTTCGTTGACAGCGTGGAGGAAGTCCCAAATGGGGAGCGCGTAATCTACAGCGCCCACGGAGTCTCGCCCGAGGTGCGCGAGGCCAGCGAACACCGCGGGCTGCGGGTGATCGACGCCACCTGCCCGCTGGTCACAAAAGTCCACGTGGAAGCGGTGAAATTCGCGAAAGAAGGCTATTCGCTAATGCTCATCGGCCATCGCGACCACGATGAAGTGATTGGGACGCTGGGTGAGGCGCCCATCGTGACTCAGGTGGTGGGCTCGCCCGAGGAAGTAGCCTCGTTGACTGTGGCGGATCCCAGCCGGGTAGCCTATCTGACCCAGACCACACTGAGTCTGGATGAGACCAAGGACATCATTGCCGCCCTGCGGAAGCGTTTCCCCAATATTAAGGGTCCGGCGGCGCAGGATATCTGCTATGCCACCGAGAACCGCCAGGTGGCGGTGAAACACGTGGCTTCCGACGCCGAACTCTTGCTGGTGGTTGGCTCCGATAACAGCTCCAATTCCAATCGTTTAGTGGAAGTAGCCCGCAATTTGGGCACGGACTCGCATCTAATCGACAGCTACCGCAATATCCAGCCAGGCTGGCTGGAAGGCGTAAGGACAATTGCGCTGACAGCGGGTGCCTCAGCTCCGGAATGTCTGGTTGAAGAAGTCGTGAAGTTCCTGGGCACGGAAGGCTTTACCAATGTGCAAGAAGTTGAGGTCATGCCCGAGAACGTGCGGTTTGGCCTGCCGCCGGAAATCGTGGAAGCCATCGCGATAGCTCCGGCAGCGGCGGAGTAAATAGAAGCTCATATGGACGACACATCCTCCCCCTTTTCCACTGCTCCATCTTTTGGTGCTCCACCATTCGGCGTCCCGTCTGCCTTGCCGCAGATGCGTTTCGGGAAAATTGATGATCTAACCAGCCGGGTGGCCGCCGCCATTGATGGCGCACGCAACTGCCTGTTTTCCGAACAGCATGAAGAAGGCTACTGGTGTGGTGAGCTCGAAGCCGACGCCACCCTCGAAGCCGACTACATCATTCTGCACGTTCTTCTGGGAACGGGTAACCCCGAGCGCATGGCCAAGGCGGCGCTCTATATCCTGAAGCATCAGAACGAGGACGGTGGGTGGAGCATTTATGCCCACGGGCCGTCGAATATCAGCGCCTCGGTCAAGTGTTATTTCGGACTGAAGCTGGCAGGTTATGCCGCCGACCAGCCAGAGCTGGTTCGTGCCCGGAGGAAAATTCTGGAGATGGGCGGGGTCACCGAGGTCAACACCTTTACCAAGATTTACCTGTGCTTTTTTGGGCAGTACGATTACGACGCGGTGCCGGCCATTGCGCCAGAAATCGTCCTGTTTCCCAAGTGGTTCTGGTTCAACATTTACGAGATTTCTTCCTGGTCGCGAGCCATCCTGGTGCCGCTGTCGATTTGCTACGCCAAGAAGCCGTTTAAGAAAATTCCGGACGAACTGGGCGTGGAAGAACTGTTCGTCGGTGGACGCGACAAGTCCCGCATGCATTTGCGCTGGGACAAGAAGCTGCTGTCATGGCGTAACTTCTTTCTCTCGCTCGACCGCCTGACGCACTGGTTTGAGCGGGTGCACATCCGGCCGCTTCGCTCCATCGCACTGAAAGTGGCCGAGAAGTGGATGCTGAAGCGCTTCGAGATGAGCGATGGTCTGGGCGCGATCTTCCCTTCAATGATGAATTCGATCATCGCCCTGCGCTGCCTGGGGTACTCGGTGGACGATCCGCAGGTGATTCGCGCCATGGACGAGTTCGAGAAGCTGGGCATTGAAGAAAAAGGCACGTTCCGTATGCAACCCTGCAAATCACCGGTGTGGGACACGGCCTATGCCATGTTCGCGCTGGGGGAGAGCGGCGTTCCGGCCGGCGATTCGAGGATGGTCAAGTGCGCCGACTGGATCCTGCAGAAGCAGGTGCGCACGGCCGGCGACTGGAAAGTAAAGAACAAAGCAGGCCAGCCCGGGGGCTGGTATTTCGAATTCAACAACGAGTTTTATCCCGACGTGGACGACAGCGCCATGGTCTGCCTTGGGCTGACTCACGTGGAGCATCCCAACGGACGCTATCAGCGCGAGTCGGTGCAGCGCGCCATTGACTGGATTCTCTCCATGCAATGCCGCAACGGCGGCTGGGCCTCGTTCGACAAGAACAACGATCGCATGGTGTTCCAGTACGTCCCCTTCGCCGATCACAACGCCATGCTGGATCCCGCGACCGTGGATATCACGGGGCGCATCCTGGAAATGCTGGCGGCTTACGGCTACGACAAGAGCCATCCCGCGGTGAAGAAGGCGATCTGGTTCATCCGCGATCAGCAGGAGCCGGACGGTTCCTGGTTTGGTCGCTGGGGTGTGAACTATATCTACGGAACCATGCAGGTACTGCGCGGCCTGGAAGCGATGGGAATTGACCATCACGAGCCTCACGTGCAGCAAGCTGCGGAATGGATCCGCATGGTGCAGAACCCCGATGGCGGATGGGGAGAGACCTGCGACTCGTACGACGATCCCAACACCAAGGGAGTGGGGCCGAGCACTCCCTCGCAGACGGCATGGGCCATCCTGGGATTGCTGGCGGCCAACGACACTCGCAGCGACTGCGTGGTCCGAGGCATTGCCTACCTTCTGCGCTCGCAGAAAAAAGACGGCTCCTGGGACGAGCCTAATTTCACCGGAACCGGCTTCCCGCGCGTGTTCTACCTGATGTATCACATGTACCGGCAGTATTTCCCGCTGATCGCGCTGACCACGTACAAGAAGGTTATGGCGGAGAGAAACGGCAATTAGCACTCAGCACTCAGCACTCAGCGGTCAGTCGGGCGAGAAAGTCACGGTTCCGCTGAAGGCTGAATGCTGAATGCTAGCTTTTGTCACCGGCGCGACCGGATTCGTAGGCAGCCACGTGGCCCGCGTCCTGGCCGAACACGGCGCCGATCTGCGATTGCTGGTGCGGCCCAACAGCGACCTTCGGAATATTCAGGAGCTCAAAGCAGAGCGCGTGGCCGGGGACCTGCGCGACGCTGCGTCGCTCAAGAAGGGAATTGCCGGGTGTGACGTGGTGTTTCACGTCGCTGCCGACTACCGGTTGTGGGTTCGCGATCCGGACGAAATGTATCGCTCGAATGTTGAAGGCACGCGAGCGATTCTGCAGGCGGCGCGCGAAAGCGGAGTGCGCCGGGTGGTTTATACGTCCAGTGTTGCCACCATGGGGTTCACTTCGAACGGGCATCTGGCGGATGAAAATTCCCCGGTCTCCCTGACCAACATGATCGGGCATTACAAACGGTCGAAGTTCATGGCGGAAGAGATTGCGATAGAAGCCGGCAGATCCGGGATGGATGTCGTGGTGGTGAACCCAACGACTCCAGTGGGCGAACGCGATATCAAGCCAACGCCGACCGGGCGGATCGTGGTGGACTTCCTGAAGAAAAAGTTTCCCGCCTATGTGGACACTGGCCTCAACCTGGTAGACGTGACTGAATGCGCCCGCGGTCACGTGGCGGCGGCGGAGAAGGGGAGAAGCGGCGAGCGCTACATTCTGGGCGGTGAGAACCTCACGCTGAAACAGATTCTCGATAAGCTTGCAGCCATAACCGGTCTGCCATCACCAAGAGTTCGAGTTCCGTATGTCGTTGCTCTCGCCACCGGGGTAGTGGATCAAGTCGTCACCGGCTATCTTCGCAGACGTGAACCGCGCGCGACCATTGATGCAGTGCGCATGGGACGGAAGAAGATGTTCGTATCGTCGTCCAAAGCCGAGCGCGATCTGGGATGGAAGACGGTCCAGGTGGATGGCGCGCTACGCCGGGCCGTGCAGTGGTTCCAGGCGAACGGATACGCCTGACGGAACAGCGAACCCCAGCGGCTAAAGCCGGTCTTTCTACGGCGGCGAGTGGCACGACTGAAGTCGTGCCCTTCCCGAGAGCTCGGGATGAGAGTTGTCGGTCAGAGATTTCGTGGGCGGGCGGCAAAGAGACTGTATAGCAAAGACTGCGTGGGACCGGGTCGGAGCCTGCCCTGAGCGAAGTCGAAGGGACCCGGTCAGGCCGAGCAAAGCTCGGCCAAGCGTCGGTTTAAGGGGTCGCCAAAAGTGATTGCTCCAGCTATCGCGAAGAGGATAAGCCCGATGCTGGCGGTTGCTGACATGAACGAAACCATTGCGTTTTACCAGGAGGTGCTTGGCTTCGCGCCGACGATGAAGTCGCCCGAGTATTCAATAGTGGCGCGCGATGGCCAGACCATTCACTTCATGAAGGCCGCGTCTGAGGACGTCATGAAGTGTGTAAGAGGACACACTGAGATATACATCGAGGTTTCTGGCATTCATGCTCTGTGGGAGCATGTGAAAACGTTCAAGGACCGCTACAAGATCAGAGCTTTATTTGACCGGGAGTATGGGATGACTGAGTTCCACATCGGAGATCCCAACGAGTGCCTGGTATTTGTCGGAGAGCCGACGTCCAAATGACAAAGTACTCAAAGCGTGACTGGCTGGCCAGGCGCGACAGGAATTGACCTTGCCTGACACCAAAGTCGCCATCGTCGCAGCCCTGGAACGGGAAGTACGCCTGCTGATCGAGCACTGGGAGCCGGTGGATCGGGAGCATGAAGGAAGAAAATTCACTTTTTACGGGTACGGTCGAGTCGTGCTGGTATGCGGGGGGATCGGCGCGAATGCCGCCAGAAGGGCCACTGAGGCGGTGATCGCGCTCTACCGTCCGACACAGGTCGTATCCGCAGGATTTGCCGGCGCTCTGAATTCCACCCTGAAGGTGGGTGAGGTCTTCATCCCGGCGCGTGTGGTCGACTCGCAGGACGCGAGCAGCACCGAGACTCACATGGGGCAGGGGGTGTTGGTGAGCTTCACGGAGATCGCCAGTCCTGAGCAGAAGGCGAAGTTAGGCTACGCTTTCGGCGCACAAGCGGTCGATATGGAAGCGGCGGCGGTGGCCCGGGGCGCACACGCCCGCGACGTGAGCTTTATGGCGGTGAAAGCCGTTTCGGACGAGAGCGACTTTGCCTTGCCGCAGATGAATCGGTACGTGAGTCCGGAGGGTAAATTTCGCACGGTTGCGTTCGCTGCTTCGGTGGCGATCCGGCCCTGGATGTGGGCCAGGACCGTCCGATTGGCGCGGAACTCTTCGCGGGCCTCACGCGCACTCTGTGACTGGCTGGAACGATACTGTGGATCGGCGCTTGGCGATAAGGCATCTGATCTACAACCGGTAGCCGGCGGGCAAGCGTGATGCGAACGCCGATACAAACTTTGACATATTCGGTCCTTGTCCTGTTGCTGTTCAGCGCGCATTCGTGGGCCCAGGCTGGGCCGAAGGCCGTGTACGTCGAAAGCTTCAGAAAAGGGCCGACGCAGGTTTCGGAATATACGGTTGTGGCCAAGTTGGACGCGCAAAATCCTTACTACAACGCCACCATCAAGGATCTCGAGGGCAATGACCGTTACCAGCTCAGCCTCGAGCCTCACCGGGTAGGCTCAGGCGATGACAAAATTGTTTCTTGGCGGGTGCAGTTGATCGATCCACGCCGGCGCTATCTGGGCAACTACCTGGTTGCCACCAAGCCGCCCGAGCCGCTTTCTGACCAGGCCCAGGATCGGGCCTGGTGGCTGGATCCGAGTCCCTATGCGGTCGTCCCGCTGTTAGCCAGGCGCGTGTTCAAGGTGGAAAGCTTCTATTGCGTCATTCAGGTGGAGGACTATCACAAGTTGAGTCCGGAAAGCCGGTTGCTGGATTCCATGAATGTCGAAGTGCAGTTGACTCAAACCGACCCGGGGCACAACTAAAGGCGATCCATGGCCAAAGCAGGGCTATTCGCGGTTGAGGAAAACACCGGCAGCATTCCTGCCAACATGCAGGCCGCCGTCTATCGCGGCGTAAACGATGTGCGCATGGAGACCGTACCGGTGCCCCAGATTGGCGCGGGCGAGTTGCTGCTACGCGTGCACACCTGCGGGGTTTGCGGCACGGACCTGAAGAAGATCGCTACCGGTTCGCATTCCGCACCGCGCATTTTTGGCCACGAGACCGCCGGCGTAGTTGCGGCCGTGGGCGCTGGAGTGCGCGACTTTCGGCCAGGAGACAGGGTAGTCGTATTTCATCACGTCCCGTGCGGAGATTGCTTCTATTGCCGGAACAAAACCTTTGCCCAGTGTGAAACGTACAAGAAGGTGGGATGCACGGCAGGGTTTGAGCCCTCGGGCGGAGGTTTCGCGGAATACGTACGGGTGATGGACTGGATTGTACGGAAGGGTACAGTGCGCATTCCCGAGAATGTTTCGTTCGAGCAGGCCTGCTTCCTGGAACCGGTCAACACCTGCATGAAGGGCATCGAAAGACTGGCTCTGAAGGCTGGAGAAACCGTTCTAGTGATAGGTCAGGGACCCATCGGTATCATGTTGAGTGTGCTGGCAAAAAGAGTGTTGGATCAGGAGGCGGGGCAATCCTCAGGCCGCGAATCTGTCGTCGCATACGGTTCGCGGGCTGGTAAAAATGCAGAGGTTTCGAGCGGACCAATGAACCGGTCCATTGTAGTAACTTCCGATTTGTATCCCCAGAGGCTTACAATAAGTACAAGCTTCGGCTTGGGGAACACTATAGACGCTTCGCGTTCCGACGTTGTCAAGGCGGTGCGCGAGCGGACAGAAGGTCGTGGCGCCGATGCCGCTATTTTGGCAGTCGGGGGCAACGGCCTGATCCGGATCGCCATGGATGCAGTCCGTCCAGGAGGCCGGGTTTTGTTGTTCGCACAAACCGTTCGGGGTGAAACCACGATTGACCCCGCCGCGGTTTGCGTGGACGAGAAGACGTTGTTGGGGTCATATAGCGCCTCCGTAGAACTGCAGGAGGATTCAGTTCGGTTTGTGATGAACCGCGAAATGGATCTGGAACGGTTGATCAGTCACCGCTTCTCTTTGTCCTGCAGCGTGGAGGCTCTGAATCTGGCCGCCCATCCCCAACCCGATTCCATGAAGGTAGTGATTCAGCCGGGCGGCTCGTGGGAAGGAAGTCGAGCGTGAACGGTAAGATGACAGCAGCTGTCCTCTATGGCAAAGAGGACGTAAAGATAGAAAAAGTTCCAATTCCCCGGGTGGGTGATGGGGAAGTACTGGTCAAAGTGCAGGTCGCGCTGACCTGCGGGACCGACCTCAAAGTGTACCAGCGTGGCTACCACGCCCGCATGATTGTGCCGCCAGCGCTATTTGGACACGAACTGGCCGGCGTGATCGAAGAAGTTGGTCACGGCGTGCGCGGCTTCAAAAAGGGCATGCGGGTGGTGGCGCTGAATTCGGCGCCCTGCCAGATGTGCTTCTACTGCTCCAAACATCAGGAAAATCTGTGTGAAGACCTGCTGTTCAACAACGGAGCCTATGCCGAGTACATCCGGATTCCACGCCGCATCGTGGAAACCAACATGTTGGCGGTTCCGGCGGACGTCACCTACGAGGAAGCGGCAATGGTCGAGCCGCTGGCGTGCGTTTTGCGCGGGTTGCACGAAACCAGGGTCGAGATCGGCGACACCGTAACCGTGATTGGCGGCGGGCCGATCGGCCTGATGTTTGTGCAGGTGGCCAAGGCTACGGGCTGCAACGTGATTTCCGTGGTCAAACGGGATTCGCAAGTGGCAGCCGCCAAGCGGATGGGCGCGCACGAAGTGGTGCAGATCACCAAGGTGAAAGATCCGGTCGAAGTTGTGCGCATGATTTCGCCGGAAAAGCGCGGCAGCGATGTAGTGATTGAGGCTGTTGGACGCCCCGAAGCGTGGGAGTGGGCGATCGACATGGTGCGCAAGGGCGGCACCGTCAACTTCTTCGGCGGATGCGCCAGCGGCACCAAGGTTCAACTGGACACCAACCGGCTGCATTATTCGGAAGTCACGCTCAAGGCTACGTTCCACCACACCCCGGAGACGGTCCGCAAGGCCTTCGCGCTGATCGCCGAAAAGAAAATTCGCTCCACCGACTACATCACCGGAGAAGCGCCTCTTTCCCGGCTGCAGCAGGTGCTCCGCCACATGCTGAATCGCAACGGCGATATCAAGACGGCCATCATTCCCGGTCACTGAGGCGGCGTTCCCGCAGGGTGTTCCTGGAGCACCGGGGAGACGGAACTGACTATGTCATCCATTGCCAGCAACGACTCCCGGATCGCGTCCATTCCCGCTCCCCTGGCGGGCTGGAGCCGGTTGCCTGCGGAGTACGCGATTCCCGAGCAGGCCCCTTCCGAGGCCGAGGCGCGGGAATATTGCCGGCGGCTGGCCCGCAGTCACTACGAAAATTTTTCGGTAGCGTCCTGGTTTCTGCCGGACCGCCTGCGCCAGCATTTCTTCAATGTTTACGCGTACTGCCGCATTTCGGACGATCTGGGTGATGAAGTCGGAGATCCGGATGCCTCGCTCGAATTGCTTGACCAGTGGCAGGCTCAACTGGACGCCTGTTATGACGGCAGCCCGCGGCACCCGGTGTTTGTGGCTCTGGCCGAGACCGTCCGCAAGTTTGATATTCCGCGACAGCCCTTCGTTGATCTGCTCACCGCGTTTCGCCAGGACCAGGCCATCCAGCGTTATGAAACCTTCGAGAGCTTGCTGGGATATTGCCGCTACTCAGCCAATCCGGTTGGTCATCTCGTTCTTTACCTTTGCGGCTACCGCGATTCGCAACGCCAGGCTCTGTCGGACTACACCTGTACCGCTTTGCAGTTGGCCAACTTCTGGCAGGACGTGAGCGTGGACTACGCCAAGGGACGCATCTATCTGCCTCTCGAAGATCTGCGGCAGTACAACGTCAGCGAGCAGGAGATTGCCGCCGGCCGGAACACGCAGGCGTTTTGCGCAGTGATGCGATTTGAAGTGGAACGGGCGCGTAACTGGTTCAAGCAAGGATCACCACTGGCGGCACAAGTCGATCGCGAACTTGCGGTCGACATCGAGTTATTCAGCCGCGGCGGTCAGGAAATCCTGAACGCGATCGAGCGCCAGGGGTTTGCCGTGCTGGGGCGGCGTCCGGCAATCTCCAGGGCCCGCAAACTGGCGCTGGTGGCCCGGGCCGCGCTGGGGAAGCTCTTATGAGCGCGGCCGTGCAACAGATGCCTGCCCCGTTTTCTCCCACCCCCTCGCAGATTGCCGTGGCCTACTCGGTGTGCCGCCACATTACGCGCTCGTCGGCGAAGAATTTCTACTACGCATTTCTGGTACTGCCCTCGGCCAAACGGCAGGCGCTTTGCGCAGTTTACGCTTTCATGCGGCGCTGCGATGACATCACCGACGACGTCAGCCTTCCTCCCCAGGAGAGACGCCAGAAGCTCGAGGCCTGGCTGGAAGCCCTACATCGCGTGCAAAGTGGACAGTCGAGCGACGATCCGGTGCTGTTGGCGCTGAGCGATGCCCAGCGACGCTTCAAGATCCCGCCTGAACTGCTCGACCAGCTGGCGTATGGCACGGGCATGGACATTCCGGAGAATACGTCACAGGATTCGTCCGGAACGGAGGGGCTCCAGGTCCTTTATCACACCTTTGCCGATCTTCGCGTGTATTGCTACCGCGTCGCCTCGGTTGTGGGACTGGTGTGCATCCGGATATTTGGCTACCGGGATCCGGCGGCGGAACCGCTGGCGGAGAACCTCGGCCTGGCATTTCAGCTTACCAACATTATCCGGGACATCAAGGAAGATGCCGGCATGGGGCGAATTTATCTTCCTGCCGAAGACCTTGAGCGGTTCAAGATTGCCGCCTCTGAGTTGCGCCAGAGCGCGATTCCTGAACGGTTGCGTTGGCTACTGGCGGCCGAGGCGGACCGGGCCCGCGAATACTATACCGCCACGCGAGAGTTGATGCCGCTCATCGACGAAGACAGCCAGCCCGCGCTGTGGGTGCTGGTGAGCATTTACCGCAGGCTGCTGGAAAAAATCGCGGAGCGCAAGTACGACGTCTTCGGGCCCAAGATCAGTCTCACCGTCCGCGAGAAAGTCTTCATTCTGGGAAAGGGTTTGCTGAAACGCCTGGCTTGATGACGGAGCGCTGGACACAATCTCCCAAAGTAGCAGTCGTAGGGGGCGGCCTGGCGGGACTGGCCGCAGGCTGTGCGCTGGCTGAAAGCGGCTATCGGGTCACGCTGTTCGAACGGCGCCCTTACCTGGGGGGCCGGGCCTCGTCCTACCAGCACCCGGGGACTGGCGAGGTCGTGGACAATTGCCAGCACGTTCTGCTGGGATGCTGCACCAACCTGATCGAGTTCTACCAGCGCATCGGAGCGCAAGACAAGATTCGCTGGTACGAGCGCCTGACTTTCCTCGAGCCCGGCGGCCGTGCCTCGGTAATCGAGCCTTCCGGGCTGCCGGCTCCGCTGCACACGGCACCTGCCTTCCTGCGCGCCGCCTGCCTGAATCTGCCGGACAAGATGGCGATTGCAGCAGGTCTGGCGGCGCTGACCCCGATCATGCCTCACGATACAGGTGAGTCTTTCCTGCATTGGTTACGCCGCCACGGGCAGACCGAGCGCGCCATCGAGCGCTTCTGGAAGACCGTGCTGGTAAGCGCGTTGAACGAGCAGATGGACCTGATATCGGTCCCCTGCGCGGCGCAGGTGGTGAGGGAATCCTTTCTGAAATCTCCGGCCGCCGGGCGCATGGGCGTGCCTACGGTTCCGTTGACCGAGCTATACAACGCGGCGGGAGAATATATTTCGGCGCGCGGCGGCGAGGTTCGGCTCCGCTCCAGCGTGGAGTCGTTCCATGCCGAGTTTGCCGGAGTAAAGCTGCTCCTGGACAGCGGTCAGGAGGCTTTTGATTTCGCCGTTCTGGCCGTTCCCTTTGACGTGTTGTCGCGCATGCTGCCTGACACCTCGGCGGCGGAGCCGCTGCGGCAAACCCTGGCGCGATTTGAGACCTCGCCGATTACCGGCATTCATCTGTGGTTCGATCGCCAGATCACCGACCTGGAGCACGCTGTACTGCTGGACCGCACCATCCAGTGGATGTTTCACAAGTCCAAGCTGCGCCAGGCGACTTCCTCCGGCGGATCCAATGGGCGGGCGGGACGTGCGCCTGAGAGCAACGGCAGTTATGTCGAGCTGGTTGTGAGTTCTTCGAAGACGTTGGTGGAGAAGTCCCGCAACGATATCACTGAGTTGGCTCTATCTGAGTTGCGCGAATTTTTTCCCGGGGCGCGGGATGCGAAACTGGTGAAGTCGGCAGTGATCAAGGAAGTCCACGCGACATATTCGCCTCGTCCCGGAATCGAAATTCATCGTCCCCAGCCGGAGACGGTGTGGCCTCGCATCTTCCTGGCTGGAGACTGGACGGCGACCGGTTGGCCCGCCACCATGGAAGGCGCGGTACGCAGCGGCTATTCCGCCGCGCAATGTGTCGCCCGAGTGGCGGGACGGCGCGACGCAGCATTCCTGGTGCCGGGTTTGCCGCCCTCAGGATTCATGCGGCTGTTCGGGTGAAACAGGCAGCGCCCCACATTGCAAATTGCGCCACCAACCAGCCTGCTGCGCCCGTTGCGCACGCCGCTGCCTACCATCTACAATCACAGTACTCCGTTGAAGCAACCAGTCTGGATTCGAGCCCACGCTGCTTCCAGCATGCGGTCGCTATCGTTGGTACTCTGAGTAGACAATTGGCGGCGTAGCTCAGGTGGTTAGAGCGACGGTCTCATAATCCGTAGGTCAGTGGTTCGAGTCCACTCGCCGCCACCAGATTCAAACGACAGTAAACGAGGAGTTTACTGGATAGAGGCAGTTGTGGCCCCAGCCTCTAGTGTTGCCACTTTGTTGCCACGTTGCAAATTTGTCGCTTCTGCATTGCGTCAGACTCGGGCGCGGCCTTTGGGCACGAGACATCAAGACAGCTGCTTGTCCCCGGTACACCCTCCCCGATGGTGCCGAAGGAGACCGAAATGCCAGCTGGAAGAACATAACTCGTCTCTGGTTGTCGATCGGCAGCGATTTGGCTCGGGGTTCGGGCCTTGCGGCAGATCATCCCGCGATTCAGACAATTCCGTTGCCTGCCGCGGCTGCTGCTGCCGCGAACGATGGCGAGATACCCTGCGGCGAACCCGGGCCGGAGCCTGCCGCTGCCATGCCGCAGCTCAGTCCAAAGCGGCGTGGGTATGGTTTGCCCTGCGCGAAGTGCCGGACCTATTACGCAGCCGACCAGACGGCATGCCCTGTCTGTAAAGCAACAGAACGAGTCTCGCCCTGCCCTGTATCTTCGGTGAAGCCGGTGACGAGCCGACACCGGAGGCCTTCGGAGACGATGCGGCGCTGGAAGTGGAACGCGAGCGTTTCTTGCGGGAATTCAAGTCTCAAGTCTACGCCGCGAAGCCATAGTGCCCGACTTGAAACACCCTGGTTCGATTGGAGCTACACCGCTGCGTAGCAGTCAATGAGAGCTCCGATGCGTCCTACCTCGACATAATCTCAGCGAAGCGATGAAGGAACATACCACGATCAATCCGATCGTCGGTCGAAGGGTCGTGATCAATGGCAAGGTTAACGCCCAGGGGGTCCTGGAAGCGGGTGCGATGGGGCGGGCGAGTGCACCCGAGGGTTGGGACCCCGATAGCCCTGAGTAGACAATCGATTGGGCGGGAACTGTGCTCCGCAAGAACTCCATCCGGAACGGTTTTGTCGTCGACATAACATTGTTACATTGCGCCCCGGAGGAGTTTTTGCGGAGCACAGAACAAAATACGCTGCACCGAATGTTCAGAGAGTCGTGCCCATACTTCACACACCGGGCAAAGCGGCGAGCGTGCCCTCTTAGCCCACTTAAGCAAACTCTGATCAGATTGCCGGGTTGCCTTCCCATACAAAAGGTTTAGGAAGGGCACTGCTGCTAACGCCAGAAGTGCCGATTCCGTTCAGATATTTCCAGATGCTACACACACCGAACTCCTCACTACTTGAGACCATTTTCAGAGAGGAAGCTTCGGTTTTTGGAGAGCGGCGTCCAAAGACTGGACATCTGTGATCACCACGCCGGCCGGACTGAAGGTGGCCGGACCAAAGGTCACCCTAGTTCCACATGTGGCCGTGAAGTGGCTGGCGCCTTTTCCCCTGATTTGGGTGACGGTAGCAGCCAGCGCGGTCTCCGCAGCCGTGATGTTACGCGCATTGATGTCGCTCTGGACCGTCGCCATGGCCACGGTCAGGGCGTTTGCTTCGGCGCTGTCGACGCAGCCCACCGACAGGAGAGATGCGACAACATTCGTGATGCCCGCCGGAGACGCGGCCACCGTTACTTTCACGGGAATGGAATGGGAGATCGTGCCGGAAATGCCGGTCAGGGTCAGCGTGAAGGTTGTGGGAGTGACGTTCGCAGCCACGGCGACTTTAAGAGTGGAGGTAGTCGAGCCTCCGGCCGATACGCCGACCTGCGCTGGAGATGCGCTTGCCGCCAGACCGACGGTTCTCGGCCCAAAACCCAGACTCACTGTCCCAGCGAACTGGTTAAGCGAGCGGACGGTTGCTGTTTTGGTGCTCGGGGTGTCGAGAGGTATGGTCATTGCGGGGACGGATAGCGAAAAGTCCGCGAGGGACACATCGTAGACCTGGGCTTCGCCCTCGTCGAGGTTAGAGCCGACCTTATGACCCTGGCTGCCCAGGACCATGGTTGTGCCGTCCAGCGCGAGGGCACTGTAGCCGTCGGATTGGACCGAGACCACCACCTTGGCGGCTTCGTTCAGAGTTCCACTCCAGCCCGCAGCCGGCTTCGCGAACGCGTACGCGGCAGTGGTCTCAACGCCGTTTTGAGAACCAGCAAGGCCTATCACTTCCTCTGAGTTCACTGCGACCAAATAGCCGAGAAAATCACCCGCCGCCCCGTCGGACGCGATCAACTTGGCGGTTTCATGGCCGGTCTGCCAGCCCGCGGCAGGTTGTACGAAAACGCAAACCGATCCCTGAGATTGGTTGGTGCCGACGGTATCATTCCCTTCTCCAGCCGCGATCGTGTCGCCGTTGATTGCGACGGAAATGCCTAACGGTCCACCAT